>Ga0160429_1000811_pt1 | contig 20361 bp, 25 predicted proteins | sample SolpanmetagenomR_FD_108199 | JGI IMG/M metagenome (GOLD analysis project Ga0160429, IMG submission 108199) | Solar panel surface microbial communities from Lawrence Berkeley National Laboratory, California, USA - R | ecosystem: Engineered > Built environment > Solar panel > Unclassified ...
AAAGAGGGTATACTACAGCTTACCTGGGATATCTCGACTCGCTTGGTCTGTTCACCTGGCATCCCAACATACCTCATACTGCTTGCGACATCTTCCTTCTGGACGAATAAGAAGTAGGTCACTCAGGAATGGAGAGGTTGTTTTGGAATGGTCATTATACAGGAGAGTACGGTGTTGAAAGACTTTTAATACAGACGTTGCCAGAGAGCGCCGCGTGCTGAGGAAGTCTAAGACTTGGTTGCAATAAAGAATGTGGATAGAATATGATACAGCGATTCGTACACGAAGGCTGTCTGCAATATGCAATCAGTGAGTGTCAACGATCAATTGTACCGTCAGACAGATCTTCCAGAGGCAAAACTTCTACTCACCTCAATCACTCACCTCCCAGCATTACACTTTGAACCAAGACATGAACCACTCGCCTCCAATTCAGGCTCAAAACACATCCTCTTTTCGCCGTATCCGCAACAAAGTGCACAACGTTCGCCATATCTCACATCCTCCCCAATCCCTCCCCCTCAACCCTCAATCCAATCCACTCATCCTGCGTCTTGGCGCCCATCGCCTTATACGTATCCAACGCGCCCTGATTCCACTTCAAACAACTCCACTCCAAGCGTCCCTTCCCACCACTAACCTCCGCAGCCTCCTTCCCCAACCTCCTCAACAACGCCTTTGCAAACCCTCGTCGCCTGTACTCTGGCCGCACGAACAGATCTTCTAGGTATATCCCTGGACAAGCGAGCCAAGTGCTGTAGTTGTGGAAGTAGAGCGCCATGCCGGCGACGGCGTTGTCGGAGAGGATGAGGAAGGTGCGTGCGTAGCCGGGACCGTGGGATTGGGAGGGGTTTGGGTCGGAGGGGCAGGGGGAGAAGGAGAGGGTGCGGGAGAGGGAGTCGGCGGTTGCGTGGCAGAGGTCGAGTGCTTTTTCGAAGGAGGCGAGTTCGCGGATCATGGCGAGGATTTCGGGGATGTCTGGGGAGGGAGGGATGGGGTGGTTAGTGTGGAAATGGACTGGAAGGAATGACGTTGGGTATACCTTCGCGTGTGGCATGGCGGATTGTTGGTTCTGTAGACATGATGATTGACGAGGGCGAATCGTATGTGCAAGGTCGAAAGATTGTGGGTTCAGGCTGGATTTGTTGTATGTGGTATAGATACAAAAGTAGAGGGAGGAGATCCAGTGGGAAATTGCAATGTAGTTCTCCAGGTAAAAAAAGGGTGGAGTGACGTGTTTCAAACGTGTTTTAGAATGGTGTGGGGGAAAATGCCAAGACCCTCACTTGGCCTTCACTATGAATTGTGAGAATCGCTAGATGTCTTCCAACGGCAAGGTGATGTAGATATCACTACTCCTCCGATGACCTCCGAAACACCTGATGGCATCCTAAACGTCGACTTTGCAGGTCTCGCTGCTGGTGACGCCGACTTTGGCAAGATCTTCAGTGATGCGGGTGGATACGTAGACTTTCAAGACCCAAAAACTGTTCAGTGAGTGTCGAAAGTACTTGCTGTGCTTTGGGTGGCTCTACCTAACAACTACTGGTAGGCAACTCACCAAGAGTATTCTTAAGAGACACTTCAATCTGAAAGTTGAGCTGCCGAATGATAGATTATGTCCTCCAGTGAGCGATATTACTCATGTAGGGCTCAACACTCCGGACTGATATCTTGATTAGGTGCCAGTCCGGTCAGTCGAAGTTAGTTCAATACTTGATACGACGCGAGCTAAAACGCAGAAAGCTACGAATACATCAAATGGCTTCAAAGTCTCATCGATACAACAAATCCAGACATATGCAACTCAGCCAATCCCGATCGGCCAATCATCGGCATAGACATTGGTGTTGGTGCAAGTTGCGTCTACCCACTATTAGGCTGTGCATCACATCCAACATGGCGGTTCCATGGCACTGAGGTCGACTCAAAGAGCTTCGAATATGCTAGTGACAATATCTCTCGCAACAACCTTTCCTCCAGGATCAAGCTGCATAAAATAGCCAACCAGAACGGCCTCATTCTGCCATTGGATGACCTCGAAATCCAAATTGCAGACTTTACTATGTGCAACCCTCCCTTCTTCACCTCAAAGACCGACATGCAAGCCACTCACCTGACCAAGAAGCGATCACCATCTGCTGTCTGCTCAGGCGTTGACATTGAGATGATCACAGAAGGCGGTGACCTTGGCTTTGTCACGCGTATACTTGAGGAAAGCAGACAATTACAGACTAGAGTACAGTGGTATTCCAGTATGTTGGGCAAGCTATCTACTGCTAGCCGACTCGTTGAAAGGTTGAAAGAGTATGGGATCACGAACTATGCAGTAACGAGTTTACAGGCTGGAAACTTGACGAAGAGGTGGGCTGTTGCGTGGTCATTTGGGGACATGAGACCTAGAAATGTGAGTTTTGTGATGAGTTGAGTTATTATTCATGCTAAAGTGTGACTAGGACGTGGCTAGAAGGAACATACTTGATAAGCAGCTTCTGCCATTTCCAACCGAGTTCAAATTCGCCTTTGAAGCAGATCAGGTTACATGGATCGGAAAGAGCATCAACCAGGTGATATCGGCACTGGAGGTGCAATGGTTATGGGATGAGCGCACAAACACTGGATTATGCTTGGCTGCGGAGAACGTATGGTCCAGGTCGGCAAGAAGGAAGCGAAGAAAGCTCGAAATTGAAGACGTGGCTTCTATGACTAACCACAAGGAGGGAGAAGTTAAACTTGGTGTGACAGTGACAGTCTCAATCGGCACGAATACGGTTGAGGTGAGATGGCTGAAAGGATATGATGCCGTACTGTATGAAAGCTTCTGTGGTATGCTGAAAAGGAGTATCAATACACGACGACAAGAAACATGACTAGAGCACAACTTGCCGCGGCTTACTGTACTTGGTCTCCTGCAAGGTATCGACACAGAAAGGGCAAACACTAGTGATTGCAAGTCCACTCTACACTATCACAATTCCGAGCGAGCACGAGAAAACCCCTCTATTTCAAGTCCGAGATTACACATGCCATACGACACGCAGTTTTTCTGACGACCAAACACAAGCGATGAGCGGATAGAGTCAGTGATATTTACGCCAACCGAGGAGGTAGTGTTTCACGGCAGCAGAGTCTCGCACCGATGCCGGGGATAGTGACATTCTGCGCCTCAAAAACGTACGAAGTAATCATGATCACGCCACGTCATTGGCCAAGCATTCAATCTAGACCTCACACAGGAGTGCTTCCGATGTGGGCTATCTGGCGATTACATTTCTGTCGACGACGACGATTGTAGCTTGGAGGTTGCCAGACACGCTAAAACGATGCGAGAATATGGTGGCAACAAGCCGAAGGATACTGCCTAGTCTTTTGAGCTATTCGATGTAACAGCAATAGGGTCATCGCTCGGTGGTCTTTGGTGTTAATTAGCTGATTACAGACTCTGACTAGTAGGGCAAAGGCATTATCCATGGTACGGTGCTAAGGATTACTGAACCTGATTTCCTCTTCACTTCTAATCACATTTCTGGTCACTCTCAAACCACCTTTTCTTCTCCTTCTTCTTCATCTTCTTCTTCATCTTCTTCGTTTCGCACCTTACGCTATTACCCATTCCACGTTTATCCTCTTCACGCCCGACACCATCAGCCATAATATGTGACTGTCGTCTTTGATTGTAGTGCCTGTTTATCACTCTTTGTTCGACAGCAAACATCCAAAACAACTCCTCCGATTCCGGAGCTAGTATCACCTTCTTCTTCTTTTCCTCTTTTCTTTCTCTTAATGCTAGCATAATCACATACCTTCCACATCATGGCTCGTGGTCGCCAACCATGGAAGTACAAAACTCAGCAAGAACGCGAAGAAGCCCGCCGCGAGCGTGTCCGACTCAACGTCCGTGCTCTTCGTCAGCGCCGCAAAGACGAAGAAGAAGCCCGCCGAGCGGCAGATGAAGCTGTGACGGGCGGACTTCCAATCGCGCCATCAGCAAAGGAGAAGAAGGAGTTCAAATTTGTGGTCGCCACAGCGGGAGTGAAACGGAAGAGGACAGTGCGCGTTCCTGCAGATGTTGATGTTGCGGAGCCTGTGGATGATGTTGAAGAGGTTGAGGAGTTATTGACGAATCCGACGAGGTGGAATGATACTGTTGCTCTTTTCCAACGAGCTGGGAAGTTGAAGAGTCCGGGTGTTTTTGATGTGGAGAAGCATTCTGATTATGCTGCTATTGATTTACAATTTGATGCTTTGAGTGTGAGTGGGCTATGGACAACTGAGTCGTGACATGGCTAACTTCGAATGTCAGTCTGTTGTCAATCACTTCCAAGCAGTAGCCACAGACAAACTACCTTGGACCACAGCATTAACTGAAAATCGAGGCAAAGAAGATCGTCTCATTGAGATTGCAATCAGTAGTGCTGGTACACAGTATATTGGGACTATGAGAAAAGATCAGAAGCTACTCGACTTTTCAAGTTCAGCCTATAACAGAACTTGCACTTCTCTCATGGCTCGGTTTCGAGATCCTTTGTGGTGGACACAAGCACCGAGTTTAATCATTGTCACAAATGCATTGACTATAGTCTCTGTAGGTATGATTGTCGTTATTCTTGTATTCTAATTGGCTAACAGAACATCCATTAGATGCTCACCAGCTATCTCGAAGGACGCTCTGCTCAAACAGAATGGACGGCACATTACAAAGCTTGCAATACCACCATGAGCAGTGCAGGCCCAACAGCATTTCAATCTCCCTACGGGATGACAGTAATGCGTGGTTCACGCGCAGGAGTAGTATGTTCAAGTCCAAGTCCAATCCCAACTCCCACCAACCACCACTAACACTTCCTTTTCCCCTCAAGATCTTCATCAACATAACCCGGGGTGAAGCCTCATTCCTCGACCACCCCGACTGGCGACGCCTCCCTCTCCTCTCCGAAATAACCCGTCCCCGCAGCCCCTTCATCGCGGCCCAAGACGCCTTCTGGGACCTCGCCAGCCGCGTCACCACCATGCTCGCCCGCGCAAACCACCTCATGTCCATACTACACCACTCCCCCTTCGCCGCCCCCATCCGCCACGACGCCGTCACACTAGCGACCGAGCTCAGCTTCCTCCGCCAAGAATTTCGCGCCTGGCTCTTCCGCGTCGAAGTCGACGTCCGCGATCGTCTGTATTCCGAAGAAGTCTGCCCGCCATCCTCAGCCCATCGCAGCACGACCTCATGCCCAGAATACATCTTCCTGACCTCCAAGATCCTCACCTTCCGCGACCTGCACGCCGCAGAACTCATCACGTCCTACTGGACCTACTCCTTCTACCTCTGGGACATCTCGTACGTCTACCACCACACGCTTGCCTCACTGCCGCACCCGCTGTATCTACCGCCCGAATACCATTTCCCGCCGCCGGAAGTCGACTTTTTCGCTAGCATGATCTGTCAGTGTGTTTGGTGGTATATGAGTCGGCAAGTGCCGACGAGCACGCTGTTGTTGTATGTGAGCTTTCCGCTCAGAGTGGCGACGGCGTTTTGGGCACGGGATGTAAGGAGGTGTGGACGTGAGTGGGACTGGGCTGTGAAGGTTGCGGAGATGGTGAGGGAGAGTGGAATGGCGGGCGGGTTGGCGGAGTATTTCGTTAGTGGGTTTTTGCCGGGCAGGTGGCGAGTGCCTGTTACTGCTCCTGCTGGTGGTGGTGGTGGGGATGGGGTGCGTGGGCATAATGATGGTGTGGCGCCTGTTGCGACGAGGGACCGAGGTTGAATGACATGTATGAATTGAATGACATGAATGAAACGATTATGGTATGATAGAGAAGCGCAATCAACGGGCGAGAATAGCGAATACTCGCAAACATTAAACGTCGACTGCTTCAGAAAGGGTCGAGCGCCACGACCTTATTCTGAAACAAAAAGAGTCAACACGTCGCTGTGTAGACAACACCACAGTTAGAACAGCGAATAACAGTTGTGTGGTCAAAATGAATTCTTTCAGCAACTAGATGATCCATCACCTCTACCGACAACAAGCTGCTGAGGTGTAACAATGATAGCGGCATCTCTATTAGGAAGACTCGTACTAATAGCATTGCTCCTCGTACAATCGCTGCAGCTGCAACCCACAACCGCACCATTACCTCTATGCACAACTCCACTATTATCCCCGGCGCCGTCCCCCTACGGCGGTCGCCTCCTTGTCCGTGTAACTCGTTTCGCTGCCGTCTACTTGCTGGCGATTTGACAGAAGCTGAGCTCGATGGACACAAACGTATGGGCGAAACACAGAATAGTCGCAAACGAGCTGGCATTTTACAGAAGCTGAGCTCGATAAACATAAACGTATAGGCGAAAAACTCAGAGGATCTAAAACTCAAAGAAAATGCGCCTTTTAAAAAGTGCTCACACCTGCAGTGCTCGCGGATCATGCACGTACACATACAGGAGAAAAGCCGTTCAGCTATACCTTCTGTCTGAAGTCTTTCGCCACGACATCTACTCTTAAGACTACCTGATATCGCGGACTTCACTGTCGACAGTACCTATTCGTCCAGTGCAGAAGCTGGAGGTGAGCGCTCTTTCCTGCACATTGAACTTTCACTAGGTACTCACTTCCGTCGCCAGCTGCCGGGACGGTCGACTGAAGCTTAAGAGAAGTGGTCGTGCGTCGAGTGCCGTAAGACTTTCGCTTCCATATTAGCTCTGCTGGCTTGTCCTTTATTTCGGAGTCGTTTTCTGGTCTAATTCGCTTAAGATTGAGATGGATAGTGTCGGGTCGAGTGCTGGAGGGTTTCTGGCCAGCTATTGCCAAACTCTATGTCCCCTTACATGCATAACGAAGGTTGAAAGGCAGACAGCTTGGTGAGCTCGCATGTTCTCTCTAGACATCACGACGTCCACGAAACCAGAGTGAGATTTGTTACATACTCATCAAAACACCATACCTAAATCACACATCAGCGATGACACCAACAACATCAATCACCACCACCATTGGGCCGAACTTTGATCATCAACACACTTTTTCTTTGTAAGCTATATCTGTCTATCCATCATCAAGTACATCGGACATCGGCTGACATCAATCAAGGACACAAGACAATGTGGCTCCCGAATCTATAAGTACAACACATCCGGTACTTTACTACCGCCGTGTGCTCAGTCACTTTAGAAGCAGTGTTTACCTGTGTCAGGAAGCGATTTTTAGTCCCAAGGACGCCGCTCGACAAGAGGAAAGCTCAGGTTTGGAATACTCTGAGAGCTAGTAATATTGTTGCCATACGCCGCTCTGAGAAAGATGATAGTCAAGGACGTGTATTAGAGCCTCGCTGGGACCGGATCATTCAAGGTAAAGTCGAGTATGCATCACGGACAGGCAGCATTACTGGAGGACAACAAATTATACCGGTGGCTGGAGCGTGATTTGCAGACAGGGAAAGGCTCACAGATAGTTCTGTGGGAGCAGAGGAGTACCTGGTTGAGTTACTGATTCTGCGCCGGAAGTCAGTACAGTTGACCTCATACTGCCAGCTTCACGTCACTTCCAACCACAGCCAGTCTCGTTGAGATTTTGCCGACACGCCTAAGCTGAAATATCTCCTTGAGATATTGTACGCTCTGCCCTCCAACGATGTTACGGTGAAGAGAATCATTGATCATTGTATCCTCTCGATGCTGGTCAGCGCATAATCAATGATTTGAGATCAATCATGGTCACGTAGGGGCATACGTCCCATGTTGACAGGATTGAGCCTGTTCTTCAGACACGCGTTGGCAACACAGTTGCGACTCCTTGCAGACGGCCTTGTTCCTGCAGGACCTGAACGCACTGTGAAGAGGATCATTGATCTATGTATCCCGCTCGATGCTGGTCGCATCTTATCTCAAGGTTTCCAGTCACGAGATTCGTTCATTCCTTTAGTAACATAACCTAACAGAAACAATTATGGCACTCTTCACAAGAAAACATAATGTTATGTTCTCAGCCATATTCGCAACTCTCAGAGTTTATAGCCACGGGATGCATTCTTTTCTAGGCAACATAAACTCACAGAAATATCTATGGCACTCTTCACAAGAGAAAATTTTAAATGTTGTTTCCTCGACCCTATTTCGCATCTCTTGAAGTACCTAGTCACGAGATTCATCTGTTTCTCGGCAACATCAACTCTCAGAAATATCTATGGCACTCTTCACAAGAGATCTGCATGTATTCTCTCGGCATACCTTGTGTTTCCTAGAGATCGTTGATCTAGGAAAAGCGTACTTTCCACCTTTGGAGGAGCTTCTCTTCTACCTTTGGAACTCTACACACAAACTTTACTTGTATACATCCAAACATGGCCGCGACAAATCTATCCTACTGGATCATGTGTGGGATGTCTCTACCATAATAGCAGAAAAGTGTAATATGAAACCCCTGGGTAGACTTCACACGATGAGAACCTTGCGGTCTCCCAACAAAACAATACCAAATTTCTGAGCTCAGGCATTCGGATCTCGAATATATAAACCACGTCCTCACCTCCGGTTAAACACCAGCAACTCTCACATCATATCCGCATCCTCTACACGCTCATCCACCATGCATTTGTCCCACCTCCTCGCCAGCTGGATACTCGCAGCCAGCACCATCAGTGCTGCGGTCCTGCCAACCCACAGCATCCCCGTCACCACCCCTATCACTCTGGTCCCAGCTAAGCATAGTCTGGTCACTGCCTTGACTGCCACCCCGACCCCCTTTTATATCACCACCACCACTAGCATCACCACCACCAGTACCACCACTACTATCAAGGCCCCAACGGGCCTTCCTGACACCATCCTCGGCAAGAACATCCACTGCCTTCTCCACGCAGACGCCCCCGAGTGTGTCAAATCCTCCGCCGCGGTCACAACCACACCTAGCTTTCCAATGATGCCACTCAAGTTTCCACCCACGGTGTCTACACGAAAGCACAAGTCTATGGCTACTGATGTACCTGTCCCTTCTGCTGTCTATCCTTCTGCTGTTTATGCACGCTCGGCATCCTCTCCCGAACCAACCACTTATCGCTGGCCATCGATTCTCTGTGAACCGATGAAGGAACGCCTTCTTCCGCCTGGCTTCATCTGCCTAATGGACCCTGCTAAGGGCTACTTCGAGATCGGTTGGTTTCCGGAGCAAATCTACGAGGGCAAGCCGTGCAGCACGGCTATCAATGCTAAGCTGCCTCCTACCTGGATTTGTATTCAGTCCCGGGCCGAAAAGCCTACACTGGAGCGAGGGGTTTGGGTACCTCGCGACTGTAGTACTCACAAACATGCTTCCCAGAAACAATGTGACAGTGGCAGCCCTGGGGTGGAGCCAATGGATGATAATGGTGTCTTGTGGGATATGAGACCAAGTGCTTGAAGACTTCCCATTGGTGGTCCTCACACGTCAACTAGAGGAGGTGAGGAGGTGGACAACACCACTAGATCTCAAAGTGAAGAAGTGAAGGACATGGAGATTATGGTCGACGACGACACATATTAAAAAGACAAAGGTGTATCGGCGATAGTCACACCAGGGTTATAATGCTCTTTCATAACACATTGTAATATTAATAGTTCTTATTAATGTAACTCCACATACTTCACAATCATAATACAAATAATCATAATACTCGAAAAATGTCGTGAAATGAACCAAGAAGAAATAACAAAATTGAGAAACCATTCCCCTTCCCATCTTTTGTTCATCAACTTCTCATCAGCTTCGCAGCATCCGTAACAACACAACACTAGCAACGCACCAGTAGCAGCACAAGCATAAGCATAAGCATCCGCAGAAGAGAAGCAGCAATAGCCAGCAACAAAACACAAGATGTCACTCAGCGAGGACGATAAAGTCATCGAGTCAATCAAAGCCAGCCTAGCGGTCGAAGCACAGTCGAATAGACTATTTGGGATTGGTACCGGGCCGACTGTCGTCGGTTCGCTGCTTGTGCTTTTAGCACAATATCTCTGGCCGCTGGCCATAAAATGTTACAATGATTGGAATACGATCCCTGCGGAGCATGCCGCCGCTGCCCTCGCTGCTGCCGCCGATGCCGCCAAGGCCACCAAGGTCGCTGCCAAGGCAGAGTGGGAGGGAGAGTGAAGCTGGAGACGAAGCTAGAGAGAATGAGATGTTGGGTGAGACGGTAGGAGGAGTTCGCCTCTAAAGTTGTAAAGTTGATCGATAATATTCGCGACCTCTTTCCTGCCATTGCATACGGATTTCAAATTAGACTTTTGACTTATTTGGTGAGTAGCTCACGCATGATCATGTAACATACAACATACCGTAATCGTGTCTTAGTAACTTACTCGTACCGCCTCTCGCGCAGAAGCGCGCCTCGTAAAGATAGCTATTCTCTAACGTGCTATCGCTCGATGATAGCATTTGATATGCCCCTCATGTCCTCTTCTCTCTGACGATGCCGCGCCATCTGGATATACGAAGTCAAGCTAGACATCACCATGGCCAGGTCGCGCTCAGAAGGGAAGGCGCTTGACACCTGTAGACACGTCATCAACTAACAATTTTCCCACTGCTCTTTCTTCTTCTCCATCCTCCTCCTCTTCCTCCTCTCCATTCTCCCACATCATGATGCTCAGTGGATGAGTGTTGCTTACCTCACGGCGATCATGCAAGTTGCAGTCTCATCAATGATAGTTTACCTACCACTTGACAAGTTGACAAGGCTGCAGCTTTCACTGAACATGAGACTCCATCACATTTGATCTTCGGCAAGCTACAGCCTGGCAAAGAATGAATCAGAATGCAGCATTGTACTGAAAGAGAGATAGAGGCCTGCAAACACTTATCAGGCGACCTCTTTGTCCTGTGACGAGGCTACAGCCTAGCAAATGTTAATCAGGCTTCGGCTTTCCAGAGAGACACCTGATTGCAGCTGTGGAAGGTCCATCAGTCCACAGCCTATCAGAGACGAATCAAAACCTATAGCCTGCGACAAATTGATCAGGCTACAGCCTGGCATGGCCACAGCCTCTCCGGCAGTTCTTGATCAGTAGACAATAGACTGCAGCTGTCAACCCTCCATCAGTTTACAGCCTATCAGAGACGAATTCAATCCTGCAGCTACGAGAAATTGATCAGTCTACAGCTTTTGCACGACTACGACCCTACAGTCGCTAATCAGCTGACGACAGACTGCATTCGACGAGGCTGTGCCATAGTCGTGAGAGGTCGTTGCTAGGACCTTTCAATAACTATAAGAGCGCTCAGCTGTCCTCCATCAGGCTCTTTCTCTTTCCATATATTTACTACACACAAAGCACAAAGCACACAGCTCTACTACACTTCACACCTTCTTACCTCATTCACAACCAAATTGAATCCAGGCTCAACCCAGAATATCACCATGAAGCTGCTTAATATCGTCCTCTCCTCTGTCCTTGCAATGATCACCACAGCGGCAACGCTGGCTCCAAACCTTCCCGATGGTGTTTACCATGCATTCACAGACGAGAACGGAATGGAACACCACACCCGCCTCACGCAAGATGGTCTTGCTCCACTCTCCTGGACCTACGACTCTCGTGTCCCATAGGGAAATTATACAATCGTATCCGCATCAACTCTCGATCTCGATCCTGCACCCACCGCGCAACTCGAAAAGCGCACCTGCCCCTACAACAACCCTTTGGGTGGGATCTGGTGCGGATGCGGCTTCACGTTAGTCCCCAGCGACTGTGACGCGGCCGTTGCAGATCTGAAGTACCAACTTGGCACCGGAGGAACAACAGCACCAAAGGGCAATAGCTGGTACTCAATTCGAGGCACTGTCGTTGCTTTCATGTGTACTTTCTACAATAACGTAAACCAGCCAGTATCTGCGAATGATATCGGATTGTTCGCTGCGGACATCACAGCTGAATGCGGCCGATACATTGCAGGCACAGCCGCGGCGGTGTACCGTACGGGTGACCTCTTGGGCTTCAATGTTGGCTATATGCGCTACTCCACTGGGTTGAACTTCTGCAAAAATTCGATGACTAGTGGACAGAACTGTTGTAACTAAATGAGTTGGGAAAAGGAATGGTGGGGCGAAGTTATGTCCTTTGTCCGAGTCTGACAGGAGAAGTGCCAGATGATAAATCTCGTGCTTGGGAGACTTGAGGGATGGAAGTTGAATGGGAGTTGGGAGTTATGTTCTTGAGGGAATCGACGAGAAAGGTGCCAAGTAGGAGCTGTAGTCTTGCGATGTCCCTACCACCACACTAGTAGTGGAGGTTAATGTTTCAGTCAGCTGTTTTCCAGTACCACTGCTATCAACATTATCAATATGACAAGCAACGCGGCTATTTATTGTACGTCTACTAGTAATGCACATGTAGCGTCAGTGTCTTTGTGCCTGCTAGTGCCAGTGCCGAAGCTACCAGGATAGAAGCTAGCATGGCGTAGTTAATGGAAGGAGATCTAAGAACCTAGATTCAATGTAGACCACGGATAGCTACACCTCAAAAAGTAGTAAATCTCAGTTGTACACGGCTTCCTATTGAGGACGACCAGGAGGTGCATGAAATGTGCTCTGGTAGGCATGGTTTTGATAGTTCGGAGGCAGGAAGGGGTCAACTTTTGGTTATGGTGGATGACTAAGGCTCGAATATGTAATCACAACTTATCCAGTTGACACGTGCTCAAAAGATTACCAAAATATAATGGCCAGCTGTTGTAGACAGACGCCCCTCGAACAACAAACAAGGCTCGACACTTCATTGTTCTGCCACATCAGTCGACAGCGATGGCGCCTCCTCTAGTCAGTGATGCGCAGATAGCGTCTGCTTCTCTCCACAACGCTCTTCCCATTTACCTGCACGCCTACGTCTGGCCTTTCCTCATTATCTGGCCCATCTTCTTCTCCTTCTACCTCTCCGAAGACTCCTACGACCAATATATCAATGGACAAGAGTGGACTTTTGTCTTCTCCGGTACAATCGTCACTATCCAATCTCTTGTATGGTTGAGTACGCACTGGAGTGTCGACCTGGACGCTTTCTTCACCTCCACCAAAGCCAAGAACCTCGACTCTGCTGGTCTGATCAAGATTATCCCTGTAGCAAATGCTGGACGTGCGGATACCTGTAAGCTTCAGAAGGACGCCAAAGGTGGACGAAATTTTGAGTTCCAGAAGAGGAGATTCCTGTGGGATGAAAGTGCAAAGACCTTCACGCCATTAACATATGCGCTGGACGCTAAGCCAAAGCCTCTTCTGGCTGAATTTCAACAATCGAAGGGTTTCGTGAAGCAGGCCGATCTCGACAAGCAGCAACAACACTATGGCGACAACACGTTCGATATCCCGGTGCCCACTTTTGGAGCGCTGTTCAAAGAGCATGCTGTTGCGCCATTCTTTGTGTTTCAAATCTTCTGTGTTGGACTGTGGATGCTGGATGAATTCTGGTACTACTCGCTATTCACTTTGTTCATGTTGATTGTGTTTGAAAGCACTGTAGTGTGGCAAAGACAAAGGACATTGACCGAATTTAGAGGCATGAGCATCCAGCCGTATAATGTTTGGGTACACCGCACAAAGGGCTGGGAGGAAGTCAAGAGTGACAAATTGCTACCTGGTGATTTGGTGTCTGTAGGCAGATCGAGGGAAGACAGTGGTGTTGCTTGCGACATGTTATTGGTCAAGGGTACAGCCATTGTCAATGAGGCTATGTTGTCTGGAGAAAGTACACCTGTGTTAAAAGATTCTATTGCGCTCCGTCCTAGCGATGCGCCTATCGACCCGGAAGGATTGGACAAGAACGCTCTTCTATTTGGTGGTACAAAGGTTCTCCAAGTCACACACTCGGCTGCTACTGAAGCGGATATCAAGACAAACACTGGTGTGCCCACTCCTCCTGATAATGGTGCCCTTGCTATCGTCGTCAAGACTGGGTTCGAGACCAGCCAAGGTAGTCTCGTCAGGACCATGATCTACTCTACCGAACGTGTATCAGCCGGTAATGCGGAAGCTCTCTGGTTTATTTTATTCCTCCTTGTCTTCGCCATTGCTTCTTCATGGTATGTTTGGGGTGAAGGAGTCAGGAGAAACCGCAAGCGATCAAAGCTTCTTCTTGATTGTGTTCTCATCATCACATCTGTTGTACCTCCTGAGCTACCAATGGAGCTCAGCTTGGCTGTCAATACCAGTTTGGCCGCTTTGAGCAAGTTGGCTATCTTCTGTACAGAACCTTTCCGTATTCCGTTTGCTGGACGTGTTGATATTGCATGTTTCGACAAGACCGGTACTCTCACTGGTGAAGATCTTGGCGTCGAAGGTGTTGCTGGACTGTCCATGGGTGGAGATGGCAATGAGACTAAGCTGTATGGCTCTTCCGACCTTAGTGCCGAGACTGGTTTGGTGCTCGCATCTGCCCATGCACTTGTTAAGCTCGAAGATGGTGAGATTGTTGGTGAGCCAATGGAGAAGGCTACTCTAAAGTTCCTGGGCTGGTCTCTGGGCGAAAAGGAGACAGTTTCTTCAAAGGTCAGCGATGTATCAGTTCAAATCAAACGACGTTTCCAGTTCTCTTCGGCCTTGAAGAGACAAAGTACTGTGGCCACTATTGTCTCACCTGGTCGTGATGGCAAGCGCACGAAGAGTACATTCATTGCTGTCAAAGGTGCTCCAGAAACAATCCGCAAGATGTTGGTTGATACTCCTTCAACTTACGAAGACACATACAAGTACTTTATGCGTAACGGAAGTCGTGTCCTCGCACTCGGTTACAAATATCTTTCCACGGACGATGAGATTGGCTTGAACCGTGTCAACAACTTGAAGAGAGAAGATGTGGAAGACAAGCTGAAATTTGCTGGATTCCTCGTATTGTCAAGTCCTTTGAAGGATGATGCTGCAAAGGCAGTCCGGATGCTCAACGAAAGTAGTCACAGGGTTATCATGATTACTGGTGACAACCCTTTGACTGCCGTACATGTTGCGCATGAGGTTGAAATTGTCGATCGTGAGGTTCTCATCCTTGACGCTCCTGAAAATGATGATTCTGGTGAGAAACTTGTTTGGAGAAGTGTGGATGAAAAGGTAATCATTCCCGTCGACCCAAAACAACCTATCAGTGCGGACATCATCAAAAATAAGGACCTTTGTGTTACAGGATATGCATTGGCAAAATACAAGGATGAGCCAGCTGGACTGAAGCAGATTTTGAGGAATGCTTGGGTTTATGCACGAGTGTCACCGAAGCAAAAAGAGGAAATCTTGATTGGTCTACGGGACATGGGCTACTTTACTCTCATGGCAGGTGACGGTACTAACGATGTTGGAGCACTGAAACAAGCACATATTGGTGTTGCTTTGCTGAACGGAACAAAGGATGCTTTGACAAAGATTGCCGAAAACATGCAAATTGACAGGTTGAAGAAGATTTACGAGCAGCAAGTAGCATTGATGAAACGGTTCAACCAGCCAGCTCCGCCAGTGCCACTCAATATCGCTCATGTCTATCCACCTGGCCCTAGCAACCCTCACTACGAAAAAGCATTACAGCAGATTGCCGAAAGAAAAGCTGCAGCTGCTAACGGTGGCGTCGTTCCTAATGGTACTGCTTCAAAGGACACCAAGGCTGTAGTCGCTACACCCGCCGAACCCGAAAAGAAGCTCACCCCTCAAGAAGAAAAACAAAAGATTGCTCAAGAAAAGGCGGCCGCTTTATCTGAGAAGATGGCCAACTTGATGTCCGGCGCAGATGAGGAAGATGAGGCTCCTACGCTGAAGCTTGGTGATGCCTCTGTTGCTGCTCCTTTCACGAGTAAGCTTGCCAACGTTGTTGCTATTCCCAACATTATCAGACAAGGACGCTGTACACTTGTAGCGACGATTCAGATGTACAAGATCTTGGCTTTGAACTGTTTGATCAGCGCATACAGTTTGAGTGTGCTCTACCTAGACGGTATCAAATTCGGCGATGGACAGGTTACAATCAGTGGTATGATGATGAGCGTATGCTTCTTGTCAATTTCACGCGCAAAGGTATACATGTTCCTCATTCACCCATCATCAGGCAACGCATCCAGCTAACACATTCCTGTCCTCCAGCCCGTCGAAGCACTCTCCAAAGAACGCCCTCAACCCAACATCTTCAACCCCTACATCATCGGTTCCGTCCTCGGCCAATTCGCAATCCACATCATCACTCTCATCTACATCTCGCGCCACGTCGCCTCCATCCAACCACTCGAAGAACAACACCTCATGTTCGATCCCGACGCCGAAACCAAATTCGAGCCCTCCCTCCTCAACAGCGCCATCTACCTCTTGCAACTCATCCAACAAGTCAGCACCTTTGCAATCAACTACCAAGGCCGCCCCTTCCGCGAAAGCATCTCCGAAAACAGAGGCATGTGGTGGGGTATTGTGTTGGTAACTGGCGTTGCGTTCTGCGCGAGCACCGAGTTTGTGCCGGAGCTGAATGAGAAGTTGCGCCTGGTGCCGTTTTCGATGGATTTCAAAGTCAGATTGACGACGGTTATGGTGGTGGATTTTATGGGATGCTATGTCGTGGAGAAGGTGCTCAAGGCGTTGTATAGTGATTATAAACCGAAGGATATTGCGGAACGCAGACCGGATCAGATTAAGTTTGAGGAGGAAAGGAATGAAAGGGAGAGGAGGGAGAGGGAGGATGAGGAGGAAAAGAAGAGGGGGGAAGCGATGGCGAACGCGAATTTGAATGTGAAGGCGTAGTAGAGTGGGCAGTGTTTTTGGTTGGACTCCGGACGAAGGATGGAAAATGTGGTTGAGATGCTGAAACAAGGATGAGGAAATCGATGTGATGGATTGCAGATTAAGTATAGAATCGAATGATAGAGCGTGAATGATATACCTACCCCGTTTCAAAATTAAGTGTCTATCCAGCCATCTTCACAATCTGGAATACAGCTGAAATCGTCCTTTAGTAGGCACCTATCCTAGGCCCTACCTTGTTAAAAGTATAACAGGGTGGAGGGGGTCTAGCTGATATAAAAGAGCACTTCAGCAATCCTCATAATAGGGTTTAGGAGAGTAGTAATCGGATATCGACATCTGAACTGCGGTAGGATAGTCAAACAGTAAGTCTCGCTCTCAGGTGCCTTCTTATGGTTGATAGGATGAATTCGAATGTGTCACCTCAGCAGAACCAGGCATCAAGATCACCTTAATCAAGACATCTAAGACTTCTTCACTTCCAAAAATTTCCCGCTCACCCCATTCCTTCCTTCCTTCCTCCCTCCCTCCCTCCCTTCCTTGCTAGGACACAGCTATCATATCATTTATCATTATCGTGCTCGACCGCCAACCCACCTTATCGTGCTCGACCGGTGAATATACACAATCTTGCTTTCTTCGAGTCTGTCTATTCGCCTATCTTCTTATGCATATGCGTATACTTATCTTTTCGATCTATCTTTGCAACCGAGACCCAGCATGTATATCTGACTTATATCACATTGCCAATCTAGTCACGCTCCCAAACACACCCCAGCTACTCAGACCATTCATGGGTGGGTATCCCTATTCATACAAATACAAATACAAAACATCCACACCCACACCCACAATCATGCCAATCCAACCCTTCCCTCCTCAAACCATCTCAACAACGCTTGATACAACACAAGCATAGTCCCGCTCTGCACACTCGTCCAGACAGCTCGTGGTCCCACTCCTCTGAAAAGTCCAGCCATGCCTTCCGTTGTGTAGATGAAGTGCAAGCCGCGGAGGACGGAGGAGGTGGGCAGGGAGTGGGAGGAGGTGGTGGGAAGGGTTGTGCTGGGGGAGGAGGTGGAGATTTGCCGCCGGGATTGGTGGGGGATGGGTTGTTGATTTGGGGCGGAGGTTGGGCGGGTAATTGTTGGGGGTGTTGATGTTGATGGTGGCTTTGTTGTGGTGGTTTGTGGCCGTGTGGTGTTGGCGACATATTTACTCTGCGCTGGGTGAGTACTCGACATCGTCGTCGGCAACTGCGTCTGTATCCTCGTCTTAACCACATCCAACGGACACGTAATCGTCCCCGCCATCCCCCCCGCCGTCATCCCCGTCAAAATCTCCAACCCCAACCCAATATCCTTGCTCCCCCTCCAACTCTTCGCCCAATCCCGCTCCTTCTCATAAAACGCAAACTGCAGCGCCGAAAACGGCAGGTCCCGATACAACGTCGCTCGATAGCCATGAAACAGCGCCGCGAAACCCTCCGTGCGCAATATCGTCCTAAGTGCATCCAGCGAACTGCGGTAGTTGTACCCCGAGTCGAAAAACGGATTATCATGCCGTCCCTGCAACTGCAACCGCGTCTTGATCACTTCCGTCGGTACGTACACCGGACTTGCGACGAGATCTGCCACGAGCCCGGCACTGAGATATGCAATCCCCGGACTGAGGCCGGAGTCGATCATGTAGCGTTTGGAGAATTCGTAGGCGCCGAAGAAGATGCTGGTGCCGGAGAAACTGCCGATTGCGGCGGGGATGGCGCCGCCGTAGAGGCCGCGCCGGAGACCTTCTTGCGTCAGGATTTTGATGTAGGAGGGGGTTAGGTGCCGGTATTTGGGGGGTCGGTGCGGGTCGCCTTGTTGTCGGGTTTTGACGGTGTCGAGGGAGTGCATTAGCATGTCGCCGCAGAGACCGCCGAGGCCGCCTGCTAGCATTGCCTAGTAGTTTGTTAGCCGCGGGAGAGATCAGGTGGACGAAGGGAATGTTTGTACATGTTGGTATTGTGGTCTGGGTTCTTCTAGTTCTTCTTCTGTGGTGGTGTCGATGTCGAGGTAGCCTAGTCGTGGTGGTGGTGGGTGGGATTGGGATGTGGTATTCGTGGGATCATGTTGAGGGGTTTGCTGTGATGATAATGTTGGGAATGGAGAGGAGGGTGTGGTAGAAGAAGCAGAGGGAGATGGTGTAGGTGATGCTGGACTCCCAGAGAAGAACTCGGCCACGCGAGCAAACACCATTCAATGCTGTTGGTGGGAGTGAAAGCAGAAGTATTGATGGTGGGTGAAGAGAGCGGTGGTAGTAGTGTTCTGACTGTTGTTGATGGTGTTTCAAAGAAGTTTTACAGTTGTTTCAGCTGTTTCAAAGAAGGATTATAGTTGTTTCGGTTGTTTCAGTATTGTGGTGGTGGTGTTTCATAAATTTGATAGTGAGATCATCAGGCACAGGAAGCACATGTCAGAGAATATTAATAATCTTGCTCTAGATACTGACCTTCCCAAACAAGGAAGCCTGTATAGCGATACTGTATTCATTGTTTACTCTCCCCTCCCCTCCCTCCATCCTCCATACACACATACGCCATCATCAACTCACGCGTCAACAACATCATCACATACATTCAACAATAGCACCATCCGAATCGCCTTCTTCTCGCGACCAAGACGCACACGCGCAATACATCATGGCCAGCTGGCTTCATAGACAGCGCAAGGCCGACCTTGTCGAGTTGGCTGATGTCGCCGGCATGGAAGGGTGAGTTTGATGCTATAAACATGGACACTTTAGTACACTAATGCGAGTATTATAGCGCCGCAACGGACATGCGCAAGGACGACCTGATTGGAGCGCTTGAACAGCACCTCCATGCGAACGCTTCACAATTGAGCAACGTCCCCGAACTGCAGTAAACAATATTACCAAGGCGCTTCTCCCATTGACATTCGCTAAACAAACTACCAGAGACTACTGGAATCGCGTACCATCACCAATCAAGAAAGAATCCGAAACGGCTACATCTTCATACAAAGAAAGTCCTGCAAAAGGCGTCCGATCGCGTGGAAGACGCGCCGCTTCATCAGTAGGGTATGTTTTGTTGATTGATTGCGCAGTTGATACTCATGCTAACAATACTCTTTCTACAGCCTAGAAACATCTCCCGAACCCATAACAGACCTCCTCCGCAAAACACCAAAAGCCATGAAAAAAGCAGCCCAACAAACAATGGACGCCGCTTTCGAAAACTTTCCTTCTTTAGAGCACCTTCCCGCATCACCAGCAGACATTGCAAACCTAGTCGAGCGCCGCACCAGCATCATCGCCGACCAAGCTCAACACATCTGGTACGACACGCAAATCAACGAACATCTCAACACCGCCCGTACAGGCCTCTCCACCGTCCTTGCAGTTCAAACACTCGGTCTCTTCCTCGAAGCATACAATTTACAAACCGTCACTATGCCCTGGCGTTTCGCCTTCAACCTTCCCGCCCTATCGCCCTTAACATCCACACCAACAGCCATCCGTTTCCCAGACTTCTTCGTCTTGCTGACTTCGGGGTATTGGGCACCGAGTCTATTTTGGTCGTTTACCAATCTTCTCCTGCCTGCGTTGTTCGGCTGGTTCTTCAACTTCACAATGGCTGCTGCG
>Ga0160429_1000812_pt1 | contig 20347 bp, 18 predicted proteins | sample SolpanmetagenomR_FD_108199 | JGI IMG/M metagenome (GOLD analysis project Ga0160429, IMG submission 108199) | Solar panel surface microbial communities from Lawrence Berkeley National Laboratory, California, USA - R | ecosystem: Engineered > Built environment > Solar panel > Unclassified ...
TGAAGTTTTCCAGGGCGGCCTGGTCGGCGGCCGGTAGGGCAAAAGGGATGATTGGTCTGGCCATACCAGCCTAACCTAAATGGCCTGCATTCTGTTAATCGACTTCCCTGACTCAGCACTAGTGCTTACCAAGCTGATTCTACCAAAACTTCCGCTTAAAGCTCGGCTATTCAACACAGTGTATCTTGTGCTACTCCTATCACTACCAAATAGCATGACTTCAAATCACTCTGACATATTGACTCAAGCTGAAAAGCGCATCCACGAGTTGACAAAAGCATTGGCTGAAGCTCGACTGATAAACCAAATAATGGCGCACTTACCAGGCCGCCATTCTGAAGGCTTGATTTTGTTGGATACAGCAGGTTCAGTGGTAGTCATTAGCCCCCAACTATTCAGCTTACTAGGCTTAGCTGATGAATCGGCAACGTGGCAGGGCAAACCATTTATTGAGTTGGCGGCGCGGGTGCAGCTTCTGTTGGCTGCTCCGTTTGACCTGCGGAGATGGTTCACTCCGCATTCTGGCAAACTCAAAACGTCCCATCAGGACTTCTTAATCTTGCGCAATGAGACTATTTTAGTCTGCGAAATAATGCCGGCCCCCACTGTTGTTGGCTCACGCGGGGTTACGCTAATCGTGTTACGTAGAGGGATTGAGCAGCAGTTGACTGAGCTGAATTCGATAGCCAATATCCCCAACCAAAATCCCAGCCCCATTGTGCGCATTGGGGCTAATCAGCAACAACTTTACGCCAATCCAGCTGCCCGCCTAGTGAGCCAGGATTTAACGCGGAGCGCCAAAGTAGACCTGCAAAAACAGCTGCGCGCTGCCGCTGCCGCCGCCTTGCAGCAAGGCGAAAACCACGACGTAGAAGTAGCTATGGGCGAGCGACGGTTCTGCGTGGCCGTATTGCCATTTGTGGCCGAAGGCTACGTAAATCTTTACTTTTTAGACATTACGGAACGCGAGGCAGCGCGCCGGGAGTTGCACGAACAGCAGCGATTTATGCAGCAAGTACTCGACAGTATCCCGACTATTGTATTTGTACGCGACCAACAGCAGCGCTTTATCTTTCAGAACCAGGCTATGCAAAACCTGGCAAAAGCCTCTGCCATTCCTTCTGATCCGGACGCTATTGATCCCGACAGCCAACTCGGTCGCGAAATGGCTGAATACGCGGCTGTTGACCGGCACGTGCTCGAAACGGGTGAGGAAATTTCTCGGGAGGAGTCTTTTACCCTTACTAATGGCGAAGTCCACTGGTTTTATACCACCAAACGCCGCCTCGATGGGACCGATGGCACCGTGCACGTGCTGGGCGTGACTACCGACGTTACTTCCCTAAAAGAGGCCCAACGGACTCTTGAACGCAGTGAAAAGCAGTACCGCGACCTCATGGTGTATGGCCAAGCCCTGATTGGCACCTACGACATGCGCGGCGTGGTGCTGTCAGTAAACCCGGCCCTCGCCACCTTACTGCGGGAAAAAGCGGAGGAGATGCCGGGCCGCCACATCACCGACCACCTCGTAGTCGAAGACCAGGCGCACTTCGCGGCCTACTCGGAACGGATAGCGGCGCACGGCGAAGAAAAAGGCGTGATGCGCGTGCGTCCCAAAAGTAGCCTCGACACCCGCTACGTGCTCTTCCATAATGTGGTGGTGAGCCAGCCTGAGGAGTCTTACATCATCTCGCATGGCCACGACATTACCGACCGCATCCTGGCCGAAAAGGAAATGAAGCGCGCCAATCGGGCCGTTGAAGCTGCCTTGCGGGCCCGCGAAAACTTCCTGGCCAACATGAGCCATGAAATCCGAACACCCATGAACGGCGTGCTGGGCGTGGCAAACTTACTGAGCAAGACGATACTAACTTCGGAGCAAAAGGACTACCTACGCATCATTACCAGTTCGGGGCAGCACTTGCTGGCCGTGCTCAATGATGTGCTCGATATGGCCAAAATTGCCTCGGGCAAGCTGGAGCTGAGTCTGGAGCCGTTTGACCTCTGCGCCTCGATGAGCCAGGCCGTGCAGCCACTGGCCATTCAAGCCCTGGAAAAAGGCATTGAATTTATAGGCACGCCCCTCCGCAATACCTGTCCCGTGCCGTGGGTGCTGGCCGATGCCCACCGCCTCAACCAGATTCTGATAAACTTAGCCAGCAACGCGGTGAAGTTTACCCCGGCCGGCGGCACTGTGCGCGTAACCGGCGAAATGCTGGCCGAAACGAGCGATACCCTCACCGTGCGTTTCGAGGTGGTGGATACCGGCATTGGCATGAAGCCCGAGGTGCAGGAACGCATTTTTGAGAGCTTTATCCAGGCCTACGCCGACACTTCCCGCCAATATGGTGGCACGGGCCTGGGCCTGAGCATCAGCCGCGCCCTGGTCGAGAATATGGGTGGGCAGCTTACGGTAGAAAGTACCTACGGCGTGGGCAGTTGCTTCGCCTTCGTGCTCACTCTACGCAAAGCTCCACCGGTAACGCCCGATACGATTCTGCCGCACTTCGATACCGGTGCCTTACAAGGCCTACGGGTCTTGCTGGTAGAAGACAATGGCATCAATCGCTTTGTGGCCCGGCGCACCATGCAGGAATGGGGCGTAGTGGTGACTGAGGCAGAAGATGGCGACCAGGGTGTGCAGCAGGTCGAGCAGCAGGCTTTCGATGTGGTACTAATGGACATTCAGATGCCCGGCATGAGCGGCGTGGAAGCTACGCAGCTTATTCGGGCGCACCACGATAGCACGCGGGCCAATGTGCCTATTTTAGCCCTCACCGCCAATGCCTTCCGGGCCGACCACGAGCAGTACCTGGCTATCGGTATGAACGATTGCCTGGCCAAGCCCTTCGACGAGGCTCAGCTGTACGCCAAGCTATTGAAACTGATGCGCCGCTAGCGGCGCATCAGTTTGAGGGATTCGTGGGTGGTAGCTTTCCGAAAGCTCAGCGAGGCTACCCCTATTCCCACCATCAGGCCTGATAGCAGATTGATAATGACATCGATGTCTTTCAGGGGGTGGCTAGCCAGCAGCAGCCGGGCCGCCAGCAGCCCTAGGCCTACCAAGCTGACCAAGCTCCAGTAGCGTAGCTGAGCTCCTGCCGATACCAGTGGCGCGGCTGCCACTGGCAGCCGCCACAGGGCGGCCATAACTAGCCCTACGCCCACTGCCGAGCTCAGTAAGTTGGCCATCACATACACCGGCCCCCAGAAGGAGCCAATGTGGCAAGGCACCCGCAGCAAGGGCCACCAGGCCACCATTTCGCCCCCGCGGTGCGTGAAGCTGTCCCACACCAGATGCATAGTAGCTCCTAGCAGCACGCTCCCCAGCACCCGGCCGTAATGCTGCCGGAAGTAACTGGGCCAGTCGAAGCTCCGGTAGCGGGCCAAGCGCTGGCGTAGCGGGCGAGGCAGGTAAGTAATGAGCGGATTACGCACTACGCCGTGAAACACGAAGGCCAACCCTACCGCTACCGGGCAGCTGAAATAAAACAGGCTGAGCCAACTGTGGCTGTGCGAGTTGTGCGCGCTTAACCGCAAAAACTTCTCGAAATCGGGGGCAATGCTGCCTAGGACCAGCCCGGTAGCCGACCACCGGGCTTTTCGGCTTCGCAGCAGGGGTAGTACTGCCGCCACGTGCGCAAGCGTAAAAGGCATAAAGGAAGGCGAAACAATACGGGGAGGCAGACGCAGCTCATGCTAGCGCAGCCGCGGGCACCAGCGGCGCGGCCGGGCCCCGCTGGGCTTGGTCGAGGTAATCGAGAATGGTGGCGTCTACTGCTAAGTCAAACTTACGGGCCCAGAGCTTGGGCGACGCGTGCAGGGCGGGCCAATCGGCGTGAGTCAGCGTTTTGGGGCTAGCCCCGCCGCCGCTCCAATCGATGTAGCGCAGGTTATCGGTGGCCACGATGGTGTCGGCCAGCGGCGAGTTGAGTAGAACAGTAGGCACCAGAAATTCGTCGGAGCCCCAGGTGAGGCGGGCAAAGCGCCGCAAGGGCGCGTGCCTGGCTAGGAAGGTGACGACGTACTCGGCCGCCGCCCGGCTCAGCGTGTACCAGCCACCCATGGGGCCCCCGTGCAGAGCCCCGGCCAGCGGAAACTGCCGGGCGGGCAACACCGCATTAAGTGCCCGTTGCACGGCGTAGCGGCCTGGAAACCGAAAATCGGTAAGATAATAGCGCGTTACGCGCCGCTGGTTAGCCCGCCACCACGCCGAGTCGGGCCGTTCGCATTCCAGAAACGACTGGCCTTGGTGCGCTTCCAAAAAGGCTTGCACATGCGCAACGGGTTGCAGGGGGTAGTCTTGGGCGCTCAGTACGTTGAGGCACTCGTAGCGGGCCGGGTGGGCCAGCAGCTCGCGCAGGCAGTCCAGCACTACTTGTGTCAGGCTGTAGCCGCCCCACGTCACGCTCAGGCGGGTGCGCGTAAAAAATACGCCCGGCCGGTGGCGCAGGTAGGCGAAAGGCTCGGCATTAGTTTTCTGGTCGAGGTGCACGTAGCAATGCACGTCGGGGTGGGCCAGCGCATCAAGCAGGCGCGCCAGCTGCGCAGGGCCTTTGTGTGCCAATATCAGGTGAGCGACTTTCATACTAATCAGAGAATTAACCACTAGTAAGGCGAACGGGAATAGCGCCTAGGCTACGCCAGGGCGCGGGGCACCGGCTGCGGCGCGGGCCGGCCCAGTAGGCGGTGCAACAGCAAGCGGCACTCCACTAGCCCCACCCGCAGCACCTGCGTAATGCTGACAGGTAACGATTTATTCAGGAGGAAATAGCCGAACAGGAAACCCGATAAAATGGTGGGGAAGCTTGCCAGCGCTACTCCGTATATATTGTGGCACAGCTTGATGCCCACGTAGTCGCCCACCACGTTGATAGCCAGCATCAGAAAAACCTTCAGCAGGTTGAGGCGGGGCTTATTGAGCACATCAAGGGCCACGCCGCTGAAGCGGTCGATGGGAAACAGGATGGCCATGCTCATAGCGATGCGCAGCAGGTTAGCCGCCTCGGTACCAGCGTACTTGCTGCCCCCAATGAGGTAGATGGGTACCTCAGCCAGCAGCACCGTGCCCACTACCACGGGCAGCAGCAGCCACGTCAGCAGCCCACCGTTTCTACAGATGAGCTGGGCCATTTCCTGGCGGTTGCCCTGGTTAAAGGCCGCCGATAGCGCTGGCATAGCCGTGGCCAAAAAGCTGCGTAGCGGTATTTCAATCAGCTCCAGAAAGCGCAGGGCTAGGTTGTAAACGGCCAGCGGAGCCGGGCCCAGCAGGAAGTTGATGAGAAAGGTATCGGAGCTGCGCAGCAGGCTCGACCCGATGTAGCTGCCCACGCTGTATTTGCCGAAGTGGGCTAGCTCGCGCATGCAGGCGGCCGAGCGGGCCGGCAGGTCGGCGAGGCGCGCCCAGGCGCGCAGCAGGGCCACCAGGCTGGTGAGGCCCGCGGCCGTGAGATTGCAGTACACCACCCGTTCGAGTGTGGCGGCGTGCAGCAGCATCAGCCCCACTACGCCCACAATGAACGTGCCCTGCGTGAGCAGCCGCAGGGCCAGTAGCCGGTCGAAGCGCTGCTGCCCCTGCTGCACGCACCCCGCCAAAAACGAGGGCAGCGTGAGCACAAATGTGAGCGGAAACCACTTCAGAAATAGCGCCAGGCTGATGTTAGCCACCGGCTCGGGCCCCAGCCGTGTCAGCAGCCCTATCCCTGCCAACCCCGCCGTAATGAGTAGGGCCAGCGCCCAGGTCGAACCCACCACTTCGGCCGCCCTGGCAGGTGCCGCACCCGCATACGACCGAATGAAGGCCGTGGTGACACCACCGGCCCGCAGCGAATCGCCAAGGCCCTGCATGGTCATAAAAAACACCCAAGCTCCAATATCCTGCACCGACAAGGCGCGAAACAACAGCGACACCGATACCACCGTCAGGCCCGAGGCTACCAGGTTGCCAGCCAGCGAAAGGACCTGCCGGCTGCGCAGCAAAGGCTGCAGCTTGCTGAGAAAAGGAATGGTCATGAGTTCATCAGAAGAAAGGGAGGGCGGGGCGGGTAGGGACTAGCCCACGGTGACTACGGCGCGCTGGGCCTTGTCCCAGGCGGCGGGCTGGGCCCGGCGCACGTAGCGCCAAAACCCCTGAAATACAGCCACATTCATCATGGTGAAGTAGAGTGGCACCAGCAACGGGCCAGCCCTACGGCCGGCGCCCACCATTACCCAGCCCAACCCGGCTACCCCGTAGAAGGCCAGCTGTGCGGCCAGCGCCAGGGCAAACACGCCGCCCTGCATAGCGGCTAGGCCAGCGCTCAGGGGCAGCAGCAGGGCCAGCAGCACTGGGGCCAGGCTCCAGCGCAGCACCCGGTGCGACACGTACAGGAAGGTGACTACCGGCTGGCGCACCGGGTTTAGCAACTGCGGGAGGCGCGCCATCGCTTGCCAGCCCCCGGCGCAGATGCGCACCTTGCGCTTCATCTCCTCCTTCAGCGAAAACGAGGGTGGCTCGGCAGCGTAGGCCGCAGGCTCGTACACCACGCGGTAGCCGTCGTTGACGATGCGCATCGACTGCACAAAATCATCCAGAATGGTGTCGGCTTCGAGAGGCTGAAATAAGTCGGTACGGAACGAAACCAGCTCGCCCGCTGCCCCCATCAGGCTGTGAATGTCGGAATCGCATTTTTTTAGGAGCGATTCGTATTGCCAGTACAGGCCTTCGCCGCCCCCGGCGGCGCTGCCGTCGGCCTGCACCCGCTTCTCGCCCGACACGGCCCCTACGCGCGGGTCGGCGTAGTGCCGCACCAGCGCGCGCACGGCCTCGCGGTTGAGGGTAGTGTTGCAGTCGGTAAAAATGACATAGGGCGTGGTAATGTGGCGGATAGCGCGGTTTTCGGCCATCGCCTTGCCGGCCCGCTGGGCGCTGTGCAGGTGCCGCACACTAGGGTAGGCGGCCAGCACCTGGCCCGACTGGTCGGTAGAGCCATCCGTGATAAACAGCAGGTGCAGCTTATCGGCCGGGTAATCGAGGGCCAGGCAGTTTTCAATTTTTTCTGCCAGAATATCGGCCTCGTTGTAGGCCGGCACTACCAGCGTCACCTCGGGCTCAAAGGCAAGCGTTCCGCTCGTGGGAGTCGGGCGCACCAAGCGAGCCCAAATCGCCACTAGCCCAGCGTAGCCCAGGTAGGTATAGAGTATCACGGCCAAGAATAGCCAGAACAGGAAAAGCAGCATAGGTCCTTTGAGTTTATTGGATAATGATGTATATAAATAACTTGCCTAGAATGAGGTTCAGGCTGAACGCTCCCAGTGGCCCGTGGCTGCGCTATACTGGCGCAGAATGCGGGCGGGGTTGCCGCCCACTACCGAGTAGGGCGGCACGTCTTTGGTGACTACGCTACCGCCCGCCACCACAGCGTGCTTGCCGATGCGAACGCCGGCCGTAATCACGGCATTGGCCCCAATCCAGACTTCATCTTCCACCACGATTTCGGCCGCCGAGCACGGCTGGTTACGAATAGGTAGGCGGATGTCCTGGTACCCATGGTTGAGGCCCGAAAGCACCACATTTTGCGCGATAATTACGTCATTACCAATGCGCAAAGGCCCAATGAGCACGTTGGCAATGCCCACCAGCGTGCGCGCCCCAATGACGATGCCGCCCATGCCGTTGGCCACCGTGGCATAGTCCTCGATGATGGAATCGGTTCCCAGCTCGAAGCCGTTGAAGGGAACGAGGTCGCGGCGGGCCCGGCGCACCAGCGAGCCTCGCCCATACTTGTGCACAAACGGATTGGCCAGCCACTTTACCCACCAGCGGGGCCGCGACCGCCGGGGCTGAAACAGCAGCCACGACGCCAGCTTCTTCAGCTGTGGGTCGTGCTTGATGCGCCTGGCTAGGCTGCCCAATGGCGAGGTTGCCGGGCCTGCAGCCAGCGGTGAAGAATCAAAAAGTGCGCCCATAAGATGAGGATAAGAGAGCGAGGGATGGGAAAAGTAATCTGCTAGTTTTGAGAGTGCTATTCATCCAGGTCCTGGCTAGCGTGCAGGCCTTTCCAGAAGCCATAAGCCAGGCAGGCAAGGGCGGGTAGGGCAATGATATCCCAGGGCATAATCGCGGGTTATTAAAGGGGAGAAGAAACCGCCACCGGCGCCGCGTGGGGCGTGGGCAAAAAGGACGTTTTGGCTTTGCGCAGGCGCAGCAGCGCCAGCGCCATCGCGCCCAGCGCTACGGGCAGGTGGGCCGCTGCCCGCGCCACCTGCCAGCTGTAGAGCCGCCGCGGCAAAGCCACGAGCAGCGCCCCACCCGTGCCACCCAGCAGCGCCGCCCAAAACCCCGGCCCCGGCCCCACGGGCAGCACGAAGGAGCTGAGCAGCAGCAGGCCCAGCGTGCCCAGTAACAGTACCCGCGGCAGCACGGCAGTTTGCACTACTTTGTCAAAAAACTCCCAGTTGCCACGCCCTAGCTGCACAAAGCCTTCGCGGAAATACTTCGCCAAAAACTCTTGCTGGGCCGCCATCCAGCGGGTGCGCTGCGGGCCAAACACGGCCGCGCTGCCCACCTTTTCATCGTACACGTGGGCGTTGGGTAAGTAGGCAATGCGCACCTGGTCGCGCAGCACCTGGAAGTCCAGCTCCTTGTCTTCGCCGGCCGTTTCGCCAATGTGACGTAGCAGATGCTGCAAGTAGCTATACTCGAAGGCCATGCCCGAGCCGATGAGCGACGACGACAACCCCAGCCGCACGTGCCCGAGCCGGAAAATATGGTTGTTAATTTCCTCGTTGCAGGCATCGAGCACGGCAAACGGCGAGTCGAGGTTTTTGGCCGTGCGGTGGCCCTGCACCACGCGGTAGCCCGCTGCGAAGGCCGCATCGACTTGCGCCAAGAAGCCTTCGCCCATCACGTTATCCACGTCCAGAATCACGGCCACGTCGTAGTGCGTGGCTGGGAGCGTGGCCAGGGCGGCGCGCAGGGCTTGACCCTTGGTGCTTTTTTCAAACTGCACTTCTACTACCCCAATGTCTTGGCTACGTAGCGTTTGCACAGTGGTGGGCAGCAGGCCATCGGCAATTACGCACACGTCGGCGGGGCCGGCGTAGGCATGGCGGTGGGCGGCGGGGGCCGTTTCCAGAATCACGGCGTCGGCCTGGTAAGCGGGCAGCAGCACGCACATGCGGCGTGGTGGGCCAGCTTTACTGAGGGCGGACGCAGGCTGCGCCCGGCGGTGGCCCGCCAGCGCAAATACCAGCAGATACGCAACGTTGAAGCAGAGATAGGCACCGACCACATATAGCAGTGCGCCCAATAACCCGAGGGCTAGGCTAGTCATGGCGCAGGCTTTTAATGGCTTTGGCCGGAATGCCGGCTACCAGCGTAAAGGGCGGCACGTCTTTCGTGACCACCGCGCCCGCCGCCACGGCGGCGCCTTCGCCTATCGTGACGCCCTTGAGCACCATCGCGCCCATGGCAATCCACACGTCGTCACCAATACTGATGGCTCCGGTTTTGCCGGCCTCGAAGTGGCTAGCCGCATCGTGAAAATCGTCGTCCATGATGACCACGTAGGGCCCGATGCGCACGTTGCGCCCAATCTCCATGTGGGTGCTTACTGAGATGTGCGCCCCATTGATGCGCGAGTTGGCTCCCACGCGCAGGGTAGCTCCGCGCCCGACGAAGATCTTAGCCTGTTGAATATCAGACCAAATGCGCACGTCGTCGCCGAGCACCACGCGGCCGGCGTTGCGAAACAGCGGCCGGCCCTTCACCGACACCAGTCGCCCCAGCTCGGTGCGACGGAGGTAGAAGCGGGCGGCGGCCATCTTGATTAGGCCGGCCCCGAGGTCACGCACCAGCCCCAGGGCCAGGGCGAAGCCCGACCAATCGGGGTGCTGCTCTTGCAGCACGGCCTGGCGCCGGAGTAGCAGCGGGCGAATATTGAGTACGGGTTGCATAAGAATAGCTGGTTATCAGGTAGGTAGGAAGCGATTTTGGTGAATGTTGTGGGGCTGCAAATGCCAGCGCAAGCCGCGCCACAGGGCTCGTAAGTGGGCTAGCCCAGCTGGCCGCAGCAGCGCCAGCGAGTGCCGGGGCACGGCCAGCAGCAGGAAGTAGCTTGCGCTCACCCAGAACTGCCAGCCCTGCAAGTTGCGGCGCATAAACAGCAGCCGGTTGCGGTAGAGGTAATGCGTTTTGAGGGGCGAGGCTTTGCCCACCGATACCGACTCCTTGTGGTAGACCGTGGTGCTGCCCACGTAGTAGCACGCATAGCCAGCGCGCAGCACCATCTGGCACCAGTCGTGCTCCTCGTAGTAGAGAAAGTACAGCTCCGGCATCAGCCCCACCTGCCGGATGACGCGCATGGGCAGCATCATGGCCGCGCCGTGGGCCAGGCGCGTGGGGTAGCTGGCATCGTGCTGCCCTTGGTCGGGCTCGTGGCTGCCGATGGTGCGCCCGCGCCCCGTCCAGGGGCTAATGCCTTGGCAGCCGGCGTACTGAATGAGGCGGTTGGGGGTATGGTAATACACGATCTTGGGCGAGGCGATGCCCACCTGCGGGTGCTGCTCCAGCACGGCTACCAGGGGCTCCAGCAAGCCGGGCTCTACCTCGGTATCGTTGTTGAGAAACAGCACGTATTCGCCTCGTGCCGCAGCCACGCCCAGGTTGTTGCCACCGGCAAAGCCCAGGTTGTGTGCCGAGCGAATGAGCTGCACCTCCGGAAATTGCTGCTCGATAAGGCCGGGGTCCTGGGTAGGCGAGGCATTATCGACCACTATCACCTCCACGCGGGGGTAGGTGAGGTGCCGCAACGACGCCAGCATCTCGCAGGTCACGACCGGCTGGTCGTAGTTAATAGAAATAATGGTAACCAGGGGGAGCATAAGGAAAAGATAGATAAACAGTTGCTAGGCAAAGCGCGGCTCGCTAGGCGAGCACGGGCAGCGGCATCGCCCTCCCGGGCAAAGGTGCTGGTAGTGGAGCAGCCCCTGCCAGCCCTGCGGCTGGGCTAGCCCCTAGGGCCTCCTTATCGAGAGATGGGCCCAGGAACACGAAAGCCCAACCGAAGTAGACTATCATAGCCGAGGGCATCTGGTTGATGACTTCATTGCCGTAGCTACCCATCAGGATGCCGGTGTAGCCGCAGGTGAGGGCCAGCAGCTTTTGGCGCAGTCGGGGGTTGCGTGTTTTCCAGATAATGCCCGCACTCTTGCCCAGGATATAGAGCATCATACCGAACCAAATGAGGAAGCCCACTAGGCCGTACATGGCCCACACCTTCACGAAGTAGCTGTCGGGGGCAACGGTCGAGAGGTACTTGTCGGCGTTGTACTTCTCGCCCCACATGCCAATTACGCCCACGCCGCCGCCGAAGGGGCGCGGCCCTAGGTACTCGCGCAGCTTGGCCTGGTTGCGCAGGCGCACCTGCAGTGAGGGGTCGTTGGGGTCGAGGGAGGTACGCATGCGGGCCACGCTGGGGTTGTCGTTGCCGATGGTGGTGTACTTGAGCCCCCCAAAGGCCCCGGCTGCCAGGGCGCTGCCCAGAATCAGTACTTTCACCTGCTTGCTGAGCACCAGGTACATGAAGACACCGGCAATGAGCACGAACATGGCCCCGCGGGTGCCTGAAATCAGCATGCCTTCCAGGTTGAGCGCCGATGCTAGGCCGAATGCCACCCGCTTCCACCACGCAAAAGGCCCCAGCGCCAGCACCAGGCATAGCACGGCGATGTGGGCCTGCGACGCCCCAAACTGGGCCGCTTCGCTGTAGTAGGAAAACACCCGCAGCACGCCAAATAAAATATGCGTTTTGGCGGCGCCCATATCCAGCCAGAGCTGTTCAGCTGCATCGGGCCCGAAGGTTTTCTGCTTGAGGCCGTAGAGCGAGCCCGCCACCGAGAAGAAGATAACCAGTGTGAGAAACAGCTTCAAGTCCTGAGCGCGGTAAAAGAGCAGCATCACCAGCGGCACGCTCAGCGCCCAGTAGAAGGTGGTGCCCCGCATTTCGTAGTACCAGCCCACCACGCTGGCTCCGGCCGGGTTGCCGATTTCCAACAGGGTGATGATGAACCAGGCCAGTCCCAGCTTACACAGGTCGTTATTAATGCGCGACCACTGCACTACCTGGCGCGAGCGGTGAAAAACCACTGCCAGCCACAACAGAATAAGCAGCCCATCCATGCCAAGCCCAAACGGCGCTCCCTTGAGGTGGCGGTTGATGGTCATTACCAAAAAGCAGTAGACGATGAACGCCACTACCCCCACCCGCGGGTACTGAAACAGCACGTACAAACTCAGGGCCACCACGGGCAAGCCCACCAGCATGCCGCCCAGTGCCACGCCCAGGCGGCTGCCCACCAGCCCTGTCACCAGGGCCAGCACCGCCGCGGCCGGCAGCACCAGCTGGCGACCCAAGGCAGGGCTGAGGGTAAAGGGTAGGCGGCAGTTCATGGCGAGCAAGGAAAAACGAGGGGCAGGCAGCTAGCAGTACGGGCTAATTATTTAAGATTTTCTGGCGGAATGACGAGGGCCTTACTATCGTGATGCGCCACCCCGTAGAGCACGGCCTCCACCGGAGCGGGGGTGGTCGTGCGCAGCTCGGCCAGGGCTTGCACGTCGGTGGGCTGCCACACGCGGCTGGCCTTGAGCACCAGCAGCACCTGGTGAAGCTGCGACAGCAGCGCCACCGGATAGGTGGCTTCGAGCAGCGCCGGAAACTCGACGATGACGAGCCCTACCCCGACCACGTGGTGGGGCTCTAGGAACTGCGCCAGGCTCCAGCGGTGCAGGGTGGCCAGCTCAGGGTTGTAGTAGTGGGTGGGCGCAGTGGGGTCGGCGGGTGTGCCTTCGGGGCAGAGGGCCAGGGTAGGTAGCCCGATTGCCTGGCAGCGGCGGGCCAGTGCCTGGGCCACGCTGGTTTTGCCCTCGCCCCGCAGGGGGCTTAGCACGCCCACTACGAAGGGCGCGGCCAGGCCCGCAGCGCTCACGCGGCGCAGCACCTGGCGGGCCAGGTGCTCGGTAGCCGCCTGCTCGTAGGCTAAGTCCTGGGCGGATGCGGGCTTGGGCGTTTTGGTACGCTTGACGAGAGGGATGGCCATGCGCGGCGGCAACAGGCCCAGTACTGGTAGGCCGGTTTGGGCTTGCGCTGTGCTAGGCATCCGCAACGACTTGTCGAGCAGGCCCATCCCCAGCAGCGTTGCCGCCACGAAGAAGAAGCCCCCAAAGGCCCCCCCGGCCACCGCGACTAGGCGCTTGCCGCCCTTGGCCTGCGCGGGCAAAAACGGCGGCGCCACGATTTTCAGGTCAGTAGTCAACTCGTTGTTTTGCTGCGAAGCCTTGGCCTCATTGAACCGGGTGAGCAGGTCGAAGTAGGTTTTTTGGCTCAGTTCGATTTCCCGCTCAATGCGCTTGAGCATGGCCCCCAGGGGAGCCATCTTGTGGTATTCTTCCATGAACTCTACTTTGCGTTTGGCCATCACGTCCAGCTTGGCGTCGTTAGCCGTCACCTCCAGCATATTACGCACCCACTCGTCGAGCAGGCCTTTGCTCGGAATGCCTTCCACGGAGTTAAGTTGGGCGTAGTGGTCGTCGAGGGTCGTGCGTATGCGCTGCGCCGTTTCATTGGCTTGGTCACGCAAGGGCTGCACCGGCTGGCTAGCCTCCTCATGTTGGCTGGCAAATAGCTCACGGTTAGCTATTTCTGCCTGAAGAAGCTCCAGCTTATGGCGCAGTTGCAGTAGCTCCCCGCTGCTGGGCAGAGCGGTACCCCGGCGTTCTAGCTTCTTCTCTACAGCAGCCAGTTCGTTGGCCGCGGCCGCGCGCTGCATCTCAATCTTGTTGATGTCGGAGTAGAGGTACTCCCGCTCGCCAGCGATGTACTTGGTCTGCTCGTAGTAGTTGATAATATTATTGTCGCGGTTGAAAGTCAAAAACTTATCTTCCGCTCGGTTGAGGTTAGCTAGCGCCTTGGCCGTCTCGCCCTCGTAGTAGTGAATAACGGTGGCGGTCTGGCCCATGCGCAGGCTGCGGTAGCCCGCCAAAAAGGCTTCGGTGGTAAGCACTAGCGTGGCCCGGCAGATGGCAGCGTCATCAGCCTCCAGATCCAGCTTGATGAGGTCGCTGCTGTTGAGGCGGGTAGCGTTCACCTTCCCCAAGGCCTCTACCGAGTACACAGCGTCATGTGAGTTCAGCAGGTGGTACAGCTCGTTGGTATCGTTGGCGCTGGTGTAAGCTATCACCTTATGGCGGGTGTCGGCTAGTGTCGGCCCCCGCAGCTGTTGGCGAAGCTGGGCAGGCAGCAGGCCCTGCAAGCGGGCAAACGATGCCCAGCTCAGCTGAGTAGGGTCGGCCTGCGTAAGCTGGAGGTGGGCAGCCAGCAGGTAGCAGGCCGCGGTCTCGCGGGTTTCACGCGATTTAATGAGCGAGAGCAAGTTGTCAAAGGCGTTGCTAGTGCGGAAGTAGTCACTTTCCGAACTGCCGGTGAGCGAGTAGCCCGATGCAATGCCAGTGTAAATAGTAGTTTCGGAAGCATAGGACTTCTTCTCGTGGCGGGTGGCGTAAAACATCGCGCTCCCCAGTACCAGTGGCACCAGCAGCAGGAGCTTCCACTGCCGCAGCAGAATGCGCAGGATATCGGCAGGGCTCATTTAGTGGGGGTAGCGGTGGTAGCGGTAGTCGGGGCCAGGAGTTCGGCCAGTGAGCAACCCAGCAGCTCTTCCAAGGTCATGAAGGCCGTAGTGTAGCTGCTGATCGCCGTGGCTTGGTCCGACATGGCATTGATATAAGTGGAGTTCAGCTGCGACAGGATGCTGAGTTCCAAATCGCCAGCTTTAAATTGTCTTTCGGCTAGCTGATAGTTTAGCTGAGCTGTGAGGTAGGCTTGCTGGCGATAGCCCATTATTTTGTAGTCGAGGCGCACGGTTTCGTAGAGGTCGAGCACTTGCTGGCGCAGCAGCGCCTCGCGGGCCTGGGCTATCTGCTCGGTCTTGTGCACTAGGAGCTTTTGCCGGGTCAGCAAGTTGCCGCGACTGGCTAGGCGGTCGAGTGACAGGTTCAGGCCCAAGCCCGTGGAGTAGCGGGTTTGCGAAGTGCTCGTGCCGCTACCCGTGCCCACCACGGCCTGGTCAGCCACCGTGACGGTGGCAATATTGCCGTAGCCGACGCTGTTAATTACCTGCACGGCCCCCAGAATGCTCTTACGCGCTATTTTTAGGTCTTGGGTGGCAACGTCCTGGTCGGTTTTCAGCACGGCCAAATCGTAGGAGTGCGCCACGGCCGCGGTCACTAGCCGCGGCCGTGTCACCTCCGGCGCTCCAAAAAACGTGGCTTGCCACGCTGGCACCGGGGTCGCCGCAGCCGCGCCACTGGGGCTGGCCCCGGGCAGCGCCTGACCAGCTCCCCGTAGCGCCCAGCCCAGTAACAAGCAGATTCCGAGGCGGCGCATCAGACGTTTTCTTTCTGAAACAGCGCCGGAATGGTTCGGAGGATGATTTCGAGGTCCTTGCGCAGCGAGTAGTGCTGCGCGTACTCGTTGTCGAGAGCCTTGCGCTCATCTTCCGACATGTCACCGCCCTTGCCGCGCTTCATCACCTGCCATAGGCCCGTGATGCCGGCCGGGGCTACAAAGCGGCCCATGTGCTGGTCGGTCATGAGCTTTTCGGCCTCGTAGAGGGGTAGGGGGCGGTTGCCCACGATGCTCATGTCGCCGCGCAGCACGTTCCAGAGCTGGGGCAGTTCGTCGATGCTGGTATTACGGATGATATGGCCGACGCGGGTAATGCGCGGGTCGTTCGCAATTTTTACGAAGGCGGCCTCGCCCTGCGCCTTCTTGTCTAGCCAGTACTGGCGCTCACAAATCAGCTCGCCCGCGGCCCCAAACAGCTGGTTTTGGCAGCGCGCCTGTCCCGCCGCCACGCAGTCCTGGCAAAGCCCATTGGCAGCCAACAGCGCCGCCGGGGCGGCCTCCTTGGCGTATTGGTTCAGGTTTTTCATGCCAGCCAGCAGCTTGTCGGCGTCGGGCCGCATCGAGCGAAACTTCCAGAATTTAAACACCTTATAGCCCGTACCTACCCGGTAGGAATAGTAAAATACGGGACCCTTCGACTCTAGCCCCACTAGAATAGCTACCAGCAGCAGCAGCGGCGAAAGCATGACCAGTGCTACAGTCGCGCACACGATATCGAAGAGGCGCTTGGCTGGCGAGCGGCGGAAGGCGTAGGGGCTAGCCACGGCTGCCGCGGACTGGGCCGGCAAGTAAAGTCGCGCGAGGAGTTCTTGGTGGTCGAGGTGTGCGGGCAGCACATCAGCTACGCCCAGTAGCAGGGCGTGCGTCGTGGGAGTCAGCTCGTCAGTAGCCAACCAGTAGATTGGGCAGGCTAGGTGCAAGTCTTGCTTGAGCACTCGCAGCAGATCCAAGCCCAAGCGTGAGGTTAGGGGAGCCGCATTCAGCACAGCATCTAAGCCAAGGCCTAGTTGCTGGCACAGGGCTACCATGCGGGCGGCGCTATCTACGTGCAATACTGTGAGGTCCTCGGCGTACTGCTGCTGGAATTGGGCAGCGCGAGCAGCGTCGGGCGAGAGGTAAATGACAGTTTTCTTCGACTGCATGGCACTTAGATGCTTATTTTTCGCAACATATTTTGCAGACGCAACTCCAGCTCTTCGGGGTTGAAGGGCTTCACCATGTAATCGTCGGCGCCGTCGCGCAGGCACTGAATTTTGGTGCTGCTTTCTTCCTTCGCCGAAAGCATTAGTAAAGGCACATTGCGATGCAGCAGGCTAGATCGTAGCTGCTTGATGAAAACAGGGCCATTCATCATCGGCATTTCGTAGTCAGCCACTATAACGTCGGCGTTGTTGCCAGAATCGAGCCAGCGGATGGCCTCCAGGCCGTTTGGCTGAGCTATTACATGGTAGTCATGCTGAAAATAGCGCGCCAGAATAAGCTGGATAGTAGGCTCATCATCAACGACTAATAAGGTTTTTTTCATAATAAAAGTTGGGTTGCAGATAGGAGGGGCAGGCAAAGATGATTTTTAGATTTTACTGGTCTGGCTACTTCAGCTCCAGCCGCAGCTTCGCTAGCTGGCCAGTCGGCCGTGGCAATTAGTGAGGTACTTGTTGGAGATAGTGGCGCTCCACTTGGCGGGTCATTTCTTCGACTGTGAAGCCGGCCCGGATAGCCTGATAAGCGAGTGCACCTAGCCGACGGCGCAGCGCCTGGTCGGCCGCTAACTGCTGAATAGCGGCCGCTAACCGTGCGGGGGCCTGTGGGGGTACCAGCAGGCCACTTACCCCAGGGGTAATTACTTCGCGGTTTGCTGCCAGATCACTGGCCACCACGGCCTTACCCATTGCCATCGCTTCGAGCACCCCAATAGGTAAACCTTCCCACAGCGAAGGCAGGCAGTAGATATCGATGGCCTGCAACACGGCCGGCACGTCTTGGCGAAAATCGGTGAAGACGACCCTAGACTCTATGCGCAGCTCGCGGGCCAACTGCTGCGCTTGGACTTTAAGGTCGCCGTTGCCCACCAGCAAAAACTTGACATTTAGGGTTTGCGGCAGCGCGGCTACGGCCCGCAGCAGCGTAAAAGGGTCTTTCTGCGCCGTGATGCGGGCGATGTAGCCAACAAGTAGCACGTCGGGCGCAATGCCTAGCTCGGCCCGCACATCATGGCTTGGCTGGCTAGGGTCGAAGCGCTGCAGGTTAATGCCATTCTTGATGACTACGCTCCGGGCCATCGCGCTGAATTCACGGCCGTCGCGCTGGTTGCTTTCCGACACGCAAATGGTGAGGTCGGCCTGCGCCATCAGCAGCTTTTCGGTGACTTGGTAGGCTCGTCGCAGCAGCGGTGCCTGGTCAGTATGAAACGACCAGCCGTGCACCGTATAAATGATAGGTACTCTTAGCCGCCGGGCCGCCCAGTAAGTATTAGAGTGCGCGCGCGTGCCATGGGCGTGCACCAGATCTATCTTTTCACGCTGCAATAGTTGGCGCACCTGCCCCCACTTCCTCACGTCGAAGGGCCGCTCGGTTTCGATGACGTGAGTCTGCACGCCCATTGTCGCCAGCCGGTCAATCATCGGCCCCGGCGTAAACGAGAGCACCATGGGCTCAAATCGATTTTTGTCCAGGGCCTGCACCAAGTCTAAGACATGGGTTTCGCCCCCACCAATTTGACCCTGGCGGATGGTTTCCAGCACTCTTATTTTGCGCACCACAATAATTATAACAGTAAAAATATTTAAATCAATAGGTTGTATGCTCAGTGTGTTGTGGCAAGTTGGCAGAGAGGCATAAGCGGCTCCACTACAGGCGGGTACTCGGGCAGGTGCATGGCAGCGTAGAGCTTGGCCACACTGGCTGTCCACGTGTGGCTTTGAGCGAACGCCACGCCTCGGGCGGCACGCGCCGCATCGGGGTGCGTCAGTGCGTGAGCGAGTTGAGACAACCACTCGACCGGCGTACTAGCCAGGTAAGTATACTCAGCAAATAGGTCCATGGCGCGGGTGCGGGTGGCCACCACGGGGCGGCCCATGGCCAGGTACTCATCAATTTTAAGGGGATAGTTGCCCTGGGTTACTACATTGATTACCTGGGGATTGATACATACGTCGAAGTGCTGCACATAAGCCGGTAGCTGCGCGGGAACTTTATTGCCCAGAAAATGCACATTGGGCAAAGCATGCAGGGGACTTTGTCTAAAGTCTTCATCTTCGGGGCCCACTAGCACTAACTGGTAGTCGGGTCGCGCACGCGCCAAGCTCACCAGTAGCTCCAAATCGAGGCGCACACTGGTTAGAAAGCCCGTATACCCCAGGCGTGGCTGCGGCACGGCGGCTAGGTCGGCAGGCACCTCGTGCGCAGTATCAGCTCGGTATAAGCTCAGTACGCAGCCCTGGCCAATGTCATAGCTCTGCGGGTTGTGAGACCGGGCATAGTCGGTGAGGTAGGCCGAATTGGCTGCCACTACGTCGGCCTGTTGCAATAGCTGGACTTCGGCCGCGGGGCCGTGGCGCCGGAAGTAGGGCACCGCACTCATAAAGTCGCGGAGGTAGTAGATAAATTGGCGGGGTTGTAATAGTGCTTTTAGCGCGGTGCCCTGGTAGATCAGACCGTCTTGCAACAAGTAAAAGTCAGTAAAGCCCAATGCGGAAGCTGCTGCTTGAATTTTGCGGGACAACAGTTTGGCATTTACTGCATTAACCGCTTGAAACAATCTTGTAGAGGGCAGCCAGTTAGTAGGAAGTGCCAGGCAATCCGGCGTTAGCACCCAGATATTTGACTCAACTTGCACCAGGCTTTCTACCTGGCCCAATAATATTTGCCGGCGTTGGCGTACTGCTGGCCGCCTAAAGCCGGTCAGTAGTGTGTGCAGGTTAAGCGGAACGTGCACGTAAAGCACGCGATTATAACGGGCAAACTCCCGGGCTAGGTTGCGGGCATTCGTGCCCAACTGAAGGTCCCAGTCCTGCTGGCAAAACATGATGATGTCCTGATGCTCCATGACCTAGGCGGCGCGGCTCAACTCATCCCGAAAAATGAGTACTATAGCGTTGGCTGTACTGGTGATAATTTCAAGTGTTGTCTTTAACTCTTGCTTTTCGCGCTGCTGCTTAGCACTAGTTTCCAACTCCTTTAACAGGCTAGTACTGGGCTCAATGCGCAGCGTGCCAAACGTGGCCTTTAAGCTGTGGGCTAGCCCGGCAGTAGATTCCCACTGTTCTTCTTCTACGGTTGTCGCCAGTTGCATCAGTTGTTTAGGCACATATTCCACAAACATTCGCTGCATCTCCCGCACGAAGCAGGCGTCTTGGGCAAGTCTACCCAGGCCCGAAAAATCATAGAGCACTGGGGCTGAAGAAATAGCAACCTGGTAAAGGTCGCGTGAAGGCTCATTCATCGTATATTTATAATCAGAATACCGCACAAATATAAGCAAAAAACTCCTGTCTTGCCCTACTAACATACTGTATCTTTAGAAGATGTGGAAAAATAGTTATCCTTCCCCAGGATCTTTTATGGCAAAAAAATACAATTATATGGTGGAGAGATACCAACAAGACTATGAGTCAGTTTTTGCTGCCTTGTTTGTAGCACTAAATTTTGAGATTATACCCTGCCTGGACTTTAAAGTAGTACTCGACAGCTAACGGATAAGGCAGGCTGAACCGTCGTGTCTTACAAACTTTCTAACTATAATAATGGAGAATATATATCTCATAGTAATGGCGGGCGGCATTGGTAGCCGCTTCTGGCCCTTCAGCCGGACGCAATATCCCAAGCAGTTTCACGATGTGCTGGGCGTTGGCCGCTCAATGCTGCAACTCACCGTGGACCGCTTCCGAGGCATCTGTCCGCCCGAA
>Ga0160429_1000813_pt1 | contig 20328 bp, 17 predicted proteins | sample SolpanmetagenomR_FD_108199 | JGI IMG/M metagenome (GOLD analysis project Ga0160429, IMG submission 108199) | Solar panel surface microbial communities from Lawrence Berkeley National Laboratory, California, USA - R | ecosystem: Engineered > Built environment > Solar panel > Unclassified ...
ATTTTGCCTCTCCGTCGGCCCCGAAGACTATAGCGCCGTGTACTACATCAGTCACGAGTTCTACAAACCGCCGAAGCGTAAGGAAATGAAACAGCCGCGGCAGTACGGCAAGGGCGTTTCTTTTCTGGCAGCCTCCTTCACCGACTTCATGAATGGCTTAGTGGTGCAAGAAGAAAATAATTAATCTTACGTTTGGCTTACGTTAGCATCATATTATATAATCACTTATCCTAGGCATTTTAGCCTAATAGCTAATAATTCAGGCTCTCGGCTATTACTCTAATACACGCCGCCACCAAAGCATGCGGAAGCGGCTACGGACCATTCTGGCGGTGTTACAATACCCACAGGCAAAGGAAACTACCAAGCTCAGAGCATTGCGAAGCTGGTGGTAGCAGCGCTGACCGGTAGCGAGGAGGATGAAACGTAAACCGATATTAGCTGACCCCTGTCCACCACTCGGCGGCGTGAAGCAGACTTAACCGTGAAGTAGTTGTAATTACTATAGCTTTTGTTCTTACTTCACCCTATTTATTTGAAAGCGCCCACTGTTGCCATCTTTCTGCTATTTCTTGCTGTGACACTGTAAATGAAGATTGTTTATTTACAGTCGAACGGGTAAAGAAAGCACTTGCTTTTTTCAACCAATTCAAGCTAGACGTTTCGTTAGCGTCTCTTTGGCTAGCTACTACTTTATAGTTATTTAAAAGAGCTAGAAAGGCGTCGCTTCTTTGTGACTCATTCAGGTTTCTAATTGTATTTATCCTTTTTCCATCGTCCTCTGCTAAATCATACTTAGCAAATAGATAGATTTCTGATTGGTTCTCGTTAGTAGAACTGTAAGTGTGCTCTGTGGCTCCAAAAGAGGCAGCCAACTCTATGAGTAACTCTTCCTTGCCTTTAGCTTTTATTAGTGCTATTGCTTTCCCTTTTAAAGTATATAGACTTTCTAGGTACAATAACGCCTGATTCAGATTTTCGTCAGGATAATCCTTATAGAAGAACATTTTATTGGCTGGAAATTTATTATCTCCTAATAGCTTGAAGGCTAAAAATCGGTGATTACCTGTACCAACATCCATAATCTTACTATTGACATAGTAAGTACTGCCTGTTTCATAACTTGGCCAATAACCTCCTTTTATCCTAGTTAATACTGCTCTTGCCGTAGTTGAGGCTCGTGTATATCCACCTTCGTAAACTAGCCGTGGAGGCTCTGGCTTCAAGCATATTGGTCTCATATGGGATTCGACAGCTGAGTCATTGAGGCGTACAGCTCCTCCCTGGGATTCGACAGCTGAGCCATTGAAGCATATTCTATTAAACTTATCATGCAATAAAAAGCCATCTATTACACCAGCTTCCTCAGCTGTGAGTTCCGGTCCTTTTGTGCTTCCTATCCACTCAACGTAGCTCATAGCTACCTCCATGTAGTCTACTCTACATCCAGTATAAAGGTCATCCTTAATAATTTGGTCTTCTTTTAGCCGACTTAATAGAGCTTCGTAGGCATCATGTTTGTACTCTTTCGCTAGTACCGATAGACTTAGACTCTTGGCGAAGTCGTCCCATATCTGCGCAGCAATTTGTCGCACTCGCCTTTGACCAGCTGATGGTATTGATGTGTTCATTCCTTTTTAAAGTTGAAAACCATTAGTTAAACCAAGTGCTACCAGCTGTACACTCTGTTATAAAGTAGGCGATTACACTGATGAGGTAAGTAAGCGCTGCACGCCCATTGGATGGAAAGTCTTACCGCGCCGGGTATGGTAACCTGACTTATTTAGTTGGTCAGCAATGGCTCGTAGAGTTGCCCCAGTAGCGTGTAGGAGCTTAGCCAGTTGTGCAGCTTGGCGATTGTGAAGGTTATCATGCGCATTGCGCTGCAAGGAAACCAAAGCCCTTTCGCGGGCAATAGATGTAAGATTAGCTGGGGTACCAAGCTGGGCTCCCCGTGCTTTTTTAGCTGCCAGCGCGTCGCGGGTACGGGTGGAAGTTGCTGTAGCTTCCTTTTGGGCTACGGCCGCAAGGATGTGCAAAGTAAATTCATCGGCAGCTGGCAGGTCCACCGCTTGAAAACGCACTCGACTTTCCATGAGTGTAGCCAGGAAGGCTACGCTCCGTGCCAGTCGGTCGAGCTTGGCCACAAGTAGCACAGCATTTTCCCGCTGGGCCTGGGCGATGGCGGCCACCAGTTGAGGCCTAGCACTCTTGCGCCCACTCTCTACCTCGATAAAGTCCGCTACTAGTTCAGCCTCTGCTGGTAGGAAGCGCTGCACGGCGGCTTGCTGCGCTTCGAGGCCCAGGCCAGATTGCCCCTGACGGGCGGTGCTCACGCGGTAGTAGGCGACATAGTGAGTCATAAGGCGCAAAGCTACCCTGCTTTTCCCTTTTGTCACATTTCTTAAACGCTCGTTTAAGAAATGTGACAAACCGGTTTTCATGTGTCCGATTAGCTGCTATAAAGGCACCTTTAAACGGAGTGCGGAGCACAGAAAGGCATTTTACTAAGGGAATGTGCTATGTTGACTCACACAGTCACGGCATATGAATGTTTTTCATCTAACTCAAACCCTTCCTCCATCCCCTCCGTAGAATAAGTGCATCCATGCATTTTTTTTGTCAAAAGCGCCTTTTTGTGCTTTTTATGGAATATATTTGCTGATGCAACGGCGCATTTTTTCTCGTTGACCTCACCTATGATTGACAAGTTCAGCGATATAGACGCTCTGCTTAACGGCCTCATGAAGCCGGACAAGCAGACACTTCAGACGCTTTTTGATAAAAAGCTTCTAGAATTAGACATGGCACTAACAAATGCGTGCAAAATCATTGATATTCAGCCTCGTACGCTAAAAGGGATTTTAAGCGGAACTCAGAAAATAGTCGATATAACTAACCTTGCCAAGCTAGCTAATTTTCTACAGCTACCTAAGGAACAAGTAGTCAAATTGTATCTGGATACGGTAGAAGAACACTTTCCCACTAATACGATTACTCCTGACAGAATCAACTTTATTAAAGAGAATTTTAATTTAGCTGTACTGCGCAAATCTGGTTTAATTGATAACATCACTGACTTTGCACATATCGAGCAACGGCTAACTGCCCGTTTAGGACTGAAATCTATCTTTGAATACCGAAAGCCTAACGTAGATATCGCTTTTAGCTCGGGAAATTTCAAAGCAGAAAATGACCTAACCCGCGCCTATTGGGTAAATGCTGCCAAGGTTGCATTCAAAGAAATTGATAATCCTTACCCATATAGTCGAGATGAACTAATCAAGCTAGTTCCACAGCTGCGCTGGTATACAACTAATGTGGATATGGGTTTAGTAGATGTAGTGAAGCAACTATACAAAGTTGGTATTACAGTTATTTTTCAGCAATCACTACAAACGCTACAGTTACGAGGTGCAACTTTTAGCGTCAACAATAAACCATGTATTGCGCTCACCAATTATGTTGGCTTCTACTCTACCGTATGGTTTGCATTAATTCACGAGTTGTATCATGTACTTTTTGATTGGGAAGAAATCAAGGTTAATAAGTACCATTTAACTGATGATTCCAACGAGCAATTATCTGTCAGAGAGCGTGAAAAAGAGGCAGATGATTTTGCAAGAGGATATTTATTTTCACAAGAGAAAACTGAACAAGTAAGACGATTCATTAATGATGCGGAATACGTTGCTGAGTTTGCAGCGGAAAATCATGTTCACAATAGCTTCCCTTATGTTTTTGCGGCATTTGGGTCTAATAATCGAACAGCCTGGGCACTAGCAAGAGCGAAATCCCCTGACGTCAACCGTGCAGTCGAACTCATTGACATGACTTGTCACGGAGCAGAAATGGTGGAAGAAAAAGTCCAGAAAGTCAAACCCAAAGTGTATGCGTAGTAGTCATGAAGAAAGCTAAAAAAACAAACCTCCCTGCAAAAGAATTGGAAAGTCCAGCTTCGCCAGGTTCTGCTATTGAAAATCTCCACCACGTTGAAATAAGCCAGGAGCAAAAGCTAGAACGCTCCCTACTCTCTGGCTTACTACTGCAACAGACTGAGAACCTCCAGCGAGAAAAGCTGGAACTCAAAAAGCAACGTGACCAAGAAGTCATCGAATTGCTTGGTGGTGGTACTACTTCACTCGGCACTCTAAAGGCCCTGATTGTGGCAAAGCGCCAGCCTTATGTGCCCCGCTTTCCTCGGTCGATTCCTTTCTTCTCAGAAATCTACCGCTTAAATGGATGGCACCACTTAGACCCAGCTGACTATATTAAGCCCCCTGAGGTAGCCGCGTGGATTAACGAATTGATATACAATCGTTTTTCACAAGATGTACTCCCCACCCTGCGAATATGCAATCCTAAAAAAGCAGGTGGTGGCCGATTGTACAAGCATTTTCAGTTCTTAAACGCTGAAGGACAGGCCGAGCTAGAACAGTACCGAGACGAAGCTATCGCTCTCATGCAGACCTGCTCCACCTGGTATGAGTTTCGTGCAAAGCTTTTTGCGGTACATAGTGTACCTTACCAAATCGAGCTATTTGCTATATAATACTTAAAATCAGTTAATTATTCTAGGAAAGCGATTTTGCCTGGGCTAAGCACTAAACTCCGCAACGGCATATTTACCACCTAAAACCTATCCCCTGACTACGCACTAAACAAAACGTAACCGGCTGCCACAGGTCAGTAGCAGCCGGCATGATAGAATTGCAGTAAAAATTGGTTGGCGCCTCCCTTACTAGTGCCGGAAATAGTTCTCCGGCCGCACATTCCTACCATGATTTTTAACGAGGCTGCAAAGGTAGTGAGTTTCCATTTCCTTGCAAGTCATAAGTCCTCGTACTTGGCCCAGTGCAACGCTAGCCACTGATTTTTCTGCCGGCAGTTACAAAAGCTTGAGCTATTTGCTTAGTGCTGGAAATGGCTATTGCCTTTCCAATAGCTTAGTGCTACTCCCAAAAGAATACAAGCCATGAATGATTTTCAGTATAAAAATAATAAGTTTACTTCGAAAGACATCGACCCAGAAGATACTGGGGTTAAAATCAAAGATGCTCTTTTATTAATCCGAGATAGTGAATATTATGATGATATCTATGCTGCTCTTAAAGTAGGCGAAATCATCAACGAGACCGTTGCTATCCCTGGGACACAAATGCTTATTAGCTGCGTAGACGCTGAAAGTAAGCGCTATACCAAGATTGACGTCAGCAAAAAATACGAAGACCTTCAATTCGAGATTTCGGATGATGAATCCGTAATCAATATTGCTTTCACACCTAGCGATAACTACCCAGTTACATTTACAGCGTCTCCTATTTACTCAGCCCAAACGGATTTCTTCGAAAATTCGTGTAGCATGAGCAAGTATGCCAACCGATTAATCAGGAAGGAACGCATCAAAGTAGTTCTTGAAAACCTAGAATCTATTCGCTCCATCTATAAAGAAGGTAAAGACACACACGAGTACAAGTACAGACTTTTGAAGGACAGTAAGGGTACTCACTTCTTCCGAGCCACAACTTCTATCACGCATTATAAAGACTACAACATTGGACTTTCTGTATTCGTGGCTCTGGTTGCTTTATATCGGCATATGCAGGCTACAACTGACAAGTTTGTTGTTAATCGCTGTGAATACAACGAGTCTTCAATTAGGGTCTTTTTCGAAAAATTAGGTAAGCGTTCAACTCCCATTGGTGAGGTGAAATACCTCGTAGAACTCAATAATAGTGAGATTAAGGAAGGAGCAGTACGTTTCTCAGGTGTCTGTGCCATTATTATCAAGGACGATAAAGTCGATAGAGATGCTGTTCAAAAAGACAGGGTTCAACTAGGCATTGAGTCTGATTATGAAGAGTATGAAGAAGGAGGGGAACGGGAATTATTTATTAAACCACGTCCCACTAACTTGAGATATTCTATACAAGGCATCAAGCACAATGTAAACCCTAAAAAAGCTATCCCAAGTATGATTTTGGCGAGCAAGATTCAAAAAAACGAAGCCAAAATTTATGATGATTTGGCTTCTATTGGCGAAGCTAGGTCATTCAGCATGATTCGCAAATCCATTGTGGATAAGGTAAAAAGAATTCAAAAGGAGAGTGATTTAGGAGAATTTAAGTCGTCTATGCAAAATGAAATACCCGAAGCAATCCAAAACTACCATGAACTTCTTCGGCTGTTAAACCGACTAGACCTGATAGCATCTAGTAGTATTGATGCAAAGGAGCAGCTTCGTTATCTATTCTACGAAGCACTTTTGGAGCGAAGAAATCCAGGATTTGAACAACCAGAAGAATAAGTTATAGCCCTCCTTTGTCCAAATAAGACAAAGGAGGGATTCGCTAATGCATGTTATATGTCCGATATTTAGCCTTAATTAATGAAGTCACCTGTACCAAAGATTACCCATCCGCAAAGCACTTTTACCAAGCAAAAAGGCATGGCATATACAGCACGTACAGCAAGTGCAGAGGTACTAACGACGTTAGCCGTTTTGAAAGTGCAAATAGGTAAAGGCCAAGATTACCTGCAAAACTTCATACCATTTGTTGCTGAATGCTTGCGTGTGGGCACTGGCGATGTTGTAACAGTGTCATCGTTGCAGGCTGGTTTTAAACGCCTTTTTGGGTTCGAAGTACCTGGCGGAGTCATCCAAACATTAATAAAAAGGGCCGTCAAACAAGGACTTGTTGAACAAGACAATCGCATATATCGCCCTATTCGACAAGAACTTAATAATCTAACTATCGAGCGAGACCGTGAGCTTGCTGGTCAGGAGTTAGAGAAGTTAGTAGTCAGCTTTCAAGGTTTCGCTTTAGCTAATTATGAACAAACATTTTCTTTACTAGATGCAGAAAATGCTCTATTCGATTTCATTTCAGAGCATGGAGTGTTTGCTTTGGTTGATGCTGCTGCTCCGCATAATTCAAAGCAGGCTTCGAACCATTATCTAGTAGGTGCTTTTGTCGAGCAACTAATTGCTACTGACCCACAGGGGTTGGGTTACTTCGAGAGAGCAGTACAGGGGAGTATGCTAGCTTCAGTACTACACTTCGAAAATAAAGTAACGCCTGCTGAGCGCTGGAAAAATGCATCAGTTTATTTTGACACACCCATCCTTCTTCGTATCATAGGACTATATGGTGATGAAGTGAAAGGCCCCTATATTGAGTTAACACAGTTATTATCAAGGCAGGGTGTTGGCTTACATTGCTTCCAACATACCCTAGGAGAACTCGATAGAGTTCTGTCTTCTATTGAAGAAAACCTCCGACAGGGGCGGCGTGAACTCAAAATTTTTGAAGACCTTGGTGAGACGCTACTCTCTTCTAGCTGGACTGCTACTGATGTACGTGTGGAGCGGGGGCGAATCGAACGAAAACTGTTAGCACTCGGCATTACTGCCCATGAGTTGCCTCGGGTGCAGGCTCACTTAAACCCAGATATGAATCGGGTCAATGAGATTTTTCAGAATGCCGTAGGCTATCGTAATGAAAATGCTCGCGAACATGATACAGCGGCTATTTTAGCAATACATCGCATACGAGCAGGGATACACCCAACTCAAATTGAGCGCTGTGTAGCCTTATTTGTTACGACTAACAACAAAGTGGTAAATGCTACTCGTGAGGTTTTTAGAGAGCAATTTGGTTATCGTGCCGAAGATATCAACGCCTGCGTTTCCCACGAAGTACTGACTACTATAGCTTGGCTCAAAGCGAATGCATTACTTGGGGTGCAGGGTACACTACCTCGTAAGCAACTGGTAGCAGATGCTTATGCAGCGATGAAACCCTCGGATGAAGTTTGGCATGCTTATCTGGGTGAGATTCAAAAGCTGCGTCATGATGAATTAGTTGATGAGGCAGACGTGCTTTACCTACGTTGCGCACCAGAAGCCGTATCAGCATTAGCACGCTTAACACTCAACGATTCTTCCGCTTATGTAGAAGGTACCGTTGAGGAAGTACTAGAACAAGCTCGTGCTGCAAATCGACTGGACGTAGAGAATACCCAAAAAGAGACTGCCGCAACTCTAGCTAGAGTTGAAGTAGAACGGAATATTGTAAACGAACAAAAGGAAGAAGCTTTAAGGCAAGTTGCTGAGCAACAGCAACAGGTAGCTGCACAAGCTGCTGCTCGTCAAGACGCAGAACAGCAGATAGTATTGTCGAACGCTACTTTGGCACAAAAGGACAACAGTCTATCTGTTTATGAAAACCACGTAGCCGGAAGAAAAAAAACTGCTCACCGGATAGGCGTATTTGCAGGGTGGGTATGTTTTGCTATAGTTATTTATGGCTTGAGTTATCTCACTTGGATTTTCGGACTAAGTAGTAAGGTGCCTGTAGAGCTTCAGAAAGCTCTGACTATTCACAACATTCCTTACAGGCCCACTATCCTATTTGCAACTTTCTGCTTGTATTCCTTTAGTGGCTTACTGTCAAAGGCTAAAACATACCGGCTATGGTGCGAAGGTCAAATAGAAGGTGTTATAAACCGAATCCTTGTAGGTAATCTATGAAATAAGGTCTTACAAGGGCAAGCATTATATATAATGCTTGCCCTTGTAAGACCTTATTTCTTCTTCCTACCAATTCTACGAGCTGAGAGCTTCTGCCAAATGCTTCGGAAATCTAACACCTCGGCACGAGTATAGCCCATCTGGTCTATTAATAGTGCTTGGTCAACTATATCTAGCACTTGAATAATCTTTTTCTCGCGCATTAAGCGGTCAACTTCTTCGAAATCTACAGCATCCCGACGTAACAGCATAGGCAGTGGAAGCTCCTCTACTTCGGTAGGCTCAAAAGTGAGAACTCCTCCCCCATAGCTGCGGCCTAGAATTTCAGAGAAGGCAAACGTTAGCGAATTCAGAAACGAAATGACTGCCAAGGGACCATCAACACCCTGGTTAAAGCGAACTCGGTGAATAGTGTCGGTAGAAGATGCTTCTCCTTGGTTGACAATAAGCTTTGGAAACTCATTGACTTGACGGAGTGCAAAGCCATCCGGCTGGCGGAGTGAGGGAGTAATGTACCAGCGCTTGCGTATCTGGCACTTATAGCCTCCATTATAGCCCTTCTCTTCCCCGAAGAGGATATATTCTTTACACGCTCCTGGCAGCGCTTCGAATGCTTCATTCGGTGGCACGAACAGGTGAGTAGCATTCTGGCCATCAGAGTTATTTGTAAAATCCTCTGCCCGAAACACAATACCTTTTAGCTGGGGAGATTTACTTACCACACGCTGAACATGTGCTTGCAAGCCTAACTCCTGTACCTGAGCCTCCTTCAGCATGAAGAACTCGTTACGACCAGTGACAATACCTACGTCTACCTGCATGTAGGAACCACACGTTTTGATGCGCTCATCTACCTTCGTACGCCGCATCAACTCAATTTGGTCTATATTCAGGAAATACTTCGTCCACTTCTCACGGGAGTGGTCGATAGCTTTAATAGGCGCTTCCTGAATCTTGGCGATATCTAGCGTTAATAGCTCTTCTAAGCTGGCTAGCTCCACCACCCGAATACCCTGGTTTTCAGTTGCTTCTTTTTCACATAGCAGCAACACTACTTCTTGCTGAATGCCTTGAAATACCAGCTTGGTAAAGGTTACGATGGTGATGCGCTGGAAAAAATGCGATAGGAAGACTCGCGTGTCAGCTGCGTACTTGACCTGGAATAGCTCAGCTGGAATTACCATGCCCAACCGGCCACCGGCCGCTAGTCGGTTAGCCGCAATCACAAGGAACGGCACCCAAATATTGGTGAGCTTGTTTGGGATGATGCCTAATTCTGACATCAACGTGATAGCTAGGCTGCGGTGCTTTTCAGGAAAGGTCTGGTACCGAATGAATGGGGGGTTACCCACTACTACGTCATAGGTGGCTTCCTGTGGCAGGTCCCGCACAAACCGAAAGAAATCGGAGTTAACAATGGTGGTGGAGTTCAGCCCGTAAGATTCAGCGCGCATTTTGGCCTTGGCAGCCTCCTCCTCCATCAGCTCGACACCCTGAATATGTCCGAGCAGGTCTTTTTGCGGCAGTCCAAGAGCTAGAAAGCGCTCAATCGCCGCCTCGATAAAGTTGCCATCGCCACAGCTGGGCTCCAGCACGGTTTCGGTAGGGGTCCGAATGGCCCACCGGCAAATAAAATCAGCAATCGGTTTGGGAGTGTAGTATCCACCCCGCAGTTTATCGGTATCAATCTTGGCTCCTAGCGCTACGCCCATTAGTCTGTGGTATTTAGGGGGCCGTACAAGAGTTCGTCCCCGGTTACTATTGCCCTATCAGTGGCTGACAAGCCGTAGAGCTGGTCAACCTGCGCAAGCATCTGCTCGTGCAGCCGGCTCAATCTTCGCTTGATTACCTGCTTGTTGGCAGGCATCGGGGTCACTTTGAGTAGGGCGGTATCCGTAAGTAAGGCCTGCACCGTTTGCACCAAGGCGTCGTGCAGGGCCTGGTCGGCCGGCAACGTAAAGTTAATCCGGCGGATGGGGAGGTCCTTGATAAATTGCTTGCCGTGGGAATAATAGCCGCCGCTAAACTCACTGGTTCGCGATTTTACCAAGCCTTCGAAGACGGGATGACTCAGAATGCCCATCAGGTAGAGCAGCGAGTACTGAGAAGTGCTAATGATAGAGTTGTAAGGTCCGCTCCCACCTCCGGTGAAGCGAATGTTGGCCGTGTCGTACACGTATTTGGGCTCGGTGGAGAGTACCGGAAATAGGAGCTTCGGGGCATTATCAAACTTACCTAAGCTTTGGGTCCGACCGTATTGGTACCAGTAGGGTTTACCTGTTAGGGGATTTAACGCCCCGCCAATGTCACGGTCTTCTAGCTCCGTCCGATAGTAACTCAGGTAGGCCCAGCACAGCGGATAATCGCGCTGCATCGTCGCTTCGTCTAGTAACACGGCCTGTCCTGCAATGGTCCGGTAAGGATATATCATCCAAGCATTGGCCTGAACGGTATCAAACAAGTTGAAGGAGACCTTTTTTAAGCAGGGCACGCAGATGGCTTGCTCAATCTCCCAGGGCCGCTTGTCCTTCGCCAGAAAGTGGAAAGTAGTGGCAGTAGGGGCTGGCGATTGAGGCTGAATGATATACAGGTCATTATTACTGTTCTGTAGCCCTACCGGAATATCGGCCACGGCCTGCAAGGGCACCACGTTGCCGGAACGTAGCTGCTCAAACAAAGCTTTGGTCTCCGGCGACACAAACAACCAAGGTTCCGCTCCAAAATCTTGGCCCTCATAGGCGCTACTGGCTGGCTCCGTAAGCAAGTCCTGCGTCGCATTGCGGGCGCGAATGAACTCGAAGGTGGGCCGGTGCTGCTTACTCAGGACCAGGATGGTGGTGTAGGTTAGGCGGCCTGGAAAGAGCTGCTGCACCCCGAAATGCACCACTTTGGCCAGGTAGCTGTGCTGGTGGATATAGCTGCGCAGCGCCTTACCACCCTTAATGGTAAAGAACTTATTGGGCACAATGTAGCCCAGGTAGCCCGTTGGGTTCAGTAGTAAGAGGGCGCGTTGGATGAACAAGTAGTACTTGTCGAAGGAGCTGCCTTGTCCCGTTACTGCATAGGCCGCCTCGGGGCTGCGGTAAAAATTTATCTCCTCAGGAGCGTACTGCACCATGTGCTGGATGCGCACATAAGGCGGGTTACCAATAATGGCATCAAAACCACCCGTTTGAGCCAAGAAAGGGAATTCTGCTGCCCACTGAAAAGGGCGAACCTGGTAGAGCAGCGCCGTGTCGGCTAGCGCCGCCGCATTAAAAGTGAAATAGGCATCATCGACCAGCGAGTTGCCACAGCGGATAGTTTCATCTAAATCCGGTAGCACCGTCGCCCGAGCCTGGCTCAAATGGTCAGCTATCGTGGCCGCGCTTTCTCCTTCAATAAGCTTCAACGACAAACTGAAGCGCGTAACCTCAGCGGCGTAAGGATTGATGTCTACCCCATACAAGCACTTCGTCAACAGTGCCTGCTTGCCCCGCAGGGTCAGCTCGATAGTATCGCCGGCACCTGTGCGAGCCTGCCCGTTTTGCAGTTGAGTAGCCCCTGCTTGCTCGGTTAGGTACTGCAACAAGTAATCGTAAGCGGCAATCAGAAACGTACCCGAGCCACACGAAATATCCGCTACTTTCAGCGCTAGTACCTGCTCAAACGACTTTCCGGCTATCAGGTAACCTAGGGTATCGCGCACGATTTTGCGCACCACCAGTTTAGGCGTTGGTACTACCCCCTCCGAAGCGGCTACCTCGGGCTCTTCGATAATGCGCACCTGGTCGTGCACGTCGATGCTGATGCGACTGCCTAGAAACCGTTCGTAAATCTGACTCAGTATTTCAGGGTCTACGACCGAAAAGTCAAAAGGACTCTGCGGATAGTAAAGCTCATTGAAAATGGCAATAAGTAGCTGAGAATCTAGATTTAAGGAAAGCGAAAGCTCGTCGTCAATGAACCCGAATAGCCCCGAGTTATACTTCTTGTCTGCCTTCAGAAAAAGGGCTTTCAACTCCTCGTAGCTCGTGACCGCGTGTAGCGTGGCGTATTTCTCTAGCTCCCGGTCCTCGCAAATCCGCAAAAAGATGATGCGGTTGAGTAGGCGCTGTACCTGAAAATTAATGGTTTCCTCTGTCAGACCGTCGTTGGCTGCCAGCAGGTGCTGTGCCAAGCGCTCGCGCCAGCCCACTATCTGCTGGAGAAAGTATTCGTCAAAGGGCGACGCACTAGTTGGCGTCCCCGCAAAAACCTGCTCAATCGCGCCAGTAGTTACCGCCTCAAAGCTTAGCAGCGCATAGATTTCGTCGAAGTGCGTGAGAAACTCCGTGTAGTGAAACGTCCGGTAACGAGCAACGTGTGGGTCTTCACCAGCCGTTGGCTTTATCCGACAATCGTAGATGGCCAGTCGCTCGAAGTTGGTCAACACGGAGATGGTCAGGTTCGCGCTCCAGCCGTAGCGCCGCGTCTGAAAAGCAGGGTAAGCGGTCCTCTCCACATCAACGGACACTTTTTTAGCTTCCACGAACAATTGCCGCGCTCCAGCTACCCGAAGTGTGTAGTCTGGATTCTTCATTTTTAGCGTCTCATCTTCCTCTACTGCTAGTTCCTCCTCTTGGATGACATCGCGTAGGAACTGAGATTTGCCGCCTTCATTGTCCACATCCCACCCAAACGTTTTTAGCAACGGATTCAGATAGTCGTTACGTAGCTGCGACTCTTTATAAGTAGAAAGCCGGTAATGAGCATGCTGGGCAGTAAAAGCTGCGACGAGCTGACCGAGTTGGGCTAGCGCGGCTTCTTTCGTCTGGGTAATATGGTACATGGAGGCTAGAAAAGCAGCCGCAGTGACGCGGCACTATTTGGTGGGAAGCAGCGAATCACGAAAGGTAAGGCTTCGCTAACAAACCAAAACTAGCAAAAGCAGCAGTGTATGAAACCCGTACTTGCTCGGTAGGCGGCAATGGTTAGCTGACACCTGGTGGGCAAGCACTACTGGTTATATGCCCATTTCAAAAAATGAGACAGAATACGTAAGTGAGGCAAGATTACAAGGTGCCTACTGCCCAAGTCCAGTCTCAGTAAAATCTACCAAGTCTCTTAACGGTAACTGCAAAGCACGCGCTAGCGATACCAGCACGTCTAGGGTAGGAGCCCCTTTCGCGTGCTCAATTCGTTGCACCGTGAGCTTGGCGATATCCGCGTAGTCTGCCAGCGCCTGTTGACTAAGGCCACGCGCTTCTCGCAGGGTTTTCAAATGCACGCCGAAGGCCTCGACACTGGCCGGATTTTTCACGGCGGCAAACTCACTCCTACCGCGCAGCCTGCTGGTATAACATACGTATCCAAGGTGGATTATTTCCTACCTTGCTACTCTAAGCTGTTTTCTGCCTTTTTGACTATCTATCCTTCCTCGACCAGCTACAAATCCGCAAAAAATTCTGCCAAGCTAATCTGGTGAATATCCAAAAGCCGCAGCAAGCTTTTTAGGGTCAAATTACTTCCTTGCTCGTGCCGACCGTAGCCCACACGGGGCAATTCGTGGTCGAAGGCAAAGGCCTCGTAGGACGAATATCCTTTAGCTACTCGCAGCTGCTTGAGCTTCTGCGCAATTCGCTTTAGGCGGGGGTCCGGTAGGGCAACAGCTTCCGTCATGAGGGGCGAAAGGTGCGGCGTGGGGCTAATAAAAGTAACCTATCAAATGAAACCCATTCTTTTAAACCTCATATAGTATGTTTACGCTTACTCCTATCAACCTACCCTATGACTATCTGTGAGCACTGCGGGCGCGCCCATCTTGTCAAGAACCCTGACCTACGGTTCTGCTCCGTTCTCTGCCGGTTGCAACATGCACAGTTTTTGAGTAGTCTAGCAGATAGTGCGCCGGAAGAAGAACTATCTGCCTTAGACTATCAGCGCACGCATGCGGCAACATTAGCAGCTTTTATCGTTTCGGTTGTCGAAGACGCGCAACGGGTGCTAGCTGCTACTCCCGCTTTATCGACTGACCCAGAACTGGACTTGGTGAACCGATTTATACTCTCCGTATCGGAAGATGTACCCACCGCGACAGAGATTCACCGGTTCGTTACTGCTGTGGCGGCCCAGGAGTCTCTGGCGGCCCAGTAAGTAGCGGGATGGGTAGTGCATTGACTACGGCTATCCCTCGCACTGAAAAGAGCGTGAGGGTCTTCTGAGTGGTAGAAACCTCATATAGCTCGCCGGTCGCTGGGTACTCTCTTACCAGGCGGCCCTGCTCATCGAGGTAAGCAATAAAGGAGTTATGCTGCCGCGCTTGCTCGCGGATGGCCGCTTGATAGTCCTGCTGAAACTCGGCGGTTTGGATAATTCTACTTAGGTTAGCTAGCGCGCTCATAGGACTTGGAATTTACAGTGATTTCTGCAAGTAGTAGTTGGCTCACTTTTGCCCGACTACGCTGTAGCTTCTGGCTTATTCAGCTGCTGTCGGCTGGGTGCTGTCGATGGCCTGCTGTATCTGCCGCGCTAGTATGTCTTCGTTCTGCTGTCGCAGCTTTTGTAGGCTCTCTTTTCGCTGGGCTAGCTGTGGCGGGGTGAGTTGCTGTAGCTGGGTAGTTAGGTTGTTTACCAGTATCTCGTTCATGCGCAACACGCGGTCGAGGGTTACCCTAGTGCGCAACATTTCGTGGAGCATCGGTACAAGTAATTCCCGCTCCTGCACCTGAAGGTAGCTAAAAATACGGTCGCCTAGCTTCTTCACCTGTTGCATGGTTAGGCCCCCTTGCTTACTCACCTGCTGCATGATTAGCTGGCCCTCGCGAGCATCAATTTCTACTGGGTTTAGCCCGCGCTCAGCAAAGTACCGAACGCAAGCAGCCGTGTAGTCGCCTTGGCTTATCTCTAGGCGCTTCGCTTCGGTGCTCAGGAGCTGGTGTAGCTGGTAAGGCACGTTGACGCTTTTAATCTTAGGGTTGGCTGGCATAGGCTATTCTAAGGCTGGGACAATGCTAATGTAGGTTAAAACTAACTTATTAATCAACAACTTATGACTACAAACCTATAAATTTCAGCTCTGTTGAAATCTAAATAACTGCTAACTAATGCTTTAGCCTTAGTTAGCAGTTGTTCTTCTTGCTATTTTAAACTGATAAAACCTCTTAGTTAGAATACCACCCATCCAAGCCCTATTTTCTGCTTAATTCCTAATGCATTTCCGCAGCATTATTCGGAGCAGATAAAGTAGCGAAACTGCTATATTATTTAACGATCTGCTCTCTTTTTCCACTTACTAGATACGGCCTACTTAGACTGATTTCATTACTAGTGGTTTTTTGGTTTTTTGGTATCTAGCATTCAACTATTTGATTCGCTGCTAAGTTAATGGTTTTTTGGTGTAATGGTTTTTTGGTTATATGGTATACCATTTTTTTTGAGTATCGGCTTACGCTGACAAAATTAATTTCCCTTAATAATGGTTTTTTAGTCTTATGGTAGTTATACCATAAGATATTTTGGTTTTTTGTGTTTTAGGTTTTTTAGTACTATGGTTATTCGGTCTAGTGGTTTTTTGGTTGACTAGTATAATGGTTATACTTACCTTTGGCTCACAGCTTCATTAGCCGATGAGCTTGACGACTACCATACCTAGTGCACTTATGAAAATCATCAGCTTCGCCACTCAGAAGGGTGGCTCCGGTAAGTCAACACTTGCGCTTGTACTGGCTGCCCCGCTGGCCACTGAGTATGGGTTAAAAGTGGCTATCCTAGACTGCGACTATCAGCAGAGTATTGCCAAGACTCGGGCTCAAGTGGATGCGCAAAGCCTAGCCACTATGCAGGAGACTCATCCAGATGCGACTTATCCTTACCCCATCTTCTCACTGGCTCTGGATAAGGTTTTTGACTTCATCGACAACCCAGCCAACAATTATGACCTCATCATCATTGATGTGCCGGGACGAGCTGATGGGGAAGATGTCTTTAATGTACTAACAGCTTGTGACGCAGTGATTGTACCACTCGTATCAGACTATCTGGACCGGGCCTCCACAGCGGAATTTATGACTATTCTGGAAGCTATTAAGCAGTCAGCAGCAGAAGCTAACTTGGAGTTCCAATACTATGGTTTGCCTACCAAGCGGATAGCTGGCCGGCGAGAAGAAAAGGAAATGGATGACTACATCGACGGGCTGGGTCTGTCGCGTTTTAAGTCTTACTTAAGCCACCGGACGGCTTACACGCGAGCCTCAACCTTGCTCAGCTTACTTAATCCAGCTTATCGTACTTATGTGGGTGGCAACAAGGATATCTCCGAAGAAATACGCAATGTGTGTGATGAGCTAGTAGAACACCTAAACCTACCCACTAAAAAGGCTGCTACCACTACAGGTGGCTCGCCTACTTCTTCTACCTCTACGCTATAATTTTCTCCAATGGCTACTACTTTTCATAAACCACAGATACCCCGGCGCGAGCGTATTCCCGTATCTGAAGAAGCACGCCGACAAGCAATGGAAGGCATGGGCGGGGAGAAAGTAAAACGTGCCTCGGAAGCCAGCGCTGCTGAAAAGGCAGCATTAGCAGAGCCTGCACTAGCGGTGATTGAGGCTGATGCGCTTGCCCCAGTTGAGGCCACTAAGTTGCCAGTAGTTGTACCCGAAGCTATCGAGGAGCCAGCAGTAGCCCCAGTTCCTGATACTGTACCTGCCGCAGTTGCTATAGCACCGGCTCCTGAGCTAGTTGAGACGCCACTGGTTGTTGCTCCCCGCCGCAAATCGCCAGGCCGCAAGCAAACGGCAACAACTGCGAGTAGCACTGACCAGCCATTGCAGTCGGTACACCTGTTTCGCGGCACTATCCATGAGATTAAGCTGAACCTGCTGCTGCTACCGGATGCTCCTGATAACCCGGCTAATATTCGGCAATACATCGAAGCAGCCCTAGCGCTCTACGAGGCGCAGTTGCGCAAGCAGGGTAAGCTTCCAGCTAAATAGCTGGACTACTTCAAGGAAGGTATCTTCTCGCAAACGACAAAAACAGCTTCTGACGGAGCTGTTTTTGTCGTTCTAGGTAGTACTGCCAGTTGATGTGTACGAGTGGCACCTAGGCCAGTTTCTGTTAGAATTCAGGGCTAATGCGTGTTGCCAAGTAGGCAACAAAGATGAAGAGTGGTAACTGAAAACTGAATATAGTAAAAAAAGGCAAAAAAATATAAAAAAAGTACAATCACTGTTTTTGCTTTTATATACTTTGCTTTTTTGTTGTTTTTTCTCATCAACCAAATTCCCCTCAACCTTTGAAAGCCTTTTTACCTCCCCATCACAAGTTTGTGAGTATTTGTAGTATTTATAGTATTTGCAGGGGCTCATAAGTATTTAGTCATCAGATTGTTGTGAAGCGTAACTAAGAGGTTTTATCAGCTAACTAAGAGGTTTTATCAGCTAACTAAGAGGTTTTATCAGCTAACTAAGAGGTTTTATCAGTCTAACTAAGAGGTTTTATCAGCTAACTAAGAGGCAAGTTATCAACACTCTTAATTGGACGCTTTTGCGTAGCTTTGGGAGCCACTTCAGTTGTCCCTATGGCTTCCTCCGAAACTACCGGCTCCGTTCAAATACGCCAGCATAACGCCATCACTACTGCCCGCTATGAGATGAGCGCTTGCGAGATGGATATTGTATTTGCCCTACTCTCAAAACTGAGCAGCCACGATAAGCCAGGTACCATGTACCAGATTCGGATTCAGGAATTAGAGATGTTGACGGGCCGCCAGTGGCAGTACCGGCAACTACTGGACTCTACTGAGCAGTTAAATACCCGAATTTATTTTATTGAGGACAAGGAAAAGGTGCTGCAAGTGAGCCTATTGGCTTCGGCCGAATACCGCAAGGGGCATGGGATTATTGAACTAGAGGTTTCGGAGAAGATGCGGCCTTACCTCATCGACCTCAAAGGCAGTTTTACTAGCTACCGGCTTCAAGCTGCGCTCAGCCTAACTAGCAAGTTTGCCAAGCGCATCTATCAGCTGGCTTCGCAGTGGAAGGATATAGGCGAGACGAAAACCTATACCCTAGATGAGTTTAAGTACATGCTCAACCTAAAAGACCCCAAGGGCAAAGAACCGGAGCAGTACACGCAAGTATCGACCCTACAACGCGACGTGTTGAAGGTGGCGACTGCTCAAATCAATGAGCGTACCGACCTACACATCAGCTACGAGTTGCTTAAGAAGGGGCGGGCCTACCACAGTGTTAAGTTTTACGTCAATGAGCAGGTGCCCCAGCAGGTGCTTATTCCCTTTGAATTGCCCGCCGATGACGCGAAAGCACAGTTGGCCCGTCAGCATTTGGATAAGCTACAGATAAAGACTCCGGCGCTTATTACTAAGATTCTAGCAGACCCAAAGCTTGTGACTGCGCTCTTTGATTTCACTTACAAACTCAAAACCGATAAAATCAAGGCTGAAAAAAACCCTGGTGGGCTATTCTTGAAAATCAACGGCTTACTATAATATAAGCTAGCGTAACTGCCGAGTTTTTAATACTTACCAATTGAGCATACCTAGCTTTACTCCTCTACAAACTACTGGCTAGCTAGGCACCTTTTCCATTACTCTTATGGCTTCCTTTTCGGCCCAGCTACAAATTGAAGGGCAGGCTTTTCGGGTGCAGCACTGCTCGTTTGGCGTGCAACAGGCTACGCACCAGCGGGGCCGGGTCAGCACCAAAGTGCGCTACGGGCTGGTGCAGGTGCTACTTGATGTGCCGGATAGTGAGGTGCTGCTAGCCTGGGCGGCCGACCCGCATAAGCAACTAGCGGCCGACGTTGTTTTTTTAGATGCCAACGGCGGGAGCGCTATCGAAACCCTGCGCCTGCCAGCAGCATATTGCGTGGCCTATCAGGAGGAGTTCAGGCAGGGCGACAGCCAAGTTGGAGCCTACGTCTGCCAGCTCACGCTATCAGACCCTGCGGGTTGGACTATCCAAGCTGGTGGACCGGATACTGCTTTTCTAGCGCCGGCTGCTCGGGAGCACGGTAGTCCGCTTACAGCGCCAGTCCTAGCTCCGGCACTCTTGATAGGCGGTTCGGCGGTAGCTCAGGCAGCTGCACCCACACTTCGCACGCTGGTAGCGCCTAGTGATATACCTACCCACCTACCCGCCCCGCAGCCTATTCCCTCCCCCGACCACGCCCCGGTGCACCTCACAGCTACCGAGTGGCAAGACCTGATTAAAGACCGGTGGGACAACTCGGAAAAAGCCAAAAACAAACGGTTCTTGCGGGCACAGCGACAAACGGAATTTCATGTGGAAGGCGACCCCTTTACTTACCGCACCGACCAGGCCGGTAAAATGGTAGCGGTCTACGACGCCCACCGGAGCTACAATGTGACGGGCTGCAAAAACGGGCTGCCGGGTATTCCCCTTACACTGAATGGGCAGCCTACCTATGCCGGCACCCCACACATGTTTCCTGTCACAGGCGACCAAAAGAATGTTGTGGAAATTAAGATGGCCGGCAGCCGGAGCGGCGACTTTAAGCGGGCCAATGAGGCAGCGGGCCTATTAGACGTGGTAGCTGCACAAGGCCGTAAGCCAGAGCAAGCGCCCAAAGGCTATACCTGGCACCATCGCGACGACTTTCAGCCGAACCATACCCCTCCCCCCTACGGCTCTTGCACAATGGAACTGGTCAAGACAGGAGCACATGAAGACACCTTTGTGCACTTCGGGTCTTGCGACCAGTGCAATAAGCATTTCAATACGAAAATTTACGAATAGCCATGCCAACTCCGGTTTTTATCGGCACGGAAGAACCCGCCGTGCTCGCTG
>Ga0160429_1000814_pt1 | contig 20323 bp, 20 predicted proteins | sample SolpanmetagenomR_FD_108199 | JGI IMG/M metagenome (GOLD analysis project Ga0160429, IMG submission 108199) | Solar panel surface microbial communities from Lawrence Berkeley National Laboratory, California, USA - R | ecosystem: Engineered > Built environment > Solar panel > Unclassified ...
CGAAGAACAAGTAGCGCAACGCCTCAACTCGGTCATCGACAATGCGTCCGTCCAAAAAGAAATCCAATGGGGCGTGCAGCGCGTCTTTGGCAAGTCGCAGCGCCGAGCAAGTTTCAAGCGTCCCGTGAGCGCGGGAGTCGGAGGAGGCCGCAATCGCGCCAGTGGAGGCGGAGACGGCGTCTATGTTAACGACCACGCATCGCAATCCCCTCGACCCTACAAGAGGCGAAAATCCACACACCCGGCCAGCCTCCGCGAAGGATCCGGCAGCGATGAGGACGACGAAAACGACGACAATGACGATGAAGATGACGACAGCGTTTGGAACGACACCAGGGGCACCAGTTCCTCCTCCGCTCCCCGCCGCCGCAACTCCTCGGCCGTCGTACACCACCGCACCGCATCCTGGGACCCTTCCTCCCGCGCCTCCACCAAACGTCGCCAACGCCGCCAGTCCTCCCTCGCCCATAACGCCTCCTCTGCCTCGAACATCAACGACATGAACAATAGCGGCGGCGGCGGCGGCGGCGGCGGCGACGGCAACAACAGCAACAGCAACAGCAAACGCCCGCGCGAAAACCTCACCGAAGAGCAAAAGCGGCAGAACCACATCCTCTCGGAGCAGAAGCGGCGCAATGTCATCAAGACCAGCTTCGACATCCTTGGGGATATTGTGCCGAATCTGAGACAGGCTGGCTTCTCCAAAGCCGGGACGTTGGCGGAGATTTGGGAGTTTAATGATTGGTTGACGCAGGGGAATCGGGAATTGGAGGAGGTGATGAGGGGGGCTGGCGTGGATCCTGATATAGGTGGGGACGGTAAGGGGGAAGCAGAGACGGCGGGGGCACGAGGGGTGGGGGAAGATACGTTGGATGAGGGCCAGGGGGCCTAGAGTGAGATTGGAGTTCCTATCATGGAAATCCTATCTTTATGTTGATGTTTTTTGATGACAAGAACTGTTCTTTCATCGGCTTGGCAGGGGGGAAGATGTCATCGGTATACATCCTTGTCGCGACGAAAACATCGACTCTGGTTCTTTTTGTGCATACGAAAGGCAGCGGGAAAGGCGCTCATGGGCTTTGGAACGAGACGGGACGGATCGGAACAGCACATCTCTCATATTCTTTCTTGTCTTGGGCTATGCGGCGCTTCAAGGAAGAAAAAGGGGGTCCCAACCTTCGGGACAGGGCTTTGCTTTTGAGTGATACCCGGGAAATGAACGGATGAGTCATAGCATGCGAGGAAGATCCTCTCATCCTCTGTAACAACGAGATGCAAATTACTAGAAAACACCGAAGAGAAATTCCGAAATACTTGTATGCAAGAGTCCACGCCAAAATCGCTCAAACGCACACACGAGAATCAGTTTTTTCAACTAATGAATCCATGTCAGCGGAAAATACTTCACGAAGCACGAATCAGAGATTCAAGAGGGACGAGGGGCATCTCTCACTAAGCCACTTTCCTCGCGACGATGAAATTGCAGTATCCGCAAGGCCACGTGTGCACGGCCCTGCACTCCTCAAAGCTCCACCCATCAAGCCGATAGCTCTTCCCGTCGGCCTCCCAAGCGATGACCTCGGGCGCCGCGTCAACATGGTCCGGATCGTCGTCCGCGTCCACCATAGCGAGTTCGACGAGATCGACGAATTCGTCAAACGTGCGCGTGCGTAGACTCGAGACGAGGCCGTCGTATAGCATGATGCATGGGAGGACGGGAACGATGTAGGTGAAGAAGAGCTGCACGGGCGAGTGCCAGAACCAGAAGAGTGTCGTGAGCCACACGAGTACGGCTTCGAACGCCATGAGCGTTAGCGTGAGCGGTCGTCGGTCTTGCAGTTCGAGGATCGCGAAGCCGTTAGCTGTCTGGAAGGAACTGGTCAGCACTTGCCGTGCCATGGCGTCGTCGAAGTGGTGGAAGGCGAGGCAGAAGAGGCGGAAGACGCGGGCGTCATTGTCGAAGCCCTGGGCGGCGGCTGTGGAGTCGGCGAATGCGGCTGAGCCTGCGCTTACGGCGGCGATGGGTGGGCTGGTTGCGTTGACCGGTTGGGGGAGGAAGGAGAGGTTGGCTGAGTGGGAGGAGGCCTCGATCCAGGAGTCGATGTCGGGGTAGAGGTCGGAGAGCTGGAATGTGACTGGCGGTTTGCGGTTGGAGGCTCGGTGGGCATTGACTAGTCGCTCAATGGTGGGTACGGGACCACCGCTTCCAGAGCAGAAATCGACCATAGTGAGGCCCGACGAGCCATCTTCCGTCTTGCTGTCGTAGTGGTCGAGGATCTGTTCGGTGTCAGTTGCGGGCTAAGAGCGAAGTGTAACTGCGATAAGAAGCTCTACGGGAAGACACTTTGCTTTCTCGGGTTACAGATGGGGAACTTGTCCGGGCTATTGTGGATAATGCCAACTAGGTGGTCTGAACAAAATACAGATCGTAAATGACATTGTGCAAACAGAGAAATGATAGCGAGGCTTGGTACCGCCAGGGCCGCACACGACGTATAAAAGGCCGAGCGCTTGCACAAGGACTCAATGGCACGCCAAGTCTGGTCTGAACAGAGCACGAAACACGGCGAGCGCAACTCGCCATCATAAGATGTCTACCTCGAAAGAGCAAGGCACCCGAGTACGTCGCGTCTGAAGCATGTGCGCTTACCGAAATAATGAGATCCGCTGCGATCTGAGCAGGCATCTGTCGTTGAATGAAAGGGAGTCGGTGCGTCCACAACGCAGTTAACATAGCTTGACACCGGCGCCGTAGGAACGGAGGGAAGCTAAATAGTTGTAAATCTACGATACAAATGGAGACGATGAAGACCATACAGTGTCAGGTCTGCTACCTCGAAGAGGTGCCATCTTGAGCGAAAGAGCGGACGGTTGAACCACCAGTCTTTCACGCGCCATGCAGGTTGTACAGGCCGATCGTATTCATCGGTGTACTCGCTTTCGTCATCAAAAAAAGTATCCTCGCTGTCGTCGTTTACGCTGTTGTCTAGGAGAGGCGTCTGCTCGTGGGGATTTCTCGGATCGGTCGACGCATTGTCGGTAATCACCAGAGGTCCCTTCATGTCGGCGGATGCTGTAAGATGCTTTGATAGAGATGTTGCAACAGCACGAGAATGAAGACAGAAGAAATCCTTCTGTGAGCCCTTCCAGCGCCCATTGTGGCTGCTGTGCACGTCGTCGGCAAGAGCGCTGGCTAACCAATGACGTCGACCGTTCTCCCCGCCACGTGACTATTACTCGATGGATGGAATATATCGCAGCAACGAAGTGCCAATGAATTGACCATCTTTGATTAATTGTTATTCATTGAACGAGACTCCTAAGCTCACACACCTCTGGCGTGCTCCATCGTGCAGTTGCGCACCGTTCAATGATGATCTGGCTCTCATATGCTAACTCAAAGAATACTACGGCCTTCGTGTCCCCTCTAGTGTTGTAACAACAAGCCACATCACGCCAATACCCTCTACAACGTGAGATCTAGACGGCTTTGTAAAAGGATCACAGTATCACGAGAAAATTCTTTTCCTAGGCCGAGACCAAGGCAGGGTAACGCAACGCAAATCATGACAAACCTTACTATACGGATCGAGCAACGCTTCGCGCACGTCTTGTAGAGCCCCTATTCCTAACCTTCAAGCACCCTACGCTATATAAATATTTCAATCCATTTCAACATATATCCAGCATCATCCTCAATAAGTGTAATACCAATCCGCCATCCCCTCAATCACCCTCTCCCCTCGCTTAGCCTTCTTATTCACCGTATAAAAATACACCGTCATAACACTAATCAAAATAACACTAACGACCGAGCAAGCAAGAGTAGTGAAGACGCCAGTCTAACGATACGTCAGTCGAGTAACTTGCACGCAAGCCCAGGCACAAGGGTGTGAGAGTAGGTGTGTGCAGGCACTCACTGTATACGTGGGACTCTCGTTCGACTTGAACGCAACGCTGGCCAGTATACCACCGACGCCGCCGCCGATGATACAGGTAGCGGATGCGACGGAACGTTTGGACTGCGAGGTGATGTTGTTGGCTTGGTAGGTGAGGACGCCGGGTACACAGAATTGGAGAAAACCGATGCCTGAAAAAGGTCGTCAGCGCGCCAGCACATGGCTGAGTAGAATGTAGGGGAGGATTGACGAACCCAGAAAGGCCCCGAAATAGCGCGCCGCGTTTCCTTTGGCAAAGACGGTGATGAGCATTCCCGTGGCTGTCAGCAGTTGATGTACGGCGACTAGAGGCCCTCGGATCTTGTACTTGTCGCTCAACCACCCCGAGACAAACGTCATCACTGCTGCCAGCACGTACGGTGGGGCACTCAGCAATTGGCTCTGTGTGACGGAAAATCCCATGCCACCTCTTAGGATAACGGGCAAGAAGTACGAGTACGCGTAACCCGGGAATGTGCTGGCCATTAGGTTGAACGACCAAAAGTACAGTTTCCAGTCCTTCAGGTGGTGCAATATCTTCTGCGCGTTGATGTGGTCTGGTGCCGCATCCTGGCGGTCGTTGTTGATGCGATCAATGACGAACTGCTTCTCCTCGGGTGTAAGGAACTTGTCAGCTTTGGTGGGAAAATCCACGATGAGGAACCAGCCGAATGCGCAGATGAGGACTGTGATGGCGCCTTCGATAATGAAGATCCCTGGTATTTGATATCAGTATCGAGAGTTGCTGGAGATAGATCATGAAATAGAGTTCGGGACGTACAGCTCCAGCCATTGAGTCCGCCCTTACCCCTCAGCAGGGTAAGGACATATGCAAAGATGGCCGCAAATCCGCCCGTGAGCACAGACAAGATCCAGAATGCAGATAGCCGTTTGCCGACTTCAAAGCGTGTATACCAACACGTGATCAGATACGTGCAGCCAGGCAAGAAGCCCGCCTCCGTGATGCCGAGCAACGCTCTGCATAGCGCCATGGTGCCCCAATGTTCGGTGAAGCCCATGCCGATGAGTATGCCACCGAAGCTAACGCCCAGAAACGCAAGCCAATTAGCAGGCCCGGCCTTCGGAAGGACGAGATTGCTCGGAATCTCGAAGATGATGTACGCGACGAAGAAGACCATGATGATGATAGTATAGCGCTGACCGACGCCGAGGCCTAGGTCTTGCTGCATGCCTGCGACCAGTGCGAGACCGAGGTTAGTGCGGTCGACAAGGGAGATGGAGTACATGGCGCCTAGGATGGGCAAGAGCCGCAGGTCGATTTTCCGGCTGGATACTGTCAGTTCTGTGTACTCTAGGTCAACGCAATAGGCAGGATGAACGCACATGACCTTCTTCTGATGTGCTTCTGAGATTCCATATACCGGCGTTCCGTTTGGGCGCTGGCCCTTCTCCAGCTCTTCAATATGAGCAGCATCATGCCCCTGCTTGAGGTCAAGGGGACCTAGAGGCGGAGAATCGTCGGCTTTATATGCCATCCTAAAACCAGTGTTTCCTGGAGAAAGCTCAGTATTGAGCAGTTTGAAGGTGACCGTGTATGGAACCTCGGTCCTTCAGATAGGTATCAGGCCGATGAAAGATCAACCTCGTCCGTGGCCGCGTACTTATCCCATCCACCGTCTTCCTCAGCAAGGCGCAGTCCATCTCCCGCATTGTGTTTGCCGGTATAGTCTGCCTGTCAAGACACTAATCCCCGGATCGACGCATGCAAGAACCTGGGGTGATACTTGGCAAGGGGAGCAAGACCAGTAGCACGCATCCTCCGGCGCCATGATATGGTAAACAGTAGGCAGTCTCTTGAAAGTGAAGCTGATTCCGCTCGCTTTATCGGTTAAGGGCGGAAACAACCCGAGACCAAGACAGCGCCAAGGTCAATGTTGTGGGGTGGAAGGCGGGGTTAGCCACGGTGTGCGTACGGGATGGAAATCGTGTTCCATGAGAGCATGCGAAGAACGTTGGTGAGAAGGCTTTTATTGAGTCAGCTAGCGGCCTTCAAGATCCTACAGACTATTAGATTCGGTCTCCATGTACTCGGCGACTCAATTGGGAGTGCTATGCCCTTGACTTTGCATCACTACTAGATGACAGTCCTTTCCAGAAACTCACTATACCTGCTGTCAACGACTATAGAGACATATTAATGTCATGTCATGTCCTACTACGAGCCGGTGTCTACTCCGGTTTCAGTTCCTGATAATGCGCCAAAGTCAGCAGATTTCGTGACGAATAACGAGTACCACCTCGGAATAAGTTCTCAATACTCAGAACAAGAAGTCTCTGCCGCATTTAGCCCCATAAGGTGGGATCACTTTGCCCTTATGTACAAGTCGCCATATCGTTCCGTGTATGAAAGTCCTAGACATCCAATTTAGCCGATACAATCAAGACGACGAAACCAGCGCTTCCATAATAAAAACCGTAACAAATAGTGAACGGATCCGCTGAACACTTAATACGGAAGAGTTTGGTGACTGCTGTGCTATCCAAGCAAAAAGTCGTCCACCTTCTCGATTGTGTAAGGTTGTCCTACATTACACGATAGAGTCAGGCATTTTGGAACGTAGCAAACGTGAGATGGTTTTCTGGACGACAACCCTTGAGGATGGACTGTCACGTGAGCCATTCTCAGAGCAGGTACCGATCCTGAGAGATTGTGGCTTTGCTTGAAGCGCAAAGCCGATCGAGCCCTACTGAACACCTTGACAACAAAACTTTTTCGGGAAGACGCTTGAAACACGCTTTCCACATGAAAAGGGGGACCATATATCCAACCCTAGGATTGCTACCAAAACCAGAACCATTGCATTTGACTCTAATGACACGCCTATGACCAGAAATCGCGCAACGCTAAAGCAGATTGTGTAGCAAAGAACATGAACAGGAAACGTAGGTCGAAACTCTGCTATATCAAAACAGTCAGCTCTTTTGCTCCGGCGGCGCTCCTCCGCCTGTCCTCGGGCTGTTGCGCTCGCTCCTCACTGGACCTGGAGCCTTCTTCTCTTCCTCGCCCTCATCGTCATAATCTTCATCAACATCCATCTTCCTCGCAGCAGGCTCGACTGGCTCGCGCCTCTCCTCTTTCAGCTTCGCTTCCGAAATATGTGGCGTTGGTTGCTGTGACTGGGGGATTGGCGGACCTGAGGGACCCAAGGGACCCTGATGGGAAGCAGGACCACCGCCGAATAGTGAGGATGGGGGTGGGTGGTGTGCTGCTTCAGAAGGGTGGTAACCATCGTTCAGCCTCTGCGCTTCAGCTTCCCGTTGGCGGGGAGTAATGACGCGCTGAGGTGGTGAAGGGCGACGTCCGATCTGCGGTTGTTCGTCGAGACGCATGCGCTTTTCATCGTTCGATGGTGGCTTCGAATGGATGTCGTTGTTATCTTCCCATTCTCGGTGTCTCTTGGGTGCAACGGACGGGGTGCGCTCTTCTCGGTCTCGGTCGCGAGCGGCAGCCTCTGCAGCGGCGAGGGCAGCCGCTGGAGCAGGAGCTCCTCCAGCGATGTTGCTCGGACCCGATGGGTTGGGATGATGCTGGTAGGGGTGGGGGTAGTTGCCGCTGGCCGACTGCGGACGGTTTTCGACAAGAGGCCTTACCTCAGGTGGAGGACTGGCTGGACGTCCATACGAACCAGGTGGGCCCTGGAGCGGTCCATTGAGCCCATTGCTCTGAGGTGGGGGAGGTACACTGCTTGAAGGGTGCGGGCCATAATTCGGGTTTGTGATCCGGTTGGGCGGATTCGATTGATGAGGCGGAAGTTGAGGTTGCGAGCTCAGTGGCGCTGATGGTAGGCTTTGAGGCGGTCCAGGAGGTGCTTGACCGGGATAATGACCGAGAGCGGCATTGTGCGATCGAGGCGAGGGAGACCCTTTTCGAGGAGTTGCGATGGTCCGTGGCGGTTCCTGGTACGACTGCCTCATGTGATCCTGCCTGGGGCTCGGGGGTCTTTGCGACATGTGCGACATGTGCGACACTTGCGATACCGGTGGCTTGATCGGGTCCGAACGCTGCTCATACGGAGTCATCTGCTGCGGAGGCGCCTGTGGACCTTGTTGGATCTCCGCTAGACGGCGGTTAGAGTCAAAGGCCGGAGGTGGAGGACCTTGATGCGCTTGTGAAGGTCCACCACCTAAACCACTCCACTGGGGCCCAGGTGGTCCAGTGAGCGCTTGCTGGTACGCTTGAGGGTGCACGTCCTGTGGCAAGGGTTGTATATTCTGATTTGGCATGCCACTTGTCGGCTGACCGTTTTGCAGAAGCTGGAGTCGGGCTTTGATGTGGACGTTGGTTGGGTCGAGGTCTGCAGCACGCTGATATGCATCGAGAGCATCGGCGGTCTGGTTGTTGCAGGATTCATACTTTTCGAATACGTCAGTACTTCTTCCAGTTGTCTCGAGTCTTGTAGGTAAGCAAACTTACCAAAGTGCCAAGGTCGTACCAAACCTCTGAGATATTGGGATTCAGACGAATGGCTCGGGAATATGCATCCAGCGCATCACGATACTGGTTGATCTGGTAGTAAAGCACACCGATTGAGCACCAGAAAGTGGGGTTACGCCCATCGCGGTAAACCGCTTGCTGGTAGGCTTCGTACGCCTTTGGGTACTTCTGTAGTGACATGTAACAGCGACCGAGGAGGTACCAACTCTGGGCGTCATTTTGATCTGGGACAAGGTGATTAGCTAGTATACTATAACAGGTGACACCATGATTTGTTGGAACGCCTAACCAGAGTTGACAGATTTCTCCAAGTACTCGATGGCTTGTTCTTGGCTGTTGATGTTTGTGCTCTGTTGATGGAAGAGCCAACCAAGCTGTTGTAGAACCTTTGCGTGGTTTGGATCCCGATCGAGTACCCGTCGATAAGCAAGCTTCGCCGAGTCGTACTGTAATATCGTTAGCTGCTAGCGCGTGCGACGCGAGTGAGGGCACCCACATCTTTCTGCTGCTCATGGACGTGACCGATCTGGAACCAGATGTCCTCTTCGGTCAGTGGCCGAGGAGGATCGGTGACAATGTACTTGAAGCACTACATTGACGTTAGATAAAGACGTCGTTACAGCGAAATTTGAATTTTGTACCTCAAGACTTTGCGAATACTTCTGTTGTTGCTTGTATATTATTCCAAGTCGGAAGTAAATCTCATTGGCTTTGTCAAAGCGAGGTTCCATCCGCATGACCTGCGAAAAGGCTTCCTCTGCGTGCTCCAGCGAGCCGTAGCGGTCGTAAAGTATGCCAATACCATACCATAACTTTGGCTCCTGATACTGTCAATACGCGAAAGTACGCAATAAGGTAAAAGCTCGGCATCTACCTTTGGATCTTGCAAGTGATAGAGTGCTTGCTGGTATGCAGAGTACGCTTCCTGGAGGTTGTCGATCATGAGATAGCAATGCCCTGCCGATTCAGTCAGCTTCGTCTGCCGTTACAATGCGCTGTTTTGTACCCAGGCTGCCCCAGCAATCGCCGTTGTTCGGATCAAGCTTCAACACTTGGGTGAGGTAGTCAATGGCTGGTTGGAAGTGATCCTTGCTGCGGTATATGGACGAAATGGCCATCATTGCTCGGACTGAGTACTGATTCTGGCGTAGAGCTTGCTCGTAGGAATGCAGCGCGTTGTCGAATTCGCCAAGTAGCTCTGCAAAAGAGCCTGATATGGATTAGCGAAGGTCGCGTGTCTGGAAGTTGTTGACTGTAACGATACCTAACTGTATCCAGACTTCTTCATTCTGTTCGCGAAGCTCTTTCAGACGTGCAGTGGCCGGAGGAGGATGCTGGAGTGGTACATGCCCGTTTGCTAGAGGATAGCCCGGTGGCGGACCGTGAGGCTGATGTGCCATAACGGCAGATGGAGAAGGATGTTGGTTCGAGGCCATCGAAGATGACGACGACAACTCGCACGACGATCCGTCACCGGGCTGATAGTGGTGCCGCAGATGAGGGGCGGTCGCGGTCGTTTAATTCGCGTCTCTGGAGGTTCTCTCTGGATTTTGCCTCTGATACAACGACGACGACGACGACGACGACTCACGAGCAGCGTTTGGCAGCGTCACTACCGCACGGAGCGCGAATACGTACCGGTCCGGGCAAAGGACTACGGACGATATTCTCGAGGATAGAGCTCTGCAATGATTGGCATGAAGAAATGGAAGTTTGACGTGCTGGTTGTTGCAGAGAAGGCCGTAATGGCACCAGGCTGGCGAGGGAGCAGATGTGCGAGAGGAAGACGGGGCGGCGCATCGTCCAGGCCAGAGGAAGGAAGAGCGCGGTGTGGGTTAGGGTTCGCAAATGGAGACCAGGATGTCTGTCCAAAAAGGACGCTGACGCCGCCTTTAAGCTAATGCAAGCCACGGGACCTGGGGGCATTCCGCTCCACACTGATGGCTCAATCAACGTTCCCTCCAACCCTTGTCACCACCCATGCGAGCCCGTTGAGCGACACCACCCGCCGCCGTAGGTAGGTAGAGCATGACTCTTTTTTTTCGCCCATCTCACACCTTAGCGGCCTAAGGGAGTAAAGTAGCTACTGTATCTGTATGGTACCTGTCTCGACCTGTCTATCGTCTATCATTCCCTCTTCTCTCTCTTCCTGTTCCCTCTTCCTCCCCCGACATTACCCACCAGCGGAGATGCGGAGAATATGAGGCTCAACCAGTAGCCGAACGAGAGAGAACGGTAGGCACCCGTAGGCCGTAGCGTACGAGCCGCGGCTACCTTAACGCCATCACGAAATATATCTAAAAAGGCTGATTGTCGTACCAGCCACATCTCTTTTGCATCTCACAGCTGAAACACGAGGAAAGGAAGTTGTGACGTGGTTTAATAAAAGCCTCGACCGCCTGTACGGATGTTTGACCAGCACATCGTGGACAACCTGGAAGCCAGGGATCGACTGCGCTTACTTGAGGAGCGCAGCGTACCCGCAGCGGGGATGCCTCGCTACCTACCTACCTTACAATACCCTACGGTCTACCTACCTACGTGACTACGCCCTTGACTCCTTGCCGGCCTGCGAGGAAACAAGAAGCACTACCGTGCCGGCTGGAGCGATTATGTGATTATGCGATTATGTGAGACGGTCCGTCTCGGCCTGCGCCGTGACTTCGTTTGGGCGTCACGGCTACCTACCTACCTTACCTACCGTACCCACAGTATCTGTACCTACCTTTGGTACCTACCCAGGTACTGTACGTGAAGAGCCAAGCATTTCTGCACCAGACCCCGTGGGCTATCTTCCGGAATCGCCTGCCACTCCAGTCGTACAGGCTGCGCGACAGTGTAGGTACTACCTTTACTGTACACACGGAGTGGTGCAGCTGCAGCTGCAACTGCCACTGCTGTATCGACCATGCTGTACACCCAATCTGGAGCACTTGTTCTGGGCGCATGAGGCAAGATCCTGGAAAAGCAATAGGTGCCATTACCGACTGGGATCTGCAAATGGGAAAACACCGCAAATGAATCAAGCAATGGAAAGCTTGAAGTAATGCTGCGTGGAACCTCGAGTGCGCCCACGACAAAAGGCAAATCCCACAAGTTCACACCCTTGCAAAAGACCGACAGCCACCCGTACATGGAGTTCCGGGACCTTCCACGCCAAGACGCAGCTGGGGTCAAGACTCAAGGGTCCCTGCAAGCCACTCGGTGCATCGCATCGTGCCCGCCCGCCTTCTCTTGCTCTGGAAACAGGCAAGCGCCTGTGGGCTGGCCCGAAGATCATGACACGCAGCCCCCCCGCGGAGACAAGCCGATCGCTCAATCGGAAAACTTTCGATCAGGACCTTGTACCTAGCGTGCACATACAGTACGCATCAAAGTCATCTCTTATTACATGGATTGATCGTGCTGCATATCAGATTCGGAGATATCGTTGATGGAAGATACATTGTACTTGACACCGTTGATGGCACCGGCTACGACAAGCACGTGGCCGGCTAACGATCGAATTATTGGCGACATCTTTGTCTCTTCACTGTTGCGATAACGACGTCCGAGGGTAAGACTGCTCCCGTAAGGTAGTGTTCTCGATATAGCTAGCTGAGGTATCTGTGGTTCGAGGACGACAGTATGAGATGCACGTTCCGTATTCTCGCTACTCGAAAGCTTATCTTGTGGCATTCCAGAGTTTCACTGCTGGTAGAGTCGAACCATCGATCGAGCAACGCTTCTCCTCTCATCAACGTCCCGTTGCCAGACGTTGTTGCACTAACGCTGCAGTCGACCGTGTCATAGCCTTTTGACCTCAAACAACAAGTGCACGGCCATTTTGTTGCAGGAAGCCATGGGGAGCTTCCTTCTGCATAGCCGCCGACTATCGATCTTTGTATTACTGACCTAGACATATGTTCCATTATACGCCATAGTAGGTACGTCAGGATTGCTGCCCCACAGCGAGGCAATCGGAGTCGGCTCGTCGATCTCGGCCTCGATACTGCCAGAACCTGTACCAGGACAATTTAATCATTCCCTAATCAATTACATGACGCTTGGATCCAGTCGAAACGGCTGTACTCCGGATCTTTACCTGTCAACCATGGCTCACGTGCTATACAGCCGGTAACATGGATAGTATCTCGGTACTGCAAAACGCACGACTTCCCGCTGAAACGCTTTCAAGATCGTTCCTCCCCAATCTCGCGGGTGCTGGAGAGAGTCAACGTCCGCAAAAGGGATCACGTGCTCCACGTGGAAGTTGGCTCCTTTGATAGCCCTAACGTCAAGAGATAAGGGATGGGTTGTTACAGCTATCTGAACATGCTGGGCAAGCTCCAGGAGTATCAAGGCCAGAAAACACATAAGTGAGGATCTTAAACAACATTAACAATCTTTCCGCACGCTCGTTCACGGAGAGACATGGAATGTTCAGGTCCACAGATCAACAGCTGTCCACTCCCCTAATGATAACTATACTTTTCGCATATCGCAGCGTCCCTGCCTCGCGTCACGATCTGCTGCTCCCCTCTCGTCATCTTCGCTGCGAAGACGGCATCCCTCAATACCACACTCCGCAGAGTCTGGGTGTCACCCTTGGTAGGCGAAAAGGCTATCACGATACACAACGTCGTCGTTGTAAGCGGAATTATACGTCTGCTCATTTGCCCACTGCTGGCTAGTCGCCCACCTTCCAGTCACCATGACGTCCGACGTGGTTTGTTCAATAACAAGGATACCTACTGTCTTCCAGATGTCGTGGCGCTGGAGACCTTCACAGTCCTCGGATATTCTCCGATTCGCTCGGACCGCTTAACGCCCGTCAAGGTTGTGCATACAACACCTTTACACTATCTTGTTTTAGACGTCTCGATTAAACTTCTGGCACACTACAGACCACTGCATCCATGGACGAAGACAACGCCCTCCCATCCAGTATAGCTGGGAAGCATACATTTCAACTCTGAACCTCGCGTACCAGATGGCACCAACGCTCAACCCGTCCGTCTCCCGAGTATCGCGTCAGACCGCGTTGACGTCGAAGGAATCTGACCCGATACCGCAGTGGCGGGATATGCTGTTATCCGGAGCTCTGCGGCAGATGATGCTCTTTAATGTTATAAACGAGAATTGCTTTGTTCGTTGTTATTGGGAGTTCGTGCACATGTTCGCTCCAGTCTGGATGCTGATGCGTAGGCTATTGAATGCTATCCTACATTCCCTGGCGAGTTGGCAGATGTGAAGGGAGCTACTAGAAGGGCCTGAAACTGACGTCGGCCTCGTAAAGCTTGTAGCCGTCAAAGTGGACACTCAAGCTTACGCTTGGCTTGGGCTGCAGATACGGTGTGGACGGCGCGAGGACCACAGGCGGTAGGCGCGTCTTGTAGGTCTTGATCTTGGATTGGAGAGAAGTATCCGTATTCGGAAGATTGAGGCCTGTAGGGTGTACTACGTCGACTGCAGAATCATATTTCCGGGCCTAGAACACTTGATTCTGTCAATGCTGTTGAAGGGTCAGTCGCAGAGGCCATGCGTTCCAGATAAGTATCCTCGACACTATCCGTAACAAGGAAAACGCATGTCTTTCAATATAGAGCATTGCACTGCGCCCCATACTGCTCTCTCAAAACGTATCTGGATATCTCAAGCCACAAAACTATGCTCCCTTACTTGAACCCCACTCTTCATCAATACGCTCCCAAACCTCACGACTGCACAACCACAGCCTTCAACCCCACAAGCCTCCCCTTCCCCTTATCCAAACTCACAACATAATATTCACTCCTCGTCTTATCCAAATCCACATCATAAAACCCCAACTCCCCATCCCCCACACCCTTCACCGCATCAATAACCTTCCCATACTGCCCTCGAGGATCAAACTCTTCCCGGCTCATCGAGGACACAGCGCCTTTATGGCCTATAAGGTCCGCTAGTTCATCTATCACCCTCGTGTATCAGCGAGAACTCCTCCAGTCGATTCCCACGCCTCAAGCGGAACAGTTGCGTAGACGCTCAACATACCTTCCCCCGGCAACCCCTCCCCGCTCCACACCAAACTGACGGGCTCAAACGGCTCGTCCGCGTCAGAGGTGTAGTATTGCTCGACCGCTTCTAGCGCTTTGGGGATCTTGGTGTTGACGCTTGTGGTGCCTGCTTTCTTCGCTGGGGCGGAGGTGCTGGTTGCGGTGCTGTTGTTGCTGGTGTCTTGGTTGGCTTTGGAGAGGAAGGCTTCGTAGTCTTCGTCGGACATTTTGGGGTGGGTGGAGGCGCTGTGGGATGAGTGGGGGTGTGGTGGGAGCGCGGATGGGTGGGGAGGGTGGAGGTGGGCTTGGGCTTGGGCTTGGGCTTGGGCTTTCGAATGTGGTGGGTAGTGTGCGTGGATGGGGGTAGGCAGATGCTGATGTCGGAGCTGGAGTGGTGCTCGCGAAAATCGTAGGCCTGGCGGTTTCAAGGGAAGAGAGGAGCGGGAGGCTTTGCTTGATTTCAGAGCATGGCATACAACATTGTTTGCAAACATGGACTTGCACTGTGATTCGCTGTCGTGGGGCTACGCGCTTGACCTGTTCCTGGAGGGAGGTCTACGTCATGCATCACGAGCTTCTTGGCAGCACATTGCACGTGGCTGTCGGGAAGTTCAGGGATTTGTCAGGACGATTTCCCGTTTCCATCGGCTTCTTGGACTTAGCTCGCGCGTTGACTTGATTGTTGCAACGCTTTTGATGCAAATATCGCCTCTATGTGTAGACCTGTTGCTAGATCGCTGGACTTGTGCCACCCTGACTCGCGTTACAGGTACCGATACAGCTTCAGCTGCTCGTTCGAGTCTTTGATACATGGAAACCCGCAGGGGGTATGGCTTTCCTTTCTCTCTCCTCCGCTTTGTGGCTTCTTCATCTCTATAATGCGAGGCTAGACTTGGAGATTCACGGTGTTGACTTGGCATTGTCCGGCATTACTCCCCCTGTGGCGCATATGTCACATGTGAAGTGAAAAGGCGCTACTCCTCCATATCCCGACTCCGACTGGTGGCCCATCTGCTCTGTAATAACACGTCCCTCGGTTCCTTACCGTGGAAGTCTTGGGATAATTGTAGTCAGCGAGAGCAAGTAGTGGAGAAGACTAGTTAGTGGGGTGGGCAGGTGTGTGCAAGCCTTTGTGCAGTGCACATGGACGGACCGAAGAAAGTGCCAGGTGATGCGACGTGGGTCCTGATGTATGAGAGCACGCTGAGCTGAGATAAGATCAAAGGTGTAATGAGCGTGATGTCAAGGGGCCCCATGATTACACCTAACGGACGTTTGTCCGCAGCGTATTCGGGTTTATGAAAGGCCGCGACGGCCATCACATCTTAGCTAAGGTACCTTACGTTGTCGTCCGTACGGGTAGATGTTGACGTCTTGTAGCTTCGGCCGGGATAATCAGATCTTGGCCCTGTTATCGGAATTGGGCTGCGGGACAAGCGGTTGACTACGGCTCACAAAAGATGCACCAAAATGCTTGTCTGATCAAGAGGCAGTGCGTGTCATTACCGGGCAGGCTGTGTATCAAGCTGAGAGAATATATGGGACGTCCCTTACTACGGCAGCAACGGAAGGCTTGATGTCTCAGGGATCACGAACGGAGTATGATTTCTCTCGTGTGAAGACGCGCAGAAGGACATGTGGCGGTGATGGTGGTAGTGTAGCATGTGCAGAGCTCTACAGTACATGAGGTGTACCTCAAGAGTCCAGACATTTCAATATGCAGGAACGAAGCCGGGGTCTAGCCGTGTACCGTAGCTGTGTGGCCTCAAGCCGTTCGACGAGGTTGCAGCTTTGGTCTTGAGCTGTACGTGGTGCCGCTTGGAGTTTTGTCATTCACGCCTTGTGGGAGGGCAACGGGGCCTTGAGTATACTTTGCGAGGTTTTGGCTTGTCGACTATACAGGGAATGGCATGGTGTTTGTTGAATGTGAGAACCTTGAAAAGTCTTCGTCATCGTGGCTCTGTTGGTAAAATGAACTAGAGAGGACTCGAAATAGCATAGGCCCTTGCCCTGGCCCACCCATCAGCATCTGTCGGCGCAAAAGGGGTCACCTGGGGGGGCAACGGTACAAGCCTGGGCGTCGTTCAAGCGACTTGCGAGCCACTACTCCGTACCTAACGTTACCCTACAAACCTCCATCGCCACGACTCCTGCCATTGCAGAAAACAAGGACACAACAATCACGCACCTTTGCACCTTTCACAACTCCACCCCGGCTGGCCATACCTTGAAACCGTTCACCTCTCTGGCCGCGTCCTCGCAACGGCTCTCCACCTCCACTTCCCTCGTAAAAGCCTCCCTGTACGACGAAACCCAAGACGGACGTGTCGATCTCGTGCAGTCTCTTCGTCGACAACTCTCAACCACACCAAGAGTAGTCCCTGCCTCCTCTTTCCCCACCTTCACTTTGTCCATCACGATAACCGCTTAATCATCTGCTGGCAACTGCCAACAATCGCAAAGCGACGCGGTTTCCGGTACAAGACCTCCTGCTTGCTGAGTCTTGGCAACTGCGACACGACCGAGACACGCGGCAACCCAACAAGTAGCACAGACATTGTAGGATACAACTCGAAGCCTGAACATACGGGACGCGCACGCTCGCTAGACTGGTCGGATTCCAAGGACCTCGCGTTCCGTTCACCCTCCTTTCCAGCATGTCTAACGAGTCGCCTCTCCAACCACCTCCTTCGAGGAACGGCCCACCTCACATCCGACTCAATTCAGGGACCGAAGACCTCATCGCAGATTCTCCAAACGCACGACCGTCAACAGCTCCAGCGCCCGGGCGGTCGCTAACACGGCCTGGCCCCTCGCCTACAATTAGTCAACAACATTCCACGTCTTCACTTCGCAACGTATACTCACAGAAGGGCGCAGAATCAGCTGAGCTTTTACTGCCACCAAAGAAGAGTCGTTCGCGAAGGTTTCGAGACGAAGAGTCGCCAACACCCACGGTATCAGGGATCTCGTCGCGAAGAACAAGTTGGAGCTCGGACGGCAGTAGTAGAGACAGTCGGAACCCCTTCGTTTCGCCCTTCGACGATTCGAGAGCACCATCCAGGGCTGGAAGTAGCGATGACGAATACGTGAATACGCAGACAGTGTCAGAAAAATACAATATCCTGCCCTCGGCCGGTCTCTTGTTGTTCCCTGAGGATATCGAGAAGGACGACTATCTACATAATCCGAGTCCAGAAGACAAGGACAGAGATTGCGACATATTTTCAAGGAGAGGTGTGCTAAACATAGGAGGTCTTGCATTCATCACGATAGGACTGTTGGTACTGTTTATCGGATACCCTATAGCGTATGTACACCCCGATTGCGTAGCAACGCGGACTTATGGGCCCGCTGGTAAGCACAGGCTGACACCCTGCAGGACGTTCGTGCAAACTTATACAAATCCCGGCGGCAACTCTTGCTCTTCTGACCCGCTATGTATAAGCGACAAAATGCCGCTATTGACGAACGTTAGAAGGGCATTGGTTGATCCGGACACACCTGAAAACGTAATGTCGAAGAAGTCTCCCCACACCGGCAAAACGCAGGTCCTTGTCGTATGTTTCCGAACAGGAACAACGTTGCTGTTTGCTGATCGCTTCTAGTACTCCGATGAATTTAACAAGGATGGAAGAACCTTTTACGACGGCGATGACCCATACTGGACAGCCGTTGATATCTGGTACGGTGTGACGGCAGATCTCGAGGTACTTCCAATATTACTCAGTCGTTCTATCTTCCGGTAGCTAATTCTTTATAGTGGTACGATCCAGACGCGGTCACGACCGAAAACGGTACACTAGCTATCCGATTCGATGCCTTCCAGAACCACAATCTCAACTACCGCTCCGGCATGCTTCAATCATGGAATCAGAACTGCTTCAAGGGAGGCCGTATGGAAGCTAGCATCTCGTTACCCGGAAGAGGAGATACCATCGGTTTCTGGCCTGGATTTTGGTCCATGGGAAACCTTGGGAGGCCTGGATACGCAGCGACGACAGACGGCATGTGGCCGTATAGCTACGATGATGTGTGCGATGCAGGCATCACCCCAAACCAAAGCGACACCTCCGGACTGAATTTCCTCCCCGGCATGAAAATGCCCGCCTGTACCTGCACAGGGCAAGACCACCCTAACCCCGGTAAATCTCGAAGTTCGCCAGAAATCGACGCTCTGGAAGCCTCCGTCGGGTACTTGGACCCGCCAGTAGGTGCTGCAGTCGGTTCGGCATCGCAGTCATGTCAGGTCGGACCTTTCGATCTCATGTGGCGTCCAGATTTTGGTGAGCTGCTCACAAACTCATACCTGCGAGCTTGCAATTGCTAACAGCCTGCTCCAGACTTCGTCGAAGTATATGATCACTCTGTCACGCTTATGAACGCATATCAAGGTGGCGTTTACCAACAGGCCATCTCCGGTGTCACGAACTTGAATAACAACTGGTATGATGGCAAGGAATACCAGCTGTACGCCTTCGAGTATGAACCGGGTAATGAAGGTTACGTCACTTGGTACATTGGCGATACGAATACATGGACACTCGACCACAGAGCGCTAGGACCGAACGGCAACGTCGCTCAGCGCATTATTCCGGCAGAGCCCATGGCTATGATTGTTAACTTTGGTATGTCTAGCGGCTTCGCCGCGTTGAACATGACCGGACTTGGCCCACTCATGCCCGCCACGATGCGTATCGACTACATCCGAATCTACCAAGACGAGGACAGCGTACTCATGACCTGTGACCCTCCCGGATATCCCACCACAGAGTACATTGCTAAGCACCCAGAGCCATATCACAACCCCAACATGACCTTGTGGTATGTGTCTCCCCTGATGGCTTCAGAGTAATATATTAACGTCATGTGCAGGTCACAAACTGGGTATGACTGGCCAAAGAATTCTCTCATGAACGGCTGCAAGGCATAGTTCACCTTTTCCCTCATTCAGCTACACTACACCAACAATCGAAGTTTGACCACATTCACGACGACGAGAACGACGAATGCGATACTACATCTGATACGACGCACATCATTACAGCCGGAGTTAAGAACTTTTACAAGGTGGCGGTATCACCAGCATCGATGCATCAGGACTGGCGTTGGCGTCGATTTCCATTCTGGGTATTTTGTCGGATGCAAATCACTTCCTCGGTATACAAAGCGCTATATATGGCTTGTCCAGAACAGTTCTGTGTCGCACAAGCAGTAATGTCTGCACTCTTCTTTCTAACGATTGAGCTGTCTGCACGTCCTTCCACCTTGATTGACTGTTGCTCTGTTGCCAGCATGCACTGGCGCGAGTTTCACTCAGCTGCATACCCTTCTCATCAGTCTCTTGGATTGGCTCCGGATTTCTCCTTCTGGACCATCCGTTGTCGACTACAGATGTACATTCTTCTATGCATTTGCTGCGCTGGCGTCCGCTTTCTTGCTCTTCGCGCGTTGTGGGTCTTCGGACACTTGTACCAACATGTCCACCTGTTAGAGTATGCTCTTTTTTTGGCGGAGAGACTGTGCAGCAGCACAGCAGCGCGGTGTAGGCCGTTCGGTTTTGAGAACTGGTTGATTCCAGTATTAATTTGGGGAGACGCGTGAATGGAATTATACGACGAGAAAGGGAATTGTCGTTTATCGAGCAAAGCGATTAGAGGGATACTAGATAGTGTTGGAACTTTGAAAAGCCCTTCCCTGAATGTCTTACTTGATCGCAGACTTCCATGCCGCATGTGAATGGCAATGTAAGCTGGGTATATGATATAAAGCCGTCCTGCGCCTGATATAACGCCGCTCCCCAAACCCAGATGCTCAAATATACGCCGTTGCGTCTTCAGACAAATAATGCATACACCTCTTGTATCATCCATCATCTATCATTCCCTTCGCTGCCGTGCCCAACATCTCTA
>Ga0160429_1000815_pt1 | contig 20312 bp, 18 predicted proteins | sample SolpanmetagenomR_FD_108199 | JGI IMG/M metagenome (GOLD analysis project Ga0160429, IMG submission 108199) | Solar panel surface microbial communities from Lawrence Berkeley National Laboratory, California, USA - R | ecosystem: Engineered > Built environment > Solar panel > Unclassified ...
GTTATAGACATACAGCAACTGAAATTCGCATGTGGTCACCCACCATACTACTACGCAGTCGATCTGTGGCTTAAATAGGGCAGAGCGAACGGGATGCCTTGTTCTCCACAGTCTATGGCCGTAGGTGTTAAAAAGTGAATTTTGAGAAGATATAAAGTCTCAAACTTGAGCTCGGAGAAGTAGACAGGGCCAGGTTGTGGTGACTGCCATGACCAACGACATAGACGACAAAGTTGATGATGCTATCAGCAGCGACTTCGGCGGCCAGTAATTGGACGCAGCTTGAAGTACTCAATGTCTTTCTTGGCACCGTCGATAGTAGACTGCTCGAGGCGAAGATTTGGTAATGCTCCTGGCCTGGGGTCAATTGAAGGTATAACATAGTCCTTCGGATGGGGCGCTAACACTGACACCGAGTGAGGCCGAGGCGGATCTTCAAGAGTATGGTCGTGGAGTGGTTAGGACTGGAAGTAGGAGTGTGAACGGGTGTTGAAATGGGAGAGAGCAGAAAGGCTAGTAGCAGCTGGTACTAGTTGATATCGGCATGATAGTGGCATGGTCTTGCATTATCACGCTCAGTTGCGAGGCGGGAGAACTTTTCCAAAGCAATGAATGTTGAAAGATGATATCAAGATGTCTTTGCGGAAGGCGCACTTCAGCGTCTTGTCGGTAATGATAGCAATTTCGTCAAAGGATGAATAGTCACAATGCTTCGTGACGTCTTCATGATTCTATGGCTTATACTCCATTCATCGAGTCCTAGGTGACGCCTCCCGCAAGCAAGCAGCATCACTGAACACCCACAAGACCCCGGCCGACATCTCCGCCGCACCTTTCGCCACAATGCGCTGTAACAATAGTATGAAACGCCACATATCACAGCACAGCCTCTGCCACGTTTCACTGCCAGCGCATAAGTGCAGGAACGATCTAGGAACACAATGTCTCACAGATATGCTTAAAAGAGACTGCTTGTGCCTTGATTTGCCAACTCATCAGGAAAGGGATTATCTACCACATTCAGCGTTTTGCCAGTGATCATGTTGCACAGACTGCTGCTTGAACGAGGCATACGTGCCCAAAGAGTCAATATACCCCAGTCGAGTATCATACATATCACAAATCTTCATCACTACTGTAGCATCAGCTGCATCACTCACTATCGTCACCAACATGAAACGAAAGTGGCAACGGACACACCGCCGTAAAGATAAACAAGACAACAGAACACAACACAGCACAACAAAACAAAACAATCCACTTCTCTCAACACGCTAAAAGCACAAACCTTGCCACACTCCACACTTCACCACAGCGGGACATAGTTCGTCGATCCCAAAATGCACCACCAGCCGTGCCTGCCGTGCCTTCGTCTTGCCCAATTATCCATATGCATGTTGACGATTGATGATTTCATGGTGCTGTTCGCCTAAGCGCGGCTATCTGTTGTTTGTGGACTCTGCAAATTTGGTGGCTTTTGGAAGTTTCAGGGCAACGGGAGCGGGTGGCGGTGGCGTGAGGACGGGTGGCGTAATGAAGTGGGTTTGGTTGATCGTGCATGGGGAGCTACTCCCTGATTCTTGTTGTGTTTATTGAGTTTGTGATGTATGCACGTGTGTCAATTTGGAGAAGATAGGTGGAGCATGATCATAGTCGCTGGAAGGGGAGGAAAGCAAGAGCAAATTTGATGCTCATGGTTTTGTCTTACATATGTACGTGATAGTCTGGAGAAGATGGAGATTGGGTGAAGCATAAGTATAGTCATTGGAATGTAAGGGGAGCAAGTTTGATGTCATGATCTCATCTCATCTTCGACTTTCCAATATACTTCTCAATAAAGGTCGTTCAAAGTGCTACGGATAGCAGACAAAGTATGGTAAAATGGAAAGGAGCAGCAGAAGTAGTAAGTAGTGTGATCATAGTTTATCGTGAGGCATATTTAGTCATTATCTACAATCAGAACCTAGAGATTTACCCACCACTACATTGCCAATAAAGCAAGTATCAGGAATATCAACACCTCATAAACATTCGTGAAAAGACAAAGGGGTATCAAGCGTCATCCACCTAACCAGCCAGTTGCGCCATATTCTCAAACCATGCTTCAATCATCTCTTAGCTCATCGACCACCCTTAGCCAAGCGCTCAAGCTTGTTCCTGATGCCATCTGCGAATCTGGTGGAGACACCTTCACCAATGACGTCGACGCAGTGGAAGAGGACGCCAAACGAGTTGTCGATCGGCATGAGGCTTCCATCGCGCTTGGTGACCATGGGCGTTCCTTCGCGCTTGCCAAGGTAGCGGACGACCATTGGGTGGTCAGGTGCAAGGTTGTCGATGGCAACCTGCTCCTGACCATTGACAGAAGGAGACTCGCCGTTGTGAACAAGGCTGTCAGTCCATAGAATGAGACCAACACGATAGATAGCACCTGCCCACCAACTAGGGCGGATACTGCGAGGCATAGCGCGGATATGGCGGACGACTTGACCACAGTGGAAGATGGCCTCCTCGACATCGGAAATGGCACGCTTGTGGCGCCATGCGAGGTGTTGGTAAGAGTTTTGAGAATCCATTTCCTCGCGGCGAGCGAGTTTCTCGATCTCAGGAAAGTTAGTGACTGCGTTGAGCGAGATGAGGTGGAAGATGACTAGAGATGCTTGCATAAGAGGGCAGAGAGGGTTGGCCTTCATGTAGCGATCGGCGAGGGCGAACCAGCGCTGGAGAAGAGCTTGTACTTCTTCCAGACGAAGACGGGTAGAGGCGGCGGTGAAGGTAGAGTTTGAGCCAGGCATACCAGCAGATGAGTCGGAGAAGCAGGAGAGAAGTTGGCGGAACTGGCAGACCAGAGACTGGAGAGGGTGAAGGAGGAGGCGAAGCTGGAGGGGAGTAAGCTCGATACCTTGAGAGACAATGTTGTCGTCGAGGAAGTGACGGAAGAGGTCGCGAAGAGAAAGAGGACGGACACCAGAGCCAACTGAGGAAACTCCACCAGCGAACTCGTGGACCTGCTCGAAGATGGAAGACCATTCTTGAGCAGACTTGGCGTGCCAAAGAGCATCGGAGTCAGGCATAGGCTCGTTGAACTCTGTAACAGAGAAGAGGGGAGCGGTGTCGTGGAAGAGAGATAGATCCTGGTCAGCCATAGCCCAAGAGTAGATCAATCGACTGCGAGACTCTTGCTGAACCCAGTGTTCCCACATGCCATCGACGTTGACACCACGAGGCATCTCAGTCTGTGTGCCATCCAGAAGACCAGAGTGTCTAAGCATGGCAAAGTAAACGCCACGCTGTCCCATAGCGATATCCATCTGCCACTTGTCACCACTCCAGGCTGCCTGGACGATGAAGAGAAGAGCAGCGTGAAGGACTTGCGGGTCGCTTGACATGCTGATGTTGGACTCGACGAGGTTGAAGAGCGAGATGCGGCAAGCCTCAGTCAAGCCGGCAGTGAGCCATCTAGCATCGACCGAAGGAGTGAGCATGGCACCTTGAGCCATCATCAGCAGGACAAGCAAGCTGGATGCACGGTCGTTGTAACCGTGAAGAAGCTCGTTGGCGTTGAGAGTGCCCTTGGCAGTCAAAGGGAAGTATCGCTCAAAGCCATTGACATATGACCTGAGAAAGCACTCAAGAACACGACCAGGTGGTAGGATGACAAAGCCGGATCCGTAGTTGCTAATGGGTGTCTGCATGCCAGAGTTTGAGCATCCAGGCTCATCCTTGTGGATGTCTAGTGCTCTGTGTAAGAAGCTCTGAGTAATGGCAAGGAGCTTGTCGCGAGGCATCTCCTGCAGAGGAGTGACTGCGAGGTTGTCACCAAGAGCGAAGTCGGCCTCGTCATATGTCGGTCGCCAGTTCGTCCAGTTGTCGTGGCTCTTCAATGTCTGCTCAAGACGCTCGAGGTTAATCTTGGCAGTCTTTGGACAACTGCTTGATGGTACAGATGGGTTGCATCGGAAAGCAGACCAGGCATCGAGACAAGCAGGGTTGGTATCAATGTCAGCGTCTGATGGCACTGACAACGATGCTGGTGGGCTGTCCAGAGGAGTAGAATGCTCCATAGCCATGTGCATCATGTTGGGGAAGCAGTGCTCCATTTGTTCCAGGCCAGGTGTATGCATTGGTGTGTGTAGATTGGGGAAGGGATAGCCACCTTGCATGAAGCTCATAGGCTGCATCATTTGTCCATGGAGCTCGAATGCACTAGGACTGAAAGCCATGCCAGGAGATAGCAGAGGCTGGTCGAACATTGGCATCTGCATTTGAGACCAATCTGGATTCATGTACTGCTGAGGGCTGGATGTGTGGTCAACGCCATCATGCGAGCTGGCTGGTCGTAGGAACTCTCCGAAACCGGATGTGGGTGTGTTGTGGAAGGAGCCAGCAGGTGTGTCATGAGGGGAGAGCATAGGAGGAGAGGCGTGGTGTGAGTGGCCTGCACCACATGGGTCTTCTTGTACTGGCGAGCCAGAGTGTGATGAGTGGTGTGAGTGTTGGGAGTGGTGAGAATGTGTTGGGCTAGCTCCGCCAACAGCCATGGCAATGTGAGGTGGCGGTGGTGCGATGATGCTGAGAGGCATCATTTGGCCATTGCTAGGACCGGTCATCATGAAAGTAGCTGGGTCTGCAACCTGACCAGGCAGGAGCTCACCACCCTCAGCCGCGATACGAAGAGCATTCTTCGTCATTCGTCGTGTCGGTCGTACTGTGCACTTGAGATTGCGGCTGGCACACCGTGTGCAAGGGAACTTCTTGTCACACTTTGTTTTCGTCTTTGCACAGTTGCTGCAGGCAATTGGTGTGCGACCAGCTGACTTGGGTACGATGCCATTGGATGCTGGTAGAGGATCTTGATTGCTGTCCTTGCCGTGGACTGTGTAGTGTCTATGTAGGAGATCGCTGGATGATGTGTTAGTATTGATGTTGTAGCATATAGGTCGAGGAGCTGACTAACCGTCTGGCAAATGACATATGACAAGTGAAGCACTTATACGGCTTTACATTGGTGTCTATGAAACAATTAGCTCAATTTCTCGAGTTTAGTGACTAGACAAGACATACGAGTGAGAATGTGTCTTTCCAGGTGCTCGTCCCTAGTGAACGACTGCCCGCAATATGTGCAGAAAGGCATTGTGAGTATATGTCGAAGGTGAGACGTGAGAAAGGTTGAAATAGGACTGTAGGATCAGACGAAAAAGGCAGAAGTCGAGGTCTGGGGAGGGTGATGTAGTAAAGGTAATAGGCTTTGATCGACGTAATCGGCGTGAGATTGAGAGATTCGGAGATCTGGACCGAACCACCCAAAGATAGATGATGTTCGCGTGATCGACAGGATGAACTGCAAATGATTGGCAGGGTTGAGCAAAGAGAATGAATGAAGTATGCAGGGAGCGAATGTGTTGTGTAAGGATGATGTAAGTGAGTGCGGTATATACAAGCTCAAAAGAGGGAGGTGATGGACGCTTGGTAAAGAGATCGTCAAAGAATGATGCTTGCTTATTTACGAGAGGAGGACAAGGTACTACTTGTATTCTCGAGGCGCACAGCTTGCGTCAATGGCAGGAGCAGGTGGAGATGAAAACAGCCTGCTATCTTATGAAGTCGAGGCCGCTTTAAGCGCTAACTATGCTCTTTTGTGGCTAGCACAGATCTCTGATCGTGCAAACAAGGCCTTTTCGACTCCACCTACCGTCCACAACCACCAGTTTGACGAAAAAGCGTGTTTGGAGCTAGCACTAGTGTGTGTGGAGACATGGAGAGGAAGTGGTGGGAACATGAGATGAGTGATAGCGTCATGGAAAGAGTCAGCCTAGCCACAGCCCGCGCTGCGGACGAGCTGCCCGGTAACGTGCATTGGTGTACCTAAGTCAAGAGGTCGTGCCACTTACTCCTCGCACGAGCTCGCTAACCAGGAAAAGGCTGGCAGATGTGTAACGTTGTTCCCAATCGAGTGCTCGCCCTCAACGTCGAGTCTCGGTAGTCACATCCCGTTTGGGTTTTCATTTCGAAGCGGTATCAAGCCGCAAGCTTTTAGATTGAGCTGTTGTGATTGTAATCATGCCAGACACGCCGCCCGTCTTCTCCTGCATTTGTAATTTAAGCAGTAAACGCAGTATACAAGCACGTCTTGAATGATTTTAAGTTCAATGCATGCTGTCATCATCGTGCTCAACCCCTGAATCCAATATTGGGATGTATATCTCGTACTCTCACAGTGAAGGCTGCTCGACATAGACAGGAACCCAATGAGCTGGGGAACATGAGGCGACGGAATCGGCGATTGGACGTTGTGACATGACTACTTATCCAAGAGGCCAAGCTCTTTCGCTTATCGTCCCGGGCGATGTTGGAGGCGTGTTTTGTCGATTACTGTTAGTTAGTACACAGGTACAAAGCGACACGAGTACATGATGTAAGCATGTGCATGCTTCATTCAAACCTGGTTCGGTCGAGTTTCCTTGAAAAGTCAATCTACTTCTTGAATCAGTCACCTGCATACCCAACAAACATGACTGATTAGGCAGCATGCCCTGGTGTCAACCTCGCTATTACAATCAAATGCCTCTTGCCGCTATCGTTCAATCCTGGTGTTTTATATGTCGTCTTGCAAGGTTTCAGGTCTATTGGAACACCCAATCAACCCTCCTCCGCTAGCAATCAGGGAACGGCCTGAACTAGTATATACTGTCCCAAGTTGCAACCTAGTTCCTCTGTCACAGTGTTGTTTCAGACGAGATCTGCATGCACATGCTGGAGGAGCATGGCACTTGCATCTAACTTTCCTGCATCCACCAACAAGTTAACAGTAAGAGAGATAGAGTTCTGCACGATACAAGGTGGCTTAACCCTCGAACTCTCGAGCCACAAGGAGCATTTCAGAAAACCGAAAGGCGAGCTCGCCGAACATGGCTGGGTAGCGGCAGTGGTGGAGTGCAAGCGTGCGCCTTTTCAAGCCATGAACTTTCTCTTTCTAGCACACTTTCTTTCACTGGATTGTCAAAAGATCTAATCAGAGTCAAGATAACAGGGCGCGAAATTTGGTGGATGGCACTCCCCCCACCCACTTGATTGATCTGATCGATCGTTTTTTCAGATTGGCTGCCTCGTTATCCTTGCTGCTTCAAGTGCTCCCGCCAGCCATAAATCCACCTACAAGGACACAAGGACCGTCCCATGAAGCCTCTGATATGATCGTGCTTTCCACATGGCTTTGATGGAGATCATGGTCTCATATAAACATTGTAATGAGCAGTTCATGTGGTCGACGAATGTTTACGCATTCAATGATTTGTTTATACTTGACTCGTGAAACACAAGGTCCAAGTTGACTACTTTCGGTGCAGCCTGCCGATATCAGATACTTTCGCAGTACAAACTACAAAGCAGCCTCGATCAGGTGCTCTCACAGACCTGCGTTCTCAAAGTAGCAGTCAGTACCTTATGTTGGTCTAGAAGGTCTCAGAGACTTGTCTCGAGTACTTCGTCTCCATGTTGCGTCTTCGGACCTGCTTGAACTCAACTGATGTCGCAAGCTCGTGCTGTCCAGAAGCGGTCGAAGCCTATTCTGCACGTACCGCGAGGCTTTCTGATAACAGCCGCGTTATCAAGCAGAGACGTCTTCTTGTTTACCAGGTACCATCTGTGTCCAAGTAATTAGTTGCAACGCTAATTGCGTCAGTAGTCATCTTTCTTAGCTCTTGTCTTTAGCATATTCGCTAATATTCGGCCGACTTGGCACGTCTGCCGAGCCATAGTTTAAACACGACTCACAAAGTGGATGCGAATTCTCAAATTTACGATGCCTCGCTCATTGAGACTCGCTACCGCTCCGAACTCCTGGATAACATGGGAAGCCCTATGACGACAGATTATCCAGCATGTCCCTACTGAGTTCTCTGCGACAATCTCTTCGCGCTTTCACACGAACTTCTTTTGAATTCAAGCAGAAGTAAACAAGATGGATTTGTCAGATCAGACGTTATAGCAAACGAGATCGGTACGTTATGCACGATCCCGCCGCGAAGTTAATTTTCGGCTGGCTCGGGTGCTGTTATATTTACGCCTCGACCCCTGCCATGTCCCACATTCAAGCCCAAAGCGTGCAAGCTTCAACGTGGATGCAAACATCACAGGACGAAAGAGGTAACCCCATCGAGGAGCACCATGGACAGGCATCCTTCTCAACTTCACGACGCCGCTTCAACCGCATAATGGACTACTGATACTACTGACTTATCGTCGAGGAGTGGAATGGTCGACGTGGTTGTATGACGCCTACTTCGTCCAGCTTGACCTAAATCAGACAAAAGATAGGCAGGCAGCGTGCGAGATGTGCTAAAGCGCAGACGTGGAAGTTGCCGTATAAACTAAGCGATACAGGTTGTTTCTCAGAGATTCGCTTGGACGCTGCTCCGTAGGGAGTTCCGCCACAAGACCTTTTTGTTCTTGCCGCTTCTCGCCATCTCGAGTCGAGTTTTCCAACCAAGATCCCCCACGCCTTGTATTTTCTCCCGCTTACCAAGATTGAATCTTGTTGAAGCGAGCGACACGTTCTGCATTCAGACACGGACGAAATGTACCCAAGTACTTTGCAGGAGTTCAAGCCTGATCATCCGAGAAGAGCTACAAACAGCAGCAGCTTGGACTGCAGAGTGTACTATACTCAACTTAGTGTTCTTGGGGATGTGTGTGGTGTGCATTGCGTGCGGCTAGTAGCATGTATGGTCGTTTGTTGCAATCCTACAAAACCTGCTTTTCGCCCTTGCAGAAAGCACATGCTATGGCCACCATCCCACACGCCACAATCTATCGTCGCCCACTTGAAAGAGGCCAAAACATCGTCTCCAACCTCTTTGGGTCTTTGAGCTAAACCTCATTCTGCTCCCGCGCTTCTCAACGACTTTTACATCTCGAGGTATCTTCGGTAGCTCCGGAAAAGCAACGGCGTGGCTTTCCTTCCACCTATTCGGGTATCTCGTCCTTTCTTGCCTTCAGTTCGGGCATTTTTAGACTCGCTGCACGAGCTCATGTACTTATGGTACTTGCTCTTTTCGAGCATGCTACTTTGATACACGCATGCTCTGTCAGCAGCATATGCAGCTTAATGCAGAGAATAAGGTACTGCGTCTTCGGCTCGCAAGCGAGCTTAGAGTTTACTCAACCACTTCCTTTCTTAGATGTGGCAGAAACGATTAGTCTGTTCTGCCTATTCTGTCAGTGATACAGGACTCATGGGCGACTCTTCCTTCGACAAACGGTGTTCAACCACGATACCTGTTATCGGTAAGTTGAGTGCTCCGTTCACACTCGAATGTGCTTGGTCTTGAGCTTGTGATTGCGCTACTTGGACTAGCAATAGTGCAATTCAGAGACTTTTGTCGTAGAAGTCATGGACAGCATGGCATTCTGATTCGCGGCCTCGAAGAACGTGTGCGAAAGATGGTGGGCTTTTCAACTTGAGACGAGAGATTGACACACCTCGTGGTTGTATGACTTGTATGGCTCGTGCAAGTATCATTCATTCACGCTCCTACAACGTGTCTCGAAATGGATCCTGACCACAACCCATTCGAGACGAGACTCACCTACTCAAAGTTCTGTTTTCGGACATGTACAAGTACATGTACCTTGCTCTCAATCATATCTCAGGCACGATTACAATCACAGCGGTCGGATACATGGCAAAGCGAGTACCTTGCAGAAACAGAAACAATCTAAAAGAAAAGGTTACAGTGTATGCGAAAGTTATGTCAATTGAGGCTCGAGTCACTGCCTCCGCCCACAACGGTGCCGGTGTACCAAGCGCGCAAATCCCCAAAAAGGCACAAGTGGCAAGCTTAGGCTTTTCACCCATCCGCTAGAACAGTTCACCGGTAATCTAATCCGAGGATACGTTATCGTGCAGGTGCATTTTCGCCTTTATGATTTCCATTCTGACTTTCTCATCTACTTTTGCACAATCCTTGGTCTCCAGATGCTAGCTCTTCCGAAGGTGCATGAAGCTAGTGAAGCTTCTTGCCACTGACACATTCATCAACCGAGCATCAACCAGGTTCTCCATACCTTCTCGAAGCCACATCTTGACCTTGGCAACCTCTTACCAACAACATGCTACAGCGATGTCGTTCGTGGAGCTCGCCGCTTCTCGCCGTCTTCTCGCAGCCCTTACCGTTCACGTCAGCTTCAGCCTCCCGCTATGCATCCTCGTCTCAAGCAAGCGTTCTTACATACTAGCTTGCATGAATCTCTGCTAGCTCATCTTCTCAACACAACCTTGCTTACGCGGCACATCAATTCGCATCCACTTCCCTTCCCAGTCCACTCCACCATCTCTGCTTCAACTGCGGTCCACTGTTCAGCCTCCAGATATGCCTTTGACGAGCTACAGCTGGCCCGCATTCATGGCTTGGAAGCTTGGCTCAGCCAACTCGACACGATCAACGAGTCGAAGACTGGGCACTAGCTTTGTCTCGGTCCTCAAGGAACTCGCGAGGACCTGCTTTTTGCTGTACCTCGTGCTTGTGCATGGCCTAATCAGTATTTCCGCGGCTTAGAGTTTCAAGCTGAGTTCTGTTCGGATGTCGTGGCGTGAGCCTATCTGGCTGTGATACTAGTGAAGTCTGTCGTCTGTCATGACCCTTCAGGTACGTCGGCGTATTGTTGAGGTTCTCATGCATATTGAGGTACAGTACCTTTGTCTGCTCAAAACTTGTTCCTCAGGTGATTTGTAAGTGGTAATGGTGTGAGCGCAAAGCTCGTACGTCTGACACACTTACCATTTCCTGCTTACGTTCACCATTTCCATGCTTTTACTTACACTACTGCCTAGCGTTTTACGGCCCGTCCCAAGTCAACCATATCTGCTTTCTTTCAACCTTCAAGAGAGTTTACACACCTCAACTCCACCATCCCGTACCCCAAAAGCCCTCTCCCATGCTTTGGCCCTCAGCTTGCAACCTCAAGCCGTCAATGGCTAAAGCACGTTCCTTTGTATCCAAGCTCTTGGAGGGCCTAGTGGCGTGTTTCATCTTTTCAGCTTGAACCTACACGTCGTGGCTATTGTCTAGTGGGCGCCATGTTTGCCTCCGCTCTTGTTCTTATTCGCTCCACTGCTCCTCCCGCCTTCGGTCGTTGCCGTCGTTGCCGTCGTTGCTCGTGCTGAATCGTTGTGTCAAACTGATGTTCTAGTCCAAGACCAACCCAAGTCTCTACCAGGCCGCCTCTCATGCACTTCCTGGTCACCAAGTACCGTGGGGTGAATGAAGGTTTTGTCAGCATGTTGACACTTTCACCTCCGTCCTTATGCTTCATGTTGCTCCGGCTCCATGTCACTGGTACGTCTCGTACCTTTTGTCGCTATGATTGCCACTTGTCAGCTTGAATGAGGCACTTTCGCGGCGGGCCTAAGCTCGCTCGCTGTTCCTTCGTACTGACTCTTAGCTCTAGCTCATGCCTGAGTCGACTGAATGTCTTTTTTCGAGCCAGAATACATGTCGCATAGCTACAGTACTTCGAATAGTTTAGTCCGTGGGGACGCCGAAGTTTCAGCTCGAGGCGCAGCCATGCCTCAGGTATAGTTTGGACGATGGCCTCCGAGCATGCTTGATCGGCTAGCATGCGCGAGGGAAGATGGTCATGCTGATGTGTTACCCTTGACCACTCACTAGAAAGGGTACAGTACAGGACAGGATCATTTCGAAGATAAACAAATCCCGACTGTTGCCGCTGAACAAACAGGAATGTTTATGCGATTGTGGCTCATAGCTTCACGTCACGACACTGGGATCTGGCTGCGCCCTATTAAAAGCTGCTAGTGCGTTTTCATGGCTCACAGCATGGTGTAGGGTTGTTACAAGAGAGCTCGCAACAGAGCATAGTATTCACACTGCACAATGTGTGTAGATGGGTAGACGGAAGAGGTGAGGTTAGAGCGAGCTGAGGAAATGTCTCATGCTGATGTCATCGTACATGTTTCAGCTTCTCAGCCCCCTTTCCTTTGGAAGTGTTTTATGATCTGACAATATAACACATTCTGTTGCTGACCATATCTCTATAGGCTGATTGCAAACATAGCACATTTGTAACGAGTGTTTCTGAGGTGGATTACTGTCTGAATGAGTGCCACGAAACGTACTCATTGTTGTGCAGAACATCCGTCTATTACCACGTTATGCAAAAAGACACAAGATCTTGTCTCGAGCTACACCAGGAACTGTAGACTTGGTGCAGTTAATCTCCTCCATCCTAAACGTACCAGCTTGCACCAAAACAAAAATCTCCAAAAACATAATACATATAGCAACTGAAATTCGCATGTGGGCACCCACTATACTACTACGCAGTCGATTTGTGGCTTAGTAGGGCGGAGCGAACGGGATGCCTTGTTCTCCACAATCTATGGCCGTATGTGCTCAATTTTGTGTCTCGTTGTGGTATATTTCATGGTAATAGCGCGTGGGATTTGAGACGAATGTGACACGTGGAGGATCACCGCCAGGAAAAGCAGTGTTTCCTTGTAATCGATGCGTTGATCGAGGAGGCTAGCATTAGCAGAGCCCTCACCAGGACGAGAAGAAAAGTCGTACGCCGAGATGGTAATTGATAGAGGGATATATGGTCGATAGCGGACATGTTGTATCCCTGATTAGCTGAACTGCCAGAAACGAGACCACCACCTACGACTTCTGTATTAGTATCATAATAGAACAAGCTTGCCGCACTTGCCAGCACCTGGAATTTGGAAATAGTTGTCAGGGCCATTGATGCAGGACTAATCACGTTTTACTGTCAATCAGTTTTCACTGAGACTGAGTTTGCTGTTGTATTGGTAGCAGTTGTAACCAAAGTGGCTGGCAGCGAGTGTGCTGTTGGTGTAGCTGGTGTCTAAGGACTGTGGCCATCTGAAAAAAGGATTACGTGGAGGAGGTTGAGCATAGCGACTGCCAATGGAGAAAGATCCTAAGTTGCAGGACGCACACCATTGATGGTGCCACATTGAGAGCGACGACTGGTCTAGATGAGACTGAGGGTGGTGCCCATGTCGAAACGAATGATATAAAGTTGACCAACCACTACGGCACCATCATTATCGATATTGCCTATCTGATCGTCCTGGTACGTTTCTTGATGCTTCCCGTTGTTGGACGACGTTCAATACAGGTTAGACTTAGTGTTTCAGAACAGTCTTCGTCGGCACATCAGCTCAACTCCTCGGTACGGTAGGGTCTGTATAGCACAATTCACATAGTCTGAAGAACATGCCCGAACTCGACGTAGAAGTTGGCGGACAGCTTCAGAACGATAGCATACTTGTAGTCGTTGTAGAGAGTGTACGGTATGAGCCTGGTCAAAGTTTGCCATTCCGTCGGCCGTGGTGCAGATAGATCAGGTTTTGAATGAGGTCTCCTAAGCATGAGCAGCCCGGAAGCTATAGCTGCACATTGAACGGCTTCTTGCACTACGTCTTGCTCACGCGTCATGCTAGCTCGACCCGATCATAATCCGGAAGTCATCACTGCCATGCCGCTGAAATCACAAATTCGAGTGAACATAATTCCATGATGAATTGTGCGCTCAAGTTAGTTCCAGCCAAGCTCCCACCTGCTCGGCAGGCTCGACCGGGGAGACTAGTCCACAAGCTCGTTGACGTGTAGCTGCTTTCCTCGCATCACGAAAACAGGCTTGAAGAAGAAGTAAATTCCTGTTACATGTACCGGGTAACCACGCCCAAGACAATACACCTGAAACTACCCTGAAACTAGAAAATCTGAAACGCCATTGACCTTCAAAAGTGTAAACATTTGGTCACAAATCGGCACCCAATCAAAAGTGTACCTCATCCATGCCCAACTATCTCGAGCTTCTGCTAGCCTAGCCTACAGCGACCCCGTCTTGCTCCAGACCTCTTCCAACCCCGAACCCAGCAACGACTACCTGTCGAGGACCTCCAATGTCCAGCCTACCACGACCTAACAACTCCAATCCATACGCAGCCGTATCTCCTACACTCAGTCGATCTCCTAGCTTCGCTGGTCCCTATGGCGGAAGCTTCAGCGGCGGCGCCAACTCTGGCAGTAACACCAACAATAACAACCTCTCAAATGCTGCCACACGCGCGCCGCAGATCTTCAAGAGATTGCTCAAATTCACGCAGATGGACTTTGAAGTTGCGGTTTGGGAGATGACACATCTAATGATTGCACCGAAAAAGGTGTTTCGCAATGTTTATTATAGGGTATGTAAGATATGGGACAGTAGAGTAATGATGTATAGGATTGGAAACAGAAGGACTTCCACAGGAAAGCACGACCTGCAACAAGATCTGCTAACATACCATCTCTTCGCTCTACAGAAACAAACCAAAAACACATACTCCTCACACGACCCCGCCTTCCCATACCTCCTCCTCTTCTTCCTCTTCCTCACCTCCCTAGCATGGTCATTCGCCTACGCAGATCCGTCATTCAGCAACATCGTCCGCATAGCCCTCACCTTCACCACCCTACATTGCTTGCTCAGCTCGGTCACGATAGCCACATTCATGTACTTCTTCGTCGACCGGGCTCTAGGACCTGGAGGATGGTTGACAGGTAGACCAGGTACTGGGAGACGGCGAGGTCTATTCAGCAATGTGGGCCCGCAGGGTGAGAGTGAGTTGGAGTTTGGCTTTTGCTTTGATGTGAGTCTGGGCATACAAGTGTCAGAGGGTAATCAAGAATACTGATACTTGGACTTTAGGTTGCAATCCGTGCTTTTTTCCCTATCTGGGTGTACCTCTACGTCCTACAATTCATCTTCATGCCAGCCGTAGCATCACATCGCTTCATCTCGACTTTGGTCTCGAACCTGTTACATCTTCTTGCACTAGGGCATAGCACATACGTCACGTTCTGCAGTTATAACACGCTTCCATCACTATCCTCGACACAATTGTTATTGGTGCCACCACTTGTCATCTATACAGTGCTATGGCTGTTGGCGACGCTTGTTGTTGGGTGGAATTGCAGTTTACATCTGGCGCCTGTATTGTGGGGATGGGGAGGGTTGAGAAAGAGGCCAGGTGGTGCAGGTACGGCTGGTCCAGGTTAATAATGTATGGAGCAGCAGCAATATAAAAATAAATCTAGCAAAAAGATCTCGAGATGCCTATGAAATGTCTAATTTTGTGTTGTGGAGCTTTCTCTCACATCGATATGCAACCGAAATGCGTATGCCTAGTAGTGGTAACATCCAGGCCGACGTAGTGACGCGGACAAAGCATCTCTGGGCTTCTAGGACATTCGCACCGTCCATTTGTGATCCATGGTTGGGATGCATGATTGTGATGCAAGCAGTCACGACACGGCCAGAACCGATCAGCATATACGAATGCATCCTGCCTATAAAATCGTTATTCATGTTCTGGAGTGCCCATCACCGCTTGATTGGCATTATTGTCTGCTTGAGGTTGACATTATCGGCCTTGCTCTCCTCACTTCTTCTTCCCACCTCTAGCCGCTTTTGCTTTCCTCTGCGCATCCTGTCTCTCCATCCTCTCCATCTGCTCCTTCTTCTCCTTCTCCACAAGATTCTTCTCCTCCTGCTCCGCTTTTTTTATCGCTGCCGCCTACACACTCCGTGTTAGCAAGCATTCACACACCAGTGCACTAGCGGAACGACTCACCTCCTCTCTCTGCTGTCGTACAAGCTTCAACCTCGCCATATCCGCCCGTGCCTCATCCGTCCTACCCTCCATATGCATCTTCTGATATCTCTCTTTCGCCTGCTGCGCCTGGAACGCCTCCCGCTCCCGACGACTCAACTGACTCACATCCTTGCCCGCTTTCGGCGTCGCCGCCGCCTTTCCATCTTGTCCGGCCTCCGCCGCAGCGTCAATCTCTTCCTGCGTAGGTCCAGACGCTGCTTGCGCACGTGCTTTTCCTGTATGATTTGGGTTTGCGGGTGCATCTGCATCGTCGGAGTCGCTGTCGTCGTCCGAGTCTTCGTCGGAGTTGGAAGGCAGGTCGCCTGGTTGTGTGGACTTTGCTTTTGCTTTTGCAATGGCTGCTTCTTTTCGCTTGCGGGCTTCGGCTTTGCGCTCTTCGCGGGAGAGGGATTGTTGTGTTGCTTTGCCAGGAGTCAGGCCGTCGTCGGAGCTGCTGTCTTCTTCTTCCGAGGAGGATTCGGCTTGTTGTTTGTTTGGCTTCTGTTGGGGAAAAGTGCAGGGTGATTAGTCTTGTGCTTGTGGTGGTAGAAGGAGGTTGGTGGTGCTTGACGTACGGCCCAGATTGAACTTGCGACACCGTCCTCGCCGACGCCTACTCTACTGAAATCTCGGCCACCTGTATGGGAAGTTTAGCGAATTGCAGTTTTCGCGAGGCTGCGTTTGACTGACCACCGCGGCGCACCTTGAACTTTCCGCCTCTACCTCTTGATGACGACATGGCAATGATGTGAGAATGGTCTTTCGATTAATGGATTCGACTATGAGCGTAAATAACAAGCGAGAGCAGTTGCAATACAATAAGTCACGCTTGAAAATATGTCTGAGGAGATTCGGTCACTTGCATGTGGTTGATATCAAGCAGAAATAATTACCGCATCTGTTCTCAGGGATGAGACGAGATAAAGGGGTAGAAGCCATCTGAAGCACACTCCTTGTCCAGCACCTTCTTCAACTGCGTCAAGTCAATGAAAATCACCCAGCGCAGTCTCTCAGTGGTTACTGATACGACTGATCTGCTCTCATTCTAAGCACATGTATCAGCACAAGGCTCTGCTCGACCAGATTCTTATGTTGACTAAAACCTTGGGGCGTCCAAAGGCAGTACTAAGCTCATTCGTATCTCACAACATATGCAATGTTCATACTGACAAGAACGAAAATTAGTGAATTCGGAAATGAATTTGAAAGACTGATGCAGCGCAGCCTACAGCTCGTTCGGTCATCCAATCAAGTAATCACGTTCAGAATATCTTGCTTCTCTCTTCAGCTGCTTTTTCGACTTCTTCTTCGTAACGCAGTCCTTTGCTGGAATGTTCTCGCTGTTTTGCTCCTTTCGTCTGAAGATTTTGAGGAAATCAATGTTGTAATTCCTCCTCATGAGGTAATTCCGTCTCCATTCTTGCCATAGCCTTCGAAGAGCCCAGCAGAGTATCGTTGTCTTCAAAACCAATCCCAATCGCAAGAACTTCTTATAACACGCCCAATTCTCTACCCTACCCCTGTCTCTCATGTGCTTGTACTCAATGAGTTGTGTCGGGGACCATTGCTCGACGCGAAACATGTCAATGACCCCTGAGAAGAGGAAACAAAAGACAGCCACGGGAGGGCGTATCAGTCTTATGACACCCCCTCTTTCTTCCGTTATGAGACCAAGTACAACGTTGAATGAGGTGAATGCTGACGAGCACCACATGATCCTTAGAATGTCCGGATCCAATTCCTTGACCACGCCTACATTTCCAGGTTCCATCGTGACACATGGAAGATCGATATAATCACCTATCAAGGGACCAACGACATATCTGAGGGCGAAGAGTGTAAGAGCCAAGCCGACAGAGAAGTAGAGACCTGCTCGGCACATCAGCTCCATTGGGCCGGACACGTTGGGTACATCGTGCAATATCCAAGATGCGCTTGAGGGATGGTGTTCTTGCGGACGTGCGATGGCTGGTGAGGATGTTGCTGGACGAGCGATGTTCTGTTCTTGAGGATCGGTCTTGTGCTGGGGCTGCTGTTGCTGACTTCCAGATGCTGCCTCGTGACCTAGCTTTGGTGGTGGGTTTTTGGAGGAGCCTTTCTTCACTTTATGAACTCTTGTGCCAGGAGGCATTGTGTCTTCTATGGCAGGAAGCCTCTGGCTTTGGTGTATATAATGATTGCGATATTGAGGTCGATAGTATGTTTGCCTGAAAAGAATGGATCCGGTATTTCTGCAGAAGATAATGATGGTTTTGCTTAGAGTTAGCTGTTCTGTGTTGGTTGTTGATGGTGCATCAGAAGAACGACGTTGTTTTCGAACTTATTTCGTCGTGACTGCTGCTTTAACTTCGTCGTGACTGCTGTTTTTGATGAGTTCGCGACTGCCTGTTTTGATGTATATATAACCGCTTCTCCCCAACATCATCGCAAAATAAAATGATTTCCGTACTGATACCGTACGGTTATTCACGTTTGAGGAAAATATGGAGGGTGTTACACATCCTACGAACACTGGGAGAGACATGCTTGATCAATGATAAATGGCTTTGGCATACTCGAGTACTCTGCTCGATGAACATCAATACAGACTGCCTGCCATCATCAGGAAACCAAAGATTGGAATGAGGCCACACTCTTCACCTAACCAGATGTTGCTTTCACAGTTCTCATCTTGCTTTCTGACTCGCCTGTCCACGATATAGCACGTAGCACGATTTTCTGGAAACTGTGCGGCAACATGAGCTCGATTTGCTGCTGAAGCACAGCGTGGTAATGGAGAAGACTCATTCACTGGCGATATCCTGGCCATCATTGCAGTGTATCGTCATTGCACAGTAAGATGAGAAGGAGGCCCGATTCTGATATCGAAGCTGGATGCTTGGTGGCGAAGACTGAGAACAGAAAGAAGGCTGATCATCAGAAGCGTATGTAGCACATCGCTATGAGCAGCAGCAATATGTGGCAAGTAGTGTCTCTGACAAAGATATGGGTAAACAAGCAGTGACAAATATATGGGGGACGCAAACTGTTCCATGGCTCGGTCTGACGAGTCGATCTCGATCTGAGCCGCCAACCGAGAGCCATATATTTGTGGAGTCCCCAAAACTCCGTAGGAAGATCTCAAATCTCAATGATAATATGGCAAATACGCACCCAAAGTGGACATCGAATCTTTTAGGACGGCTAGTAGCATCAACGTAGAAGGAAGCACATGTGCGAAACGAAGACAAGCCACGCCCGCTCGTTCGCTCGCCGAAGATGCATAACACGAGATTACATACTGCCGCCGCGGCTTGAGGTCCTCAACGCGCTCGACTTGGGTTGTAGCGTGTCGGATGCTCTATCAACAAAACAACACTACTGCGACTACCGAAATCATGATTATCATCTACTCTTATCTGTTGTTGTCGTGTCAAGCGTGTTAAGAGAGAGTGTGGGGTATTGCGGATGACTTCCCGAGAACAACGTGGGTGGCAAGATAAGGTGAGGTGGGGCGAGAGATCAGATCAACACAGATCAGCACTATCAACACTGCAAGGCTCAGGAAGATGAGCAACAACATCTTGTATACCCAGCTAGAACTTAATCGAAGCAGAGGCAAGATACCATGATGAACATCAATTGACAAGGGCCTATGATCACCATGTTGTACATATATAAAGAGCTGACATGGGGAATTCAACGCCAAAAATGGATGACGAACGATTATGCATAGGCGAGTCATGTTACCGTTTGTGGCTCACCATTGAAGTCATGGCATTGTATGCTCGTGCTTGTGGCTGTAATCTGGTATCGAAAGCAGAGACGCAGCAGAAAGATATCGACAGTTATGAGAGAATCCACAGAGATAGAGCAATACGAGTATATAGCAGCTTATGCCAAGTGTCAGCGTGGTGGAGTTTGTTGCTGCTATAATTGCGTTGACGGGACTCCTCTCCTTTCCGGACAGAGACGTTTCCAAGACTTCGCCGGGAGATCTTGCATTGCGCTAGACCGCATTGGATGTTTGTTCCTGAACAGCCACTCAAGCCATAATTCCACATCTTCGGACGTTCTTACGGAGTTGTTTGGTTAGACTTGTGAGGTAGATTGCAGTGTGTAAGTGGGAGAGACACAGAGGTTTGCAATAGTTGCCATATGACGCTCTGATATGACATGTTCCAGGACGTCAGATCATTGCTGACGGCAAGTAAATAATGGCGAGCGAGCTGAATCGTTAGCAACGTTCCTGTCCCTGTTGAGCCAGCCCAAAGCTTTCGGCAGACTCCACCGTTTTGCTCCATCATCCATGATTCCTTAGTTACACATGTGAAAGAAGTGTGTGAAGCGTGCCGGGTGAAGACTGTGGTGGATGAGACGAGACGAGATTGCTACACAACTAACTAGGGATGGAAACAGTGGCAGAGCCAGGAAAGTATGATGACGGAAAGGACCGTTGCTTTTCGGACGGCGCTAGACGCCAGAGCAGGAGGGTGGGCTGGGCTGCATGGTGCAGATGCAGTGTGTACTGCTGATCTTGATCGCGCACATGTGAGAAGCAGTCAGTGCCATCACCATTCTTCGATTCATTCGGATGTCCATCTCAACCCGTTGCTCCCAAAGCAAGGGCCGCCTTTCTTTGATATAA
>Ga0160429_1000817_pt1 | contig 20211 bp, 18 predicted proteins | sample SolpanmetagenomR_FD_108199 | JGI IMG/M metagenome (GOLD analysis project Ga0160429, IMG submission 108199) | Solar panel surface microbial communities from Lawrence Berkeley National Laboratory, California, USA - R | ecosystem: Engineered > Built environment > Solar panel > Unclassified ...
ATGACCTTCCTGGTAGAGATAACCCGCGCCGTGCGGTACCTCAAGGGAAACCCCACCGGCTAGCGCCAGGTCACAATCGCCCTGCAGTAACTGCTGGCAGGCCAAGTGCACGGCCACCAGGGAGGTTGAGCAAGCCGTTTGCACCGACAAGGCTGGGCCACGCAAGTCCAATTTGTGGGCCACCCGGGTAGCCAGGAAATCTTTTTCGTTGAGAATAGTTGTCTGGAACAGCTCCGCCGCTGAGGCGGGGTTGGTACTCAGAAAATGCAGGAGATAGGCCGCGCGACCCGTGCCACCGTACACACCCACGCGCCCTGCTTGGGTGCCACCGTAGCCAGCATGCTCGAGCGCCTGCCAAGCCACTTCCAAGAAAAGGCGCTGTTGCGGGTCCATAAGCAAAGCCTCGCGGGGGGAAAGCCAAAGAAGGGAGCATCAAAGCAATCCACACCATCAAGAATGCCCTTGCGCCGCACGTAGCGCTCCTGCGCCAGCAACTCGGCGTCCACACCCGCGTCCTCCAACTGCTCGTCCGATAGGTCCGTGATGGACTCCACGCCGTCGCAGAGGTTGCGCCAGAACGCCTCAACGTTGCCTGCGCCTGGGAAACGGCCGGCCATGCCGACGATGGCAATGGCTGGTTGCGCTCCGCGGGAAAGTGCAACCTGGGACTCGGCAGCTTCGGCCATCGAGGCGGGGTCACTGCCGCCGATGTTGAGCTTGTTACGCAGATGGGTTGCTAGCAGGCGAATGGTAGGAAAGCGAAATAAATCTAGGGTAGACACGGCAAGGCCCAGTTGCTCTTCTAGCAATACTTCCACCTTCACCAAACTCAACGAGTGGCCACCCGCGTCGAAAAAGCTTTCGTCAATGCCTACTTCAGCGACGTGCAGCACCTGGCGCCAAATCATGGCGATTTGGGTTTCCAACTGATCCCGAGGCAGCGTGGCGGTGACTTCGGAACGGCGCTCGGCTGGTGCTGGCAGTGCGTGTCGGTCAATCTTGCCATTAGGCGTCGTAGGCCAGGCGGACAGCAGCACAAAATCGGCTGGTACCATGAAATCAGGCAAGCGCGCTTGCAGGTGAACACGCAGTTCGGCAATCGTTACCTGAACATCGTTTTTAGGGATAGTGTAAGCCACCAGCACTTGATCCCCCGCCGGGCTGGGCCGCGCCAGTACCAGCGCCTCGCGCACGCCAGGATACTGAGTTATTAGCGCTTCTATTTCGCCAAGCTCAATTCGGAAGCCGCGAATCTTAACTTGGTGGTCGATGCGGCCGAGAAACTCTAGGTCGCCATTGGCCTGGCGGCGCACCAAGTCCCCGGTTTTGTAAAGTCGCTCGCCCGTGGGCCCCGTCACAAATCGCTCCTTGGTAAGCTCTGGGCGGTTCAAGTAGCCCCGAGCTAGGTTAATGCCACCTAGGTACAGCTCCCCAGCTATGCCGATGGGCACCGGCTGCAGGTGCTGGTCCAATATATACAGGCGGGTGTTGGGCAACGGCTGGCCTAAGCTCACCCGCTCCATGCCCGGATTCAGTAGGGCCATGGTGGCGCACACCGTGGCCTCAGTAGGACCGTAGGCATTAAGCATACGACGGCCGTCGCTCCAGCGACGGGCCAATTCTAGACTGCAGGCCTCGCCAGCCGCGACTACCGTACGCAGGCTCGGCACATCGGTGGGGCGCAACAAAGCCAAGACGGACGGAGGCAAAGTAACCACCGTTACCGCGTGGTCAACAATGGTGTGTACCAGCGCTGAGCCCGGAATCAGGCCGCGCTTGGGAACTAAGCACAGACTCGCGCCGGCGCAGAGCGCGGTAAAAATCTCGGAAACAGACGCGTCAAAGCTAAACGAGGCAAACTGCAATACCCGGCTGTCGGGCGCAATAGCAAACCCATCGATTTGAGCTCGCACTAAATTAGTTAGACCCCGGTGGTCCAGCAGCACACCCTTGGGCCGGCCCGTGGAACCAGAGGTGTAAATTACGTAGGCCAAGTCGGCGGAATTACTTGCCGCGAGCAGGTTTTGCCCGCTTTCGCTCTCGATGTGGTTCCAGTCTTGATCTAGGAGAACGAGGCAGGCTTGGCTTGGCGGCAGCGATGCACGCAGATTTTCTTGAGTGAGCAGCAGTTCTAGGCCTGCGTCTTCCAGCATAAAGGCTAGCCGTTCCCTCGGATAAGCCGGATCAAGGGGCAAGTAGGCCCCTCCAGCCTTGAGAATAGCGAGCATGCCGATGACCAGTTCAGGTTGGCCGCGCTCCACACTTAAGCCGACAAGCTGCCCGCGCGTAAGGCCCTGCCGAAGCAGGTAGCGGGCTAATTTGTTAGCGCGGACATTCAGTTCATTGTAGGACATGATTTGCCCGGCGTAGCGTAGCGCTACCGCTGACGGGGCGCACTGAGCTTGCTGCTCAAACCATTGGGGCACACAGACCTCCGAGATAGTCGCTTCGGTGGTATTCCAAACCCTGCTGGCTTGCTGCTCGCGCTGGGTAAGCAGTGGCAAGCGGTCAAGGGACAGCGTGGGCGACTGCGCCACACTCTGTAGCAACACTTGGTAGTGCTCAACGAGGTAGGCAATACTTTCCGGGTTCCATAGGTCGGTGTTGTACCGGCACACGGCGCGTAGCACTCCGCCTACTTCTTCCACCACGAAGTCTAGGTCGAATTTGACCGTGCGCTGCTCGAGGGGGTAGGAGTCCAGCCGCAGACCCGATAGATCGAGCGTCGCGCCCGCCTGGCCCATGAGGGCTGCGGCTACGCCCTGCAGGTGCGCCATTTGGGACTTTTGGTAGGTAAAGGCCACCTGAAATACTGGGCTGCGCGACATATCGCGGGGCAGACCAAGTTTCTCGACCAGCAGCGGGAAGGGAAAATCTTGGTGCTCGCGCGAGTCTACCAGCACCTGACGCACCTCGTGCAGGAAAGTAGAAAATGCACTATTTCCATTAATCTGAGCGCGTAGAGCGCAGGGACTAGCAAAGTATCCTACCGTGCGGGAGTAGCCTTCGGGCGGGCGGCCAAAGCGTGGCGAACCTACAATCAAGTCGCGCTGGCCTGTATAGCGGTAAAGCAGCACGTAGAAAGCAGACAGCAGTACCGTGTAGAAGGTCACACCTTCTTGGTCAGCCAGTGCGCGCACCTGGGCTGTGAGCCCCTCGTCAAGGGTAAAAGCATGGCCAGCCCCGGCGTGGGTTTTCAGAGCCGGGCGCGGACGATCCATTGGCAGATCCAGGTTGGGCGGAACAGCCAACTGCTCGCGCCAATACTGCCAGTGTGCTCGGCCTTGCTCCGAACTAAGCATCTGCTGCTGCCACTCCACATAGGCAGTATAGGGCAGGCTGCTAGGAGGCAACACTGCAACCGTATCACTGGTCGCCGCGCGGTAAAGCAGACCCAACTCCTCCATTAGCACAATCAGCGACCAAGTGTCGGTGGCAATGTGGTGAGTGTTAAAAAGGAGCACGTGATCCTGCTCGGCCCGGGTATACAGGTAGCATCGAAAGATCGGCCCATTTTTGAGGTCAAAGGGAATATAGGCCTTGGCGCTCAAGTGCATATGCAGGCGCTCGTCGTCCCAGTCGGCGGCGTCGACTTGTTCGAAACAGACAGGCGCTTTGGGACCCAATATTTGCACCGGCTCGCCGTGGGGGGCAGCGTAGGTAGCGCGCAAGATGGGGTGACGGTCTACCAAGGCCTGCAGGGCACCATGTAGGGCTAGCACGTCAAGCTCGGTGGTGATGCGCCAGGCCATAGGCAGGCAGTATTCGGTTCCGCTGGGATTTAAATTCCACAGAAACCACATGGCGTGCTGGCCGCGAGAAAGCGGGGTAATTACTGTCTCAACTGGGGATAATTCCTCTAGTAAAAATGGGAGCATGATATTGTAAAAATTTAAATATATATGTTTTAGTATCTTGTAAGATGGTCGTGTTGGAAAAGTGGAGAAGCGGCAGCAGGGCGTGGCGCGCGACAAGGAGAACGGCCGTCGTACCGATACCAAGCAGCACGACATTCTGGCGGTGCTCCACCTCACCCAGGCTAATCGACCAGTCGATCTATGGGGTACCCACCTTGGGTGCTGCGCCACAGCGGAAGCCGAGAACCCGGGCAGGGTAATCAGGATCTAGCTGTCTATAGCCAGCATAGTTTTAGGGGCGAGCAGGTGCGGATAATCTTCTACCCGTACCCATATGGTGACTAGCGTGACGTTTTGTTTTCTAAGTCGTCGCCTTCGACGCAGACAATAGCCATCATCATGCTGCTAATCCTCTATTAAAAACGGTTACTTCCAGCTGTGCTGGTGTCTTTGAGCTATACATGTGTTGACGAAAATAGATAATAAGTAATCCCTAGCCTCTCGACTTATGATAAGGTTCTAAATGCAACTCTTCTTTCTAAATACAAATACGAAATTAGTCGAAAAATACTAAATATACGTTGCAACGCTTTAGGGTCGTACCACGGCTAGTGCAGCTGGCAACATTATTGGACAAAACCACGTAGAAGTTGCACCAGGCTAAAGCTAGCGAAATGGTGTCGTTAGCAATAGGGTTGAATAAAGCAAGGCAGCTGCTGACCCTAAACAGCCACAAAAGCTAGTATGTGTTAATTTAGCTCTAAGCTTGCTCTTAGTAGCCGGAATTCAGATAAATTGTAATAATTTGACAGCCGGCACGACTTCCGACTGCCAGCGGGCGCCTGACATAGGCGTGGCCAGTGCTTGAAAATATCCTGTTGCCGCAGGCAGACTATGCAGGTGCCAGGTTGAGCGGTCTGCCGGATGAGTTATCCTCGACAACAGGCAGTTGTGAACTGTTAGCTGCTTCGAAATTCCAATGCCAAGCGCTTTGAGTAGCGCTTCTTTGCGAGTCCAAACAGTAAAAAAAGCGGTGGTTGGGTTAGCAGCCTCACGCACAAAAGCCTGTTCAGCCGGATGCAGATAGCGGATAAACATAGTTGCATCCAATGACTGCTCAACTTCCAGGTCCACCCCAATGGGGTGGGTAGAAAACGCTGCTACAACACGCGTTCCAGCGTGGCTTATGTTAAATTGAGGGCCTGAGTTCACAAAAGGTTTGCCTAGATGCGAGACTTGCCAATCCTGCCAATCTAAAGGCTTTCCAATTTCCAGTAGGTACCGACGTACAAGCAAACGACTGAGTAAATGCAGCAGCTGGTCGGAAAGCTGACGATAGCGTAGGATTTGCTGCTGCTGCTCCCCAGAAAGCAGGGTTAGGCCTTGCCGCAGATACCAAGCTTGCTCAGCTATAGGAATATCCGTGTGCCAGAGGTCAATAAATGGGCCTTCTACGCTGGTCATCCGGTGGATTAAGAGAAATCATAGTAGATAGTCAAAGGTATAACTCCAACTTTGGTCTGGAGCGGTCCTCCTTGAATAGAGATATTGAAAGGCGGCATTCTAAAAAAAGAGTAGGGAAATAAAAGTGAGGTGGTCGGGTAAATCCGAACAGGATAACAATTGATCTCGGACACACCTCGGAAAAGTGGTGGTTTTAGCAGCACCGCCTCTAATCTTTCAGGGCTGTACTCTACTAGATAAAGTATCTGTTAGCAAAACGAATCCAACTTCCTGTTTTTCTGGATGACGCGTTCAGTTACGTTGTTGACATTGCTACTTGCAACGCAAGAGCTTCATTTCCTGCGTGAGACGTTGCTCAAGTAAGGTCAGTAATTCGGCTTCAAGTGCTTGCACCTGGTCGTCGAGCAGCTGCCACGTTTGCTGCAGCCGGTGCTGAGCGAGTGGACTGATGATAGGTTGTTGCTGCAGCGCTTCCAACGAGTTAGCGACCATCATTTTCTGCTTGAGTAACTGTTCGGTTGCTTGCTCTAGTTGGCGACACTCGACCAAAACTGTCTCCTCCGGTTGCCAGAGCTTGACCGCTTGCTGCTGGCCATAGCGTAGTAGCCACTGGGCATCTTTGCAGTCGGTCTTGCCTTTGCCCAGATGCATTTGAATAAAGCGCTTGATAACTAGCGGGTTTACGACGGCTACTTGCCCACCTTGTTCGTGTAGGTGGTAAGCCAGCGCGAGATAATACGTGCCGTTGGCCTCCAGCACGAATAGACACTGGGAACCACAGCCTTACAGCAGGTGGGTGAAGCCAGGCTTGTCATTACTGACTTCGAGTTGGTGCAGGTGGGCGCCGCGCTGATAGCAGACGGCTAAGGTGGCCTTGCTCACGTCAAGACCTACAACTGGGAGAAGAGCAGCATGCATGGACTGGGAGAAAAGAGGGTGAAAACAAGCACCTACCAAAAGGAATCTAGGGAAGCTTTTTCTATCCTAATACAGGCTTTATTGGCCTACTGGAACTGTCCAAAGTAGCCCTAGAAAAGAGTGGGGATTGTCATGTAGAACGGGCTCGGGCGCCCTCTACTGCAAAGAATCTTATTCCACCCTTTTCCTTCGTGTCTATCCAATTCCGAGCATATCGGAGGGGCTTTTTAGTGTCATTATGCGCTGTCGTGTTTCGTTCACCATTCTGTCTTATTTCATTCACCAACTGTCGTATTCCGTTCACCAGTACTGTCGTATTCCGTTCACCAATCTGTCGTATTTCATTCCCCTACTCCTTATAGGTAGAAGAAAACCAGAAGATTAAGAATAGTGACCACAACGACCTCCAACGATTAGCTTTTAGAGGTTTGGGGTAAGAGTCCTACAATTAGAATGCTCCCTTTGGGCTCATATCTATCGCCAGTGAATCGAACGACGTAGCCGTCAGGAATGTGTATAGGAAAATTTTAGCCTAGAACAGAGAGGCTTAAATCGCCTTGTCTGTTATCAGCCCGGAACCACACAAATAGGAAGAATGGCTTCGCACACTGGGGCGCCGCACTTCATGAGTGGGCTCACTGGTGCAGGCTATGTACAGAACTCGTCGATGAATTCACAACCGATGGCTGATACAACAAAGACATTCAGCGTGCCAAATCATTTCTTGGAAACTCGGAGTAGGTAACTGATTGGTTGTATAGTGGACATTGTTGGGAGCTGTACTGACGTGATACCCTGATGACACTCATTTATAATGTGATTTAAAAAAGGCAGAAGAAGTAGGAAGTCCACCAGCTAATATTAAAGAAGGCATTAAAAATAAGTGTATTTTAACTGTATGCTTAATATATAGTAAGTAAGTAATTTATACTTAAGTTATATATTTTAAATTGAGGATAATTTGGGAGAAATGGCTAAGTCGAATTATCTTGCAGTGTGCTAGTTTTTTTTAAGGAATTGTATTTTAAAATGATCTAAACGGATGAATAGGGCGTGTCTAATTTGTGGGAAATCACTGGAAGAAAAGCGGGCGGATGCCAAAACATGTGGTCCCACCTGCCGAAATGTGTTATCAGCAGAACGAAAAAAAACTCCCAAGTGGGTTAGGCCTCCAGTAGACCTGGCAAGATTAGAGGAACTATTGGAAAAAAAACTGAGTGGGATTGAGAAGCATATAGCAAGCTGCAGATCGTTCATGGCAGGGGAAAGTAGGCAGCTTAAGCGTGGATCGACACTGCGGTTACTATTCGAAATTGAGGAGGCGGCGCGAAGTATATTTCCAGACCTAGACATGGCAAAGAGCTATAAACAACGTGAGGAAGACCGATATGCCCTACTGCAAAAAATGGGTTGGATTTAAAGAATGAAGTCTTTTTACTACACTTAGCTTACACTTAAAGCTGTTACTTGATACCTGCTTTAAGTGTAAGCTAAGTGTAGTAAAAGCGGTGAAACAGGGAATGAAATACATTTAGGTAACGGCTAGCAAACGTAACCAGACGTGAGGCAGTGGGGATGTGAAGTTGTGTTTTGCGTTGCAAAACCCGCTCGCCTTACGGCTCGCTACACTTCGCCCCCGCGTGGGGGCGCTAACTCTAGAACCGATGACTACTGCTAATAGTGACGACAATAAGGGAGGCCGTAAGCGGCTGCGTAAAGCGATTTATAAGCGTAACCCAGAGAAGCTGCAGGAAGCGCCGAAAAAGCCGGAGGAACTGGTTAGAGGAAAATCGCTGAGCCTTCGCTTTACCAAAAGTGAGTGGGACAGTATCGTGACGAAAGCCATGCTGGCCGGCACTACTCCCACGAACATCGTGCGGGCCGGCGCGCTGGGGCTGAAGATACAGGCCGTCGTAAGCCGGGAGTGGACGCCGGAAGAACGGGTCGATTACCGGGCGCTGGTTAATGGGCTGAACAACCTCAATCAGCTGACCAAGTCTGTAAACCTGGCAGCCCATGAGCGCGGGCAGGTAACCGAGCTATACGCCTGGATGCGGCCACTACTGGCTGCGCTGGTACCAGCTCGGATTGAACAAAAAGAAGACGGGTCATGATTGCAAAATTGCATTACGATACCTCGTTTGACCGGCTCTGCGCCTACGTGACCCAACAAGTCGGCAAGCAAGCCGAGGTGTTGGCGGCCAATGGCGTGCGCGTGAGCAGTGCCGGAGAAATGGCGGCTGACTTTGAATTGCAACGAAGCCTCCGGCCCGGAATAGAACAGGCAGTGGAGCACATCTCGCTGGCCTGGCCCCCGGCGAAGCGGAGAAGCTGACAAATGAAGTCATGACACGGGCAGCTATGCTCTTCCTGGAAAAGCGCGGCATTGACCCGGCCCAGAAGCAATGGGTATTAGCCCGACACTATGACGAAGACCACCCACATTGCCATCTGTTGCTGAACCGGGTGACCGATACGGGGGGAGTGGTACCCGATAAGTTTAGTCATCTGCGGAGTGCGGAAGCGTGCCGGAAAGTAGAAGAGGAGATGGGGTTCGTGGATGCCGCCAAGCTGGGGGCCGCTAAAACCCTAGCGCAAGCGGAACAGGCAGAACCACAGGTACGGGACGTAGTAGACCGGCTCCGCATGAAAGCGCTGGTGGCGAAGGCACTGGAAAGACACCTGCCAACGGTCACGACGATGGACGGGCTTCAGGAAGCACTGGCGACAGAGGGTATCAGTCTGAAGACCACCCTGCAAAAAGGAAAAATACAGGGCGTCGTCTTTACGGCGGAAGCTTATCCCGAGCTACACATGAAGGGCTCCGAGGTAGGCCGGCAGTACAGCGGCGGGCAACTGCGTGAAACGCTGGAAGAGCAAGCCACTCAGGCGCAGCAGCTTCAGGCTGAACGGAGTGCGCGGGAGGAGCGGGAAGCAAAGCAACGGGAGGCAGCGCAGCAGCAGCAGGCGCAAGAAAAGCAGGCGCAGCTGGCAGAAGCCTGGATACAGGCCCAATTAAGGGAGGTGCTTCTGAAGGCCCTGGACCGGCAGGTACCCGGTACGACGAGCCTAGAAGAGTTGCAGCCGCGCCTGGCGATGGAAGGCGTAACAGCCCGACCCGTCTGGCAGGCGGACGGGGAATTGCGGGAAATCAGTTTTATGGCAGCCGCATTCCCAGGGCGGGAAATGAGCGGTGCAGTGCTGGGGCCTCAGTATGAAGCGGCAGGGCTGAGCCAGACGCTGGCCGGGCAGGCGGCGCAGCGCGCTGACGAGCAGCGCGAGGTAGTAAAATTGCGCGAGTGCATCCTGGCTCAAGAGCAACAGATGGTGCAGCTACGGCAGGATAGTAAGCAGGCTGAAAAACAAGGGTTTTATGGCGAAGTAGCGGAGATTGACCACGGCAAGTTACCAAGGGTGACCGCACAGCTGACGGCCTATCAGGAACAGGCTCAGGCCACCGAGGTGGGGCGTCTGATGCTGAAGGAACTTGCTGAAGAGCGGGCAGACGCACAGCAGCAAGTGCAGCTGGAGGGCCAGCGCGCTCTGAGGCTGCCTCTAAAAGAAGAGCGGGGGAATTGGCGAAGCTGGCCAGCTTATGCGGAGCGGGTGCAGCAGATGGGCTTCGAAATCCTAGAAACCAAAGGGCAGCCCCCAGAGCTACTACATATAAAGAGCGGCGAGAAGTTCGACCTGGTACTTATGCAGCCCGGGGGGGCTGACGCGCCGAGCCTGCGGCAACAGGTAGCGAAGGAGCTGAACGAGCAGGAAGATGCCCGACGGGGGGCGGAACGGATGCTGGTCGATGTAGTGGCTGTCCGCCGGTTTACTTCGGATTTCGAGTTGGACCAGCAATTACAGGAACGGGCTTACAAACGCACGATTCAGCCGGATGGCCAGGCTTGGCTGCATCACGAGCCCAGTGGCCGGCGGTTTGCGCTGGCTGAGCTACTGCCGAATGGTCATGAGCCGGAAGCACAATTTAAAGCCGCGATGACCTGGCGGCAAAATGAGTTAGTGCGAGGACAACTGGAGGTGGGCCCTGGAGCTGACGGACCGACCGCCGAGCGGGCCAGGCAGTTTCAACAGCTTCTGGAGGCCGCCGGGGCTCAGGTCAGCACGGGGGCCGGGCCACCAGTGGCTGGCAAGGTGATACTGGAGTACCGCTACGAATGGAAGGGGACACAGCTGGAAGCTGTGAATCAGGCATTGCGACAGGTACAGGCAGCACCGGGAATGGTGATTCGAGAGCAGAGCGAGGGGTTTCAGCAGCCCCAGTCGCAGTGGCCAGTGCGAACGGGCGAGGAAGGCCGGGCCACGCTTATCATATTGGCCAGCGACAAGCGAGACGCCGCAGAGCGAGTGAAAGGAATTACCCTTTTGCTACAGGATAATGGTGCCTGGGTAAACGCGGTGCGGCCGCAGCGGAACGGTACCGTGGAACTGGACCTGGGTTACCGGACGCAGAGTCCGGACTTTCCGGCGCTGAGCGGGATGCTGGATAAATGGAACGCAGCTGCTAATATGGAAGTGCAGGAAACGCCCTACGCCCGTCTGGTTCGCGGAGAGGTACGCCAGGCGGAGGCGGAAGCACTGCCCGCGCCGAATAAAGGGATCACTTTACCAGTGCAAGCTCAGGCACAGAAATCAGTTGATTATGAGCACGATATGTAAGGGAGACCTGAAGTCGTACCAAAGCCCCACCGCCTGACGTGAGAGCCCACCGCCCCTTTTGGTAGCACAGGTGCGCGGGTTTAGGCAGTGGGGCAGCTCATAGCTGAGCCAGAGCATTGTTAAATAGTTGACGTTTTTGCTATTCTAAATAGATAGCAAAAACGAACGACACTACTATTGTTTTTGCCGCCAGCCATCTTACAGCGTGTTTGTTACCTTTAAACCGCTGTCCTCTCACGTAGGCGCAACAAGCACTTACTGTGTTTTTACCTCGCTTCTTGACTACTACTACTACTTGGCCTATTTCCTCGCCACGTCTCTTACAGATTGTCCGCTGGGTGTATTCAATAGGTTTTTTAGCAGGTACTTATACCCAACTCAAGGGTATACTAGCACATGGATTTTTAGCTACTTCCGTTCCCCCGGCCATTGGGGTCTATTGGGATACGCTCACGGTGCTGGACCCGCTCACCGTCCTCCTGCTATGGCGGCGGCCGCAGGTCGGCTTTTGGTTGGCGGTGGCTATCATGCTGTCCGATATCAGTGTGAACACACTGGTCTACTTAGCAGGGTATTTTGGGCCGCCGACGGTCAATATGGTCCCGCTATCGTTGTTCGAGCAATCCTTGTTTGGCTTATTTGTGTTCACCACCGCGCCGCTCGCTTATTCTCAGCTTACCAGTCAGCAAAAGAAGCTGGAAAGCTGCTGATTTTTGTCGCAAGGCATTTAAGTCGGAGGTTTTGCCCTATTTGTAAGACCTGGCCTGACGCGGATACTATTGGGCATTCTCGGCCTTGAGTTGGGTCTGCGCCTGGGCAGCCTGCTGGGCTTCGAAAACCTTGCTCAGCACATCGAGGCGACCCTCCATGCCAAAGGTCGGCCGGCGTCGTGGCGGTCGTAGCCGGGCTCGGAGAGGAGCAACTGCTGAGCAGAACCCCGGTCAGGGTCAGTAGCGGAGTGGCGGCTACGGAGAAGCGGAGGGTGGGAAGTATAGGCGGAAAAAGTAAGCAAGAAGAAAATAGTGGAATAGCCAGGGAACAGCCCCTTATTGGCTTTGGAAAAGGTTTTGGCTTCCGGAGAACCAGCCCGCCCAACTTCCCGACCCCGGCGTAGCGCATGCCGCCGAATCAGGCCCAGCAGCAGTAGCCCAGGCTGATAAGGCCGTAGCCGGAAGACGAGGCTAGTCGCCAGCCCGCTCACTAGCAGGGGCTACTGAGTAGCCAGCCAGTGCCCAGTGCCCAGGTGCGTGTAATTGGGCCTGGACGCGAACGGCTACCTGCCGGGAGCAGCTGGTGCGGCCGGGCCAGCCGGGCGCTCGGGAATCACTTGGTGGCCTATTTCGCCGCGGGCGCGGCGCAGCGCCCGTATCTGCTCGTGCACCGTGGCGCGGGCCAGCGCCGGGTCCGCGCTACCGGGGCGCCCCTGCGGCCCCCGGTGCGTCGCGTGGTAGACCTCATCGACCACGGAGTTGCCCAGCGCCATCGTGGTCACCAGCTCAAAGACGCGGCTGCTGTAGGCCAGCGGGTTGGCGGCGATGTCCGGCAGCGCCTCCAGAGCCTCGTCCTGATAGTTGAACAGGCGCTTGGACAGGTAACAGGCGCGGTCCGGATAGATAGGTGGGTCGAGCTCGGGCAGCTCATCGGAGGCTGCTAGCCGCTGCGTCAGGTGTTTGAGGTCCTGGTAGTCGATGGACACGGCGTCACTATCCACCCACACATCGGGTTTAAGCTGGAGCAGGATATTGGCCCAGCCGGCGAAGCTAAGCGTCGGAAAGTGATTCTGAAGGGCCCCCATCGTGTAGGCCAGGGCCAGGGAAAGCTGGTGCGGCGTCGCCTTATCGTAGGGGACGCAGAGAGGGGTAGATTCGGGGAGGGGAGGCATAGTGGGGGCCATGGGCGAGAAGGGTAAACGGGCGCAGGAGCGGCCGCAAGATACTAGAAAATGGAAGATTGTAATCATATATGATTACAAAGTAGCTGCTTTTTAGGTCCAGCTTGCTAAGGTGAAAAATGAGGTGGTTTTGCTCGCCTTTGGGCAGCATCTGCGCCGGCTGCGGGAGGCGCGGGGCTGGAGCCAGCAGGCGCTGGCCGACGTGGCAGATGTGTCCAAGCCCACGATTTACCGCATCGAGACGGCGCGCTATTCCGTGACACTGGATGTGCTCGTCTCCCTGGCCCAGGCCCTGGAGATTCCGCTGGCCGAATTAGTGACTTTCGTGGGGACTCTCTAGCAGTGGAGCGCCAGCCGTCTGGTGGCCGGTTTCTGGGGGAAAGCGGCCGCTGGCAGCCTGCTCCAGGGCCAGCAGCCGCTGGTGCACCTCGGGGCTATCAGGAGCTGGCCCCCCGCCGGGTATTCCCCGCGGTAGCGCCGGTCCCCCGGGCACATCCCAGCGCCAGGCTTGCAGGAGCTGCTGCGCCACCAGCGGCGGCTGCGTCAACCGGCGCAGTAGCGTCAGCAAGCGCGGGCCGCAGGGACTGTTGGCAGCCTCCAACTCGGGTAATAGCCAGACAACCAGCTCGCTGCTGTGCAGCAAATGTTGCATCAGGCACTGGGTGGATTGGTCATAGAGGGGTGGGTCCAGTGTGGGAATCTCGGCACTGGCCGCCACATGGTGGACAAATTGCCGCAGCTCCAGCGGGGCCAGTACCACCTGGTCGTCGGTATACCAGAGGTCGGGGCGAAATTCATCAAGGGCGCGGGCCAGGACGTGGGCCCGGGCGCATTCGGGCAGGGTCGGAAAGTGGTGGACCAAACGCGCTTGCAGGTAGTGCAACACCTGAGTGCGTTGGGCGGTAGTCGCCTGCCGGTAAGGCAGGGGCGAGGCAGTGGGGGAAAGCATAACTAGCGAGGGGCAGAAAGGAAAGGACACGCGGGGGCCAGCCGCTGGGTAACCAGCCGCAGGAATCGCGTCGGGGGTAGGGAGCCGTTAGGGCAGCGCAGGGCCGGCGGCTGGGGCGGGGCGCTCGCGCAGCGGCTCGTCTTCCAGCCAGGTGAGTAGGAGTTGCTGCGCCTCGGCCTGCAGGGCCTGACGGCGCTCGCGCAGCGCCTCCCGCAACGTGTCCGTAAAGGGGGCACCGGTGGCGGAAGCGAGGGTAATTGTCACCTGCCGGGTATGCGCGTGGAGTGTAACGGCGGTGAGCCCGGTCAGTTCTAGTTCAGCGAGTTGACGCAGTTGGCGCTTGGCCTGCTTCTGGGCACGGCGCAGCAGCTTGAGGTCGCGATGGTAACTCATCTCGATTGACGGCTAAGTAGAGAAGCAAACGTTAGCGCATCTGCTGGCTGGAAGCGGGTGGTGGCCAGGCGGTCGAACGTGCCGGCCCGGCGGTCGGCCTGGTCGGGCAAGGGGAAGCTGGCTAGCTGGACGGGCGCGAATGGGCGAGAGTAGTGACAACGGAAGCTGGCGGGGTACAGCTGCCACAGCGTGTTGCACATGGCGCTTTGGCGGCGCAGAAAAGCAGCTTCTGCTCGAGCAGTGGCTTCGCGGCAGGCTATTTCAATCTGTACGCTTTCGCCCCAGCGGATTAGCCGGGCGACATCTTCGCATTCATGTGCGAAGTGATTGGCCCGCAGTTGCTCCGCTTCGCTGAAGAGGGGGTGGCCGATGAGGGACAGTAGGACGTGCTGGCGTAGCTCGCCTAGGGAGGTTGGGGGTACGCTAAGGAGCGTACTTTTCCCAGTTACATGGGTTGCCATGTATTTTTGGAGTAGGGTTGACAACAAACCCACTCGTAGTGCCTGGTCTAAACAGGTGCTATATCGGAGACCATCCCTTGCCGGGGATGGTCTCTTTCGCTTACTACGGAGTGGGCTACTCTACTTGAGTGATGCAAAGCTACTAGAAAAGTCTAGATTTTACTAGAATACGCAGTTTTTTAGTAGCTCCTATCTAGACTTTATATTTGCGGCATGAAAGCCGAGAAGCCCCGTAAGCCACAGCTTAATCTTGCTCTTGAGGCAGAGGATAAAGAATTTATTGAGAAAGTCGCAAAGGCTCGCCGTCTGACAGTGACAGGACTTGTGCGCATGTTAGTTTTTGATGAGGGCCGACGGCTTGGTCTTCCAGTCCCAGAATAAGGTATTGTTAAACAAATAAGGGAAGACCTTCGACTCAGGCGCTCAGCTACCTGGTTTTTGTGATTAGCCTGTTGACTACCTTGAGGGGCGTGGCTGTTGCAGAACTTTCCAGTTCGTTCGACAGGCGGTCGCAGGTGGTACTTAGACCTACCGAAAGCAGCCATCTGGACAGTTCGCGAGCTCAGTTTGGTCGCTACTGGCTCGGCACGAGGCACTCGCTTGAATTCTGCAATACCCACGGGGCCATTATTGGATGCTTTTGACAGGAGCGTTTTCAGCGTGTGGAGGCCTATTTTTCGGCTGTTTTCGGCTGACCTTTATTGGAGTACTGTCAGGTAGTGAAACCAGGCGTTTCTCTACTACCAACTGGCTTGCACCGAAAGGAAGCTTACAGGGTAGGCGGGTACCCTTACAGGTGCGCCATGAACCTAAAACTACGAGATCGCAACTGGGCTCTTACCCTGTGAACTTCCACAGCCAGATGCGGGGGCAGTTTAGGGTAGTTGCACCTGACTTTTGACTGCAACTACGGCGAGCCCCGCTAAAAGTGGATAGGCTATTTGAAGATTAATAAAGTATGCTGCTATGCTTCAATATTTTGGCTTCCGGCGGCATGATTTTGGTGAATAAGTAAGCGTACCATCATTCACTTTCTTCTATTTATTACTCATGGGTGTAAAGACATTCACCAATCAAACCCCTTACCCACTAAACCTGGTGCTGACCGTGCGCAGTGGGGATGTGCCCGGCACGCTAGCCGATACGCAAGATTTTGCCCTCGCCGCCGGGCAGAGTCAGGTCTATACCTACAGCCAGGGCAGCACGAATCCATACCTGGATGGGGTTGTGGCAGTTATCGATAGTACGGGCAATATTATCTCCTCCCAGCAAGCCGTAACTGTCCGGAGCAGTGCCGTGGATGACGCGCTTAACCGGAATGATACGGTCATTTTCTCACTGCAAGGTCAGTCACTTGTAGTAGGTTACAGCAACAACTAATTATTTATTAAATCTTTGCACAGCACCTCTTTCCATTAGCTACTAGAGCATTACTCATTTTACCATTATTAATTCTTAGCTATTTTTATGGACGACGTTTTTATCGGCACAGTCTTACTGTTTGCAGGCGATTTTGCCCCTGAGGGTTGGCTTTTTTGCGATGGTTCTACCATGCAAATTGCGCAGTACAACGCCTTGTACAGCCTGCTGGGCACTAAGTATGGGGGTAATGGTACTGCGACGTTTGCTTTGCCTGATTTGCGGAGCCGCGTGCCTGTTGGAGCAGCACTTTCCCCGGCCCCTTTGAGTCCGGGCTTGACGCCCCACGCGCTGGGCGCTAAAGGGGGCGTGGAGACGGTAACGCTGCTTACCAGCCAACTCCCCCCACACTCTCACAACCAGCAATTCGCCAATCAAGAAGCTACCTCGACTACTGCCGGCGGCAATGTCCTGGCGCAGCCCGCGGGAAAGGTGGCAAGCAGTGGCGATGACTTATCCTTGTCCGCTTACGGCCCAGCAAACAACTTAGTGTCCGGTAATCCGGCGGCTATTGGCCTAACTGGTGGGGGGCTGCCCGTTGAAAATATGCCACCTTTTCTGAGTATGAATTACATTATCTGCGTTGCCGGTCTCTATCCACGACGCCCCTAGTTTCTCGCTAACGTGTTAAAGGGCAGCTCGGACTGGCTGGTCGTAAACGACGAGCGGGGGGCTGCCTCATTTGCTTCTAATCCAGGCGCTGCCCGGGAGAAATACTAGCTCTTTTCTATGATTCAACATTACTTACCAACGCAACGTTTACGGCCCTTTTACTTAGCCGTAGCGCTGCTAATCGGCATTGCTTATTCGGCTAGTGCGCAGATAATTACCACCGTAGCAGGTAATGGTAGCTCAACCGTTGCGGATGGGACAACGGGCTATACCCAAGGGGTAGCGGTTGACGCCAGCGGCAACCTCTACGTGGCGGCCGGCATTGCCCATGTCGTGCGTAAGATTGCTACGGATGGCACGTACTCGACCATTGCCGGTACTGGCACAAGTGGCTATAGCGGTGATGGGGGCCCCGCAACGGCTGCTAGGCTCAACAACCCAGTCGATTTATACGTGAGCGGCAACGCGCTCTACATCGCGGACCAAGCCAACTACCGCGTCCGCAAAGTTGATTTGGCTACTAATGTGATCACGACGGTAGCAGGAGATGGTACGTCTACAGCCACTGGCACCAGTACCGGCTTTACCCAAGGGGTAGCGGTTGACGCCAGCGGCAATGTGTACGTGGCAGCCGGCACGGCCAACGTGGTACGTAAGATTGCCACCGATGGCACGTATTCCACCATTGCGGGTAGCGGCACCAGGGGGTACAGTGGCGATGGAGGCTCGGCTACGGCCGCCGCGCTCAACAATCCAGTGGATTTATATTGGAATGAGAACGCGCTCTATTTTGCGGACCAGGCTAATTACCGCGTTCGCAAAGTCGACTTAGCTACTAATGTGATCACGACGGTGGCGGGGGATGGTACCACGACGGCTACCGGTACGAGCACCGGCTATACCCAAGGGGTGACGGGCGATGGCAACGGTAACTTGTTTGTGGCTGGTGGCAATAGCTACGTCATTCGCAAGATTGCCTCGGATGGCACGTACTCGACCATTGCCGGCACCGGTACCCGGGGGTACAGTGGGGACGAGGGTACGGCTACCGCCGCCACGCTCAACAATCCAGTAGATGTCACGATAATTGGGCGTGACCTTTACTTAACGGACCAAGCTAACTACCGCGTTAGAAAGGTCACGAACGTCACGACCCTTGCCACCAGTACAACCCCTTTGCCAGTGGTGCTAGCCAGTTTTACGGCTGCATGCCAAGGAGCGGACGCCCTGCTAAAGTGGGCTACGGCATCAGAGCAGCATAGCGCGTATTTCGGGGTGGAAAGCAGCACGGATGGTTACACCTTCCGGTCGCTGACCCAGGTAGCCGCGCAGGGCAGCAGCACGCACCAACAGGTTTACCAACTAGTAGACCGCAACGTAGCCCGGTACGTGGCCGAGCAGGTATACTACCGCTTGCGCCAAGTAGATGCAGATGGCACGACGACCTACTCGCCAGTGCGAACCCTGTCCTTGCCTGCGCTGTCACCACTGGCTATGCAAGTGTATCCTAACCCAGCGGCTGGCACGGCACTCCGGGTGCAGGTGCAAGCCGCTAGTGGCGGCCCCGCCACGCGTACCGTAATGGAAGCGACTGGCCGCACGAAGCTGACGCGAATTACTTGCCTGCAACCAGGCACGACCACTATACCCTTAGTGGAGGCAGCTACTTGGGTGGCCGGTATCTACCTGCTACGCGTAGCACAAGGGCCGCATCAGCAAACCTTCCGGCTGCTGCTTGAGTAGCCGGCGAAGAAGCACTCAAGCTGGGGCACCTACCGCACCAGCGTCGATAGGATTGAGACAGCAACGGGACTGGATCTGCTATCGGCCTTGTCGACGAGCCTGCAGGGTAGTCTCGAAGCCAAGACACGGGGCCGACGAATTAGGCACTTGGTTTGTATCCCTTTCTCCAAGAAGAACACGCGCTGTATGCTACCCCAGCCTCAGATTAACTGAATACCTTACCCCGCTATTCAAATTGAGACTCGGTAAATAGTCCCTGTATGCCCATGCCCGCCAATTTTCTTCCAGGATTCCTGCTATTCCCCCTGATATGGGTAATAGTAACCATTGTTCTGTCCTATGGTGGCTGGCAGCAGCTCGCCACGCATTACCGCGTAACTACTCTGCCCGCAGAAGCGGAGGGGAGCTTGCTAGGGTATGCAAAGGTGGGTTGGGTGAGTTATAAAAATGTGCTACGGGTAGGTGCTTGTAGGGAAGGCTTGGCTTTAAGTGTTTCCTTCCTCTTTCGTCCCTTTCATCCGCCGCTACTCATTCCTTGGCAGGCAGTGGGCAGCATCCAGTCAACGACCTTTCTGTGGTCTACTACCTATAGCGTAGCTCTCTCAACTGGGGGCGCCACTAGTGAAGTGCTCAAGTTTACTAGCTCAGCTTTCTTAGCTACTCTTCAGCCGTGGGTTGGTGTGTTGCCAGCTAAGTCTTAGCTGGCTCACCTTTGATGAGCCCGCCTAGGTGTAGACTAGTCAACCTCCTCTATGGAACACGTCCAACAGCGCAAGCGCGAGGTCCTAGCTTCAAACTTGCTCTTTGCCAGCTTTATACTAACGCTTACTTTTTGGCTGCTCAAAACATACGTGTTACACAAAGCACCCGCTCCTTACCGGATAACTAATCCGTGGGTAGTGATTCCGCTTGATGCAACAACCCTAGGCTGGTTCTATGCGATTCGGCTAGGTAAGCGGTGGGCCAAAATCTTGCTATTAGTAATTCTGGTTATCACGATACCCTACATAGTGTTGGTTAAGCGACAGGAGATGCTGAGCAGAATGCAAGAAGACTTCCTGTATGGGTTGGAATTCATTGGTGCTTACGGCTTTTATTTAGGAGCCTTAATACTACTCTTTTGGAAGCCTAAGTCTCAAGTAGCAGTCTAAAGCGCCCCTGCTCCCTCTCCTTCCAATGTCAAGTATGAGAAGCTATGCAAGCTGCTACTTCTTGACCGAAGCACGGGAAATCCCTATGTGGTGTAGAGAGAAGAAGCCGTGTGTGAATAGGGTGAAGACGTACCTTGCCGTCCTTCATTTGTGCGTATTCCTCATGCCTATCGACCTCATCAATGGCTTCGGTAAAGTCTACCTTCAGATCTCCTATGACCCAGCCAACCACTGGGTCTACAACGACTGGATAGGCTATCAGACGTACGTAGTCATCGTGGCGGGCGCCGATGCCTGTTTAGGGCCGCTAACCGAGCACGCCTGCGCTTACCTGCTCAACGATAACCGCCAGGTAATCGGCCCCTGGGACCACGCCGTGGAGTGGATTGTGAGTAACTGGGCGCCGCGCGCCATTGCCCGTGGACTTACGCACTTCGCGAATGTCGTGAGCGCAGAATCCTTGGCCGCCAGCTCAGCGCGGTCGATGGCCCTGGGCCTGGAAGGCCAGCTTCAGATGCATCTGTTTAGCGATATAGACGAGGCCAAGCAGTGGCTGCGTGAAGCGCAGTAGCGTACCGGTAGCACGAACTAAAAAAGCCACGTAGGTACGGGGCTTTTGCTGCTTAGAGAGCTTGTGGATATAAAACCAACCGCTAGCTCTTGGAACCAATCAAATAGCCAA
>Ga0160429_1000819_pt1 | contig 20182 bp, 20 predicted proteins | sample SolpanmetagenomR_FD_108199 | JGI IMG/M metagenome (GOLD analysis project Ga0160429, IMG submission 108199) | Solar panel surface microbial communities from Lawrence Berkeley National Laboratory, California, USA - R | ecosystem: Engineered > Built environment > Solar panel > Unclassified ...
AAGAAGTAATATTAGAAGATTAATGAATTCGACTATTCTGAGATGATATTATGTTGTATTCTCATAAAATAAGAGAAACATAATGAGAAGTTGGGGTAAGGACTTAGTTGCTTCTTAATCAGGGAGTGAAATTGATGTGAAAGTTAACTACTCTATTCTAGGATAATGTCACTTTTTATTCTCATACAATGATACCGAAATCATAAATAGTTAAGAAGCGAGCTAATTACTCCTTTTTAGTATAGTAGCGGCTTGTTTAGCTTCAGCCTTAGCTTCCAGAACGGCGCGGAGTCGAATTATTAGTATGTCTAACTTGTTCGAGGAAGAGCATTTTGTTTCGAAGAATTCTAAATCTTCCACAAATGTAGTATTTTTGGTAGAGAAATTATAATCTTCATTTTTAAGTAAAGAAGTTAGGTGTGCCTCTGTCTTGCCCGCGTATGTAGGATCCGTAATTGTATACCATTCAAGCATGTCCACTTGAATAGTGTCATATTTGTGTAGTGCAGGCACAATTGTTTTATATGATTGTGTTTTCATATCGAGTTTTCGTTCTTTGCGTAGCGCCTTCAATTTGTCAATACCTAGATTAATGTAATTTAAAGGTTTTTGTATGCCAATAGAAATGCTATACGCCCATACGTCCTGTACACGAAGAGCTGCTTCGATCTTGATTCGTCGGTCATTGGGTTTAGTATCCTTATATTTGTCAATGATTTGTGGCAGATGCATCTGCCGAGATTTGAGAACATCTTGAAGTCGTGCAACGGAAAATTGGGAGTAATTATCCTTTGCTTTCCACAATTGATGCTGTAAAATATGCTGATCTTCTGAAGTCTCTCACTTGTTACGTTTTCGGCCTCGATTCAAGAGATTGTTCGATTTTTACCCTAATTCCAATCCGTAACGAAAAAGCAACTAAACCCCTTCTTGATCGATTATTATGCTTGAGTTATTCCTTGAGAGTAAAAAGAGTCTTTGGGTTGATGTATACTGAACAGTTTCTACTCGAATTTCACTCCTGAAAGAAGAAGCGACTGAGCCTTTTGTTGACCATTTACTATTTTTGGATGATTATGATCCACCGCAGTAAGAATTGTGATAGCCTTCCGTAAACCACACTCACAACCATGTTTGATATCACCGCATGTTCCAATTATCTAAAGCTGTCAAGATCTCCTGATTAATTTGTATCGGTGAATTATTCTCGATACAAAACTTCATATCAAATGGTACATTTTTACGATCCTTACCACCCGTCCAAATTCCTGTGATAAGAAAAGCCACTTTCTTTATAAGTAGTGAATATTTTTGATCAGTCGGGTCGATGTCAAGATTAGATATGCAAATATCCATTTCGCCTCGTCGTTCGGTCGAAAGAGGTTGTACAAGCGAGTAAGCTCGCCACGAGACATTTGTCGTTTTGTTTTGCGAGGAAAGATAGTCTTTATTTTCGTTTTCCGTATCTTTCTCGGCAATTTTCAAGGCGATTTCTTCGGAAATTTGAATTGTTGTTTCTAGTCCCAATTCGAGATTGGCGACTAATTTGACATACTCACAGGACGCTCCTTGATCGGAGCCCTGCCGATGGTATATTGATTACATTACGTCTCGTAGCTTCTTTACACAAACCTTTATTATTCATGATACCGTAACTAGGATTTGTAATATGGGTTGAATTAGGGTAGAAAACGACCAGTCCGTAGTAAGATGATATCATCTTTGAATCTCATAGGATGATTCAAAAATAATAATTAATTAAGAGAGAGCTTAGATTCTGCTTCTTTGATGAAAGTGAAATCAGAGTGAGATTGAATTGATCCACATGAACATCGTAGCTATTTATATGACTCGGAAACGAGAACACGTGGTTATGCGGCTGATTCGTGTAATACACAAATTGAGCATAGCTTCGTAGATAGAAATAGATGGAGAAAAGATATATGACAAGTTATAATTACACCTTAAAAAACGATTGGTTTTATACATGCACTAGTATGCGATCCTTTACAGAACCAACAAACAAAACGTTAACTTTTATTCTACTCAATTAACTCAAAAAAACAAGAGCTTAATGGAAGGGAGTAGGTTGTTTCTACTACAAATAGTTGGATCAGAGCGAAAATCGACTAGCCTAGATAAACATAATGTCATTTTTTGATCTCACAAGATGATTAACAAGAATACTACGAGGTCAAAAAGAGGTTTAGTAGCATATACTCTAAGGAGTTGAGTTAGAGCAAGAATTGGTATAGCTGCACGAACACAATGTTGTTATTTAACCTCATAAAATTAATTTAGAAATAAGGAGAGTTTGGAAAAGAGTTCTTTTTCATCTTATAAGGGCCAAATTAGAGTAAAAATCGTGCATTGTAATTCCTGTACAAGAGTAAGAATAAAATACTGTTTCTAACATTCTCGGAACTCTTACAAGGCTCACCCGGTTGCGAGAATTTTCATAGCAAGATGTTCAACAACTGAGAGTTTTTGTATACGCTATTAGAAATCAGGTAAGTAAGGAAAGATAGCGTGCGCGACAACTGTATCCAAGTCATGATCGCTGTCCAACAATCCAGCGACTTTACGTAGAGTCTTAGGTACAGGACTTGTGCCAGCATCGTATCGATGGATTTTGTAAAGATAACGTCAATTCAATTCATGCTTTGCATCCCTCCAGCCTATGAACAATAACTACTATAATATGGTAAGCTTACATGACAGTAATCGGCGACCGGAATGTTGGATGGAAAGCTTCACTACATCAATATCTACTTTTATTTTTGATTGTATAGGCTTGACGTTCACATAGCTGATGTCGACTTACCCAAGTGATGCTTGTAGCTTTTGACTACGATCTGTTGTGTCTCATACGTTCCAAATCGTGTGAAATGTAATTGTCAAGTGCCTTTCAAGCTGGTTGCGTTGGATCCTCGATCGAGTTCGAGCGATTGCAATGTTTTATCATACGCCATCTTTCGACAAGGAGTTAGCAAATATAAGGTGAAATAGCTGTGAACGGTAGTCAGAGATGTCTCTACGAGATGTCTATCAGAGATAATAAACAGCAAAGCAAAACATAAACAAAATGGTGCAAGTTTTCAATATGGCACGTAAAAGTCACAAACTAGCAAGAAAGAAACGGCACAATTCTTTGGTGATAAATATCTTTTCTTTTCTTTTCTATTCTATATATCCGCCAGCAGATATTATCCTACTTTACCATGTGCTTTGAATTGAATGACATCTGTGCTATGACCCTTTTTGATGTGATTTTTTCGATACGGGTTTTTTGGTTGTTTATTTTCCAATTTTTCTTGATTGTATTTCATCTCTTTATTGAGAAATTCCAATTGCTGATAAGTCCTGTATACGACTTTTGTCCTTGGGATTGATTTGTTTTTGTTTGGTATCTTTCTTTATGAGAGCTTTTTTTTGTATTTTTGCTTTTATTTCCCGAAGAGCAGAACTTCATAATATTGTATGAACCAACGACCAAGCTTAAGGCGATCTGCCAGCAGACGCGACTATAATTGTCCTTTCTCTTTCTTTGAATCCATATCTCAGATCTTAGACTCCTGCGATGTCCCTAAGGATCATCCATGTGTGCATCCTCGTCGCCCTGATTTACCTGCTCAATAAAAACCTCTGCATATGCGGTATGACTAAAGTGCTCAGTAATAAGTTTGACTGCAGCGTCGACTCCAATCGCTGATACACCAAGACGAGAAGCTTCTTCAGAAGGGACAGGAACGATGACCAATCTGCCGTTCTCGATCGCGACATAGGCATCTTTGAAGAGCGTGTCGAGCTGGAGATTTTCTTGATCTGTTGGAATAGAGTCGTATAAATTTGCAAAGATCGCTGGGCGCATACGGCGCAGATATACTTCGAGTTGATTCCAGGAAGAGTCAGTGTCAAGCTGAAGCTGGATTAGGCGCATATCCCTTTGCTGGCCAGCTCTGTCCAAACGACCGATTGCCTGTTGCTTATAGGCATCACTTGGCGCACGATCCCAGAGCAACCTATGTACACGATCCATTGGTTGGACAGATCTCACTAGAGACAATGCTGTGGCTGGAATTCAACTTACATAGTACGGCAAGCTCCGTGAAGATTTAAACCACAAGCACTGGACATTTCAATCAGCAGTCATTGACACAATGAGACCTTGGAAAGATCACATACCCAGTGTACCAAGTCAAGATCATGACCTGCGGGTCTTCCTCAAGTTTATTAAACTTGATGTTCTGCTTTTCACTAGATGACACTCAGCTTATCATTCTTTTGATTGAAGAGATATTATACGTACCGGTCTTTGGTGCTAACACCGGCTGCCCCTACAAACAGTTGAGATTAGCAACGGAATGACCAAGATCCAACAATCGGAGGACATACATGAGAAGACAGAGATACCGGCTGCCTTGATTATCTGTAGTTGAGAAACGTCAATAAACCGTACAAAGCTTCAAAGAGCAGCCGATCATAACATACCAATTCGAGAAAGTACTGCTGCTCTGGATACGATACAAAAATAAGCAATTTCTCTTTACACATGACAACCACTTCAGCAAGAAGGCGGAACAGAAAACGGATTTTTGGTGAGCCAATTGAAGCAGAACGCAGGATTGATGGAGTGTTATCCCTGGCTGGCAAATCGTCGTAAGCAACTCCAGAATCTTTACCGAAGGATATCAATATGTCGACTGCATCGAGATCGCGTTTACGTGCCGCTAAAATATCCTTCCACAATGTTAGTATGATAAGAATGGACTTGGTGTACAGTAAAGTGAACTTACGGTCGAGTTTTTCTTGAAATATCTGAAGGCCAATGAAGTTTCTGCTCCACTCAAAAGACGGAAAACCCTCGTGTTGATTTGTGGTGGACCACGTTTAGTGTTTGGCACCAACAAGTCATCTGCACGATCCTCGAAAAGACTATCGTATTGTTTCTGCTCCTCCGCATTGAATTTGATAGTCACAGTTCGTTGTTGCAGTGCTTTGAATGTGGTACCGTCACCAATCAATTTCGCATTAGGTCCTGACATTGGAATCGAACTCGATCGAGTCTGTCGAATGAGAGTCCTCTCCATCACTTTCTGTAGAATTTTACCTTGAATTCCGACATTGCATGAAGCCTCCATGCTTTGGTTAGACACGGACTTTTTGATATTCTCGGGATGACAAATGAGAATATGGTCAACATTCTCCGGTAGAATTCCATCGTTAGTTAATTGGGGAAGTCTATACTCTCTTGCCAGAGTCTTCAAATCTTTATTAAGCCATTGCGGAGGCTGCAACCATTTGAACATGTCAGCAAAACGGCTTGGATCAGTTGTAATAGGGGTCGCTGTGATTGCTAAACGCATGTCAGCTTTGAGTGAGGCTACAGTAGCTACTTGGGCTCCAGTTGCCGAGCTTAAAGTGTGGGCTTCATCTATTACAACAAGCTCGAAGAGATTTGAGAGATCTTTCGCAGCGTTGGCCCGGATAGCAGCCCGTCCATGACGTATATTAAACTAAGAATGCGTTAGTATATAATCAGCATACTGAAAGTGAAGATCTGCCCATACTGCATGTGTTGTCGAGAGGATGATGCATGGATTGGTTGGATGTGGATCGGTGAAAAGCTGGTTGTGGACAGATAATTCCTTGATCATCTTCGAATCTACTTTGCTCTGTTTTGGTGTGCCATGGTATATATAGACATCGTAGCCTGTGAACTTGGCGATTTCAGCTTCCCATTGCCTGATCAGTACAGAAGGTACCAGTATGAGAATGGGCTTTTTTGAACTCATAGCACGACCGTTACGTTTAGCCCAGATGTAATCATTTGCAAACTATATGGTATCAGAATTATACATGGAACATAAAGCTCTTAGACAGCTACATACCTTTTCGATAACAGCCAAGGTTACAATGGTTTTACCGACTTGAAATTCTGTTAGTGCAGGCTCTATTAGCAGAACACAGATGTAGAACTTACGACCTACTGAGAGCGCCAGGATTGCACAACCAAGTGGACTCTTCAGAAGCTCACATATTCCAATCACAGCACATGGTTGGAACCACAGAAGATCTTTTTTCATATTCCCAACTTTATTGATTCCAGGATTAGTCATACCCAACTTTGAACGTGATCCTTCGAGATCGTCTCTCTGATAGAGAGGATTGTTTAATGAATCAACAACAGTCTTTTCTTGCAGCTGTTCTTCTTCCGTTATTTCCTGCAAGAAAATTGTAGGTGCAAGATTCATGCCGACAAGATCTGAACTCGTTGCATCAGAGTCGTAAGCGGCAAGTTCTCTGTTCCATTGATATGTAAGTGCACTCTCAGCAGAGACATGATTAACTCGTTCTGCGACCTCACTGACAACCTTCTCTTCCACAGCTCCACCAGCAACACGTAGGTAATACCACATCCACCAATCGTCTTTGAGATTTGGAATGGTTGCTGAACCCCTGGTTTTAAGCATTGTAATGTATGGATGAATAACAAAATTTGATAGAGCAAGATTATCAGTAATGTTGGTCAATGGTCCCACATCTGTAGGTGCTGTATCAACCACCTTGGTCACGCCTAATACCAGCACATCGTATCGGCGTACTTCGCTAAGTAGGATATCTTTATATTCGTCCCAATCTGCGCTTGTGATGAGACTTCCTGTTAATCCACGTTCTAGTAGGATGATATCGCGATTCTTGTCCAGGTTGAAGTCAGTATATATCTTATCCAAAAATTCAGAAATCTGATCCATATCGGCCACGTTTGTGTAAATTCTGGAACGTTGATCCTGTGGCCGCGTAACTATTACACCCCCATCACATTGTGAGATCAAAGCTCGCTCAGGCTCTGCATCTTCTTCTCTCACGGCAGCGTGGACATCGGTCCAATGAGTAGACGAAAGAAGTTCCAATTTCTTTTTATACCACTCGGGATTGCGTTTATGTTGGTGATTCAGACGATTGATCATGAGCCAGAGACCGCAGCGAGCTTCTTCTGTAGAACAACCATAGTAAAGTCCATCAGCCCCAGTATGGTGTACTTCACACAAGTCGTATAACAAGAGTGCTGCATGGTCAATTGCGGTCCACTTAGTTTTGTTTGGGTTTTTGACCGAGTATTTTCGAGATCCGCATTCAAGGGCTTCGATGACATGCGAAAGCTGAGCACCCTTCTTTCTTGTGCTTGTTTGGGACTTTTCAAGGAAATCTTTCACATATTCATCCCAAATTTTTCTAACAGTAGGATCTGCAAATGATTTAATGATATCGTTGACTGTGATACCATTACCCATAGCCTCAGCAAGATTTTCATCGCTGCCATAGGGTGGTTTTTTTCTAGGCATCCTTTTCTTGCTGAGCTTTGTGTGGACTCGGTTCGGTTGGAAGAAAAGTAGGAAGAATTGATGATATCAAGGGGGATCTCGAGAAGTCTGGATGAGAGGAAAGATCAATACAAGGTGAGAGTCAAAGAGTATGTATCTTTCGATCTTGCAAATCAGTAATCTTGTTTGATTATCAGTGTGGCAGATGGATAAACTTACACCGTGCTATACTATATTACGTACTTCTGAACACGAATTATAACGATTTGAACTTGATATTGAGACGCGGTATGGAGGATAGGAATCAGAAAATTGTGATTGAAAGGAATCGATAAGATATTTGTGAGGTTATGTAATGTGTAATGAGAGGTCGCATATGAAACACATAGAAAGAACAATAAAGAACATGACAGAAAATGAATGATCATTGATAAGTGAAATTAGGTAAACTTTTTGATTGAACTTGGGAACTGCTCACTTTTGGTATAATAAGGTTGACAATGCATTTATACGATGTACAATAGTAAAATATCATCTTCACGGCTGAATTGTCATGCATAACAGCTCGGTTAACAGTGACTATGAGACAGCTTCCTTATTCCTGAGGATGGTATCACATTTCATGGAAGACGACAAATGAAAAGTGAAGGAGCAAAATAAGGGAAATACAAACATAAAAGGTTGTTGGTTTACTAAAATCAAGGTCAAGAAAACGTGAGCTATTTTCAAGTATTTGAATTGATGATTCGAAGATATCAGCATAATCGATTATGCATAACATCTGGCGCGTAACTACGCCCTTGAGCCGACCTAGCATACTATTAAAAGATGCTAATTAAAACGTAGCTCATAAGTTTTCTCGAATAGCGATTGCGCTCAGTTCTTGGCGCCAAGATGTATACATCTTCCCCAGTTGGATAGCTGTCCTTTCGATCTCCACGTTTTGAAGCTACCTTTTTTTCGCGATTGCTCTTGAGATCTCTCTTGATTTATTTCATAGTTACGTTGTTTCCATCATCGGTTTCATTTCATTGAATACTGTTGAAATATGAAGGTCAACGCGTTGATTGCATTGGGCGCTTATGCCACCCTTTCAAATGCTCATGCTGGTCACGATCATGGAGATGCAGATGAGCCGATAAGTGTTATTACTGCCGGTCAATCTCGTGAATCATCCACATCATCTGTATCGGTTGTCAAGCCAGAATTTACCGTATGAATTATGTTCTTGTTACATTGTTAATGCAGCTACTTACAATCATATTACAGCCTATGACTCTCAAAGCGCCCTTCTTTGAACAATTTACAGATGATTGGGAAAGTAGATGGCGAGTATCTCATGCCAAGAAAGAGAATACTGAGGAAGAATGGCAATATGTCGGTACCTGGTCTGTTGAGGAGCCAAAGGAGTTACTAGCCATCAAGAATGATAAAGGTCTGGTACTCAAAGACAAAGCAGCACATCACGCAATTTCAGCCAAATTTGCAAAGCCTATCAACAACAAGGATAAAACATTAGTCATACAATATGAGGCTAAGTTTCAAGGTTGGTACATGCCAAACATACGTTTTATATTCATCAAATTCTGAGACTTTTGAGATAGGTGGTTTGGAATGTGGTGGTGCATATATGAAGCTATTACAAGACAACAAGGCGCTCAAGACTGATGAGTTTTCAAACGCATCACCTTATATTATCATGTTTGGACCTGACAAATGTGGGTCAACTAACAAGGTCAGTATTCTTCAGATCGCACATTAATACCTCACTTTTCTTACCATCAGCATAGGTTCATTTCATCTTCCGCCACAAACATCCTAAGACTGGTGAATATGAAGAGAAGCATCTGAAGAACACACCAATGGCAAGAATTGGAAAGACAACATCTCTCTATACTTTGATTCTCAACCCGGACCAAACTTTCCAAATCAAGATCGATGGCGAACCTATCCGTAATGGAAGTTTGTTGGAGGACTTTGACCCTCCTGTCAACCCTGCCAAGGAAATCGATGATCCTGAAGACAAGAAGCCAAGCGATTGGGTTGAGGAAGCCAAGATAGCCGACCCGGAAGCAACTAAACCTGAAGATTGGGATGAAGATGCGCCATATGAAATTCTCGATACCGAAGCTGAGAAGCCAGCAGATTGGTTGGAGAATGAACCAAAACAAATTCCCGACCCTGATGCACAGAAGCCTGAAGATTGGGATGACGAGGAAGATGGTGACTGGATCCCACCAATGGTACCAAACCCTAAATGTGCCGAAGCTGCTGGATGTGGTCCATGGACTCAACCAATGAAAAAGAATCCTTCTCACAAGGGTAAATGGGTTGCTGCTTTGATCGACAATCCTCTTTTCAAAGGACTTTGGGCACCACAAAAGATCGCAAACCCAAACCACTATGAGGATAAAAAACCTGCTGATCTCGAGCCTATGGGAGCTGTAAGTGAATATACGTCGATTAAAACTGCACATTACTGATGGTCGATAGATTGGCTTCGAGCTATGGACAATGCAAAACGACATTCTCTTTGACAACATTTACATTGGTCATTCCGTAGCAGATGCAGAACGTCTTCAAAAAGAAACATTTGACATCAAAAAGGAAATTGAAGACAAATTACAAGGTGCAGAGAAGCCAAAGGCCGATCCAAACGTAGCGAAGAGTCCAATGGATCTCAAATTTATGGATGATCCAGTACTTTTCATCAAGGAGAAATGGGAATTATTTGCAACAATTGCAAAGACTGATCCAATTGGTGCTGCTCGGTTCGTGCCAGAGATAGCTGGAGGTCTTGCTGTTATATTCATCACATTTGTCGGACTTTTGCTCGGTGCATTAGGAGGTGGAGCAGCAGCGGCACCATCCAAAGAACAAATCAAAGCAAAGGCTACAGAAGTCAAAAACAAGGCTATTGAGACAAAGGACAAAGTGGTAGAGAAGGTTGAGGAGGTTGCTGAAAAGGTCACAGAGGCTGTTACTTCTGGTGTTGAGACTGTTCAAGATGAGACCAAGAAAAGAACAACACGATCGTCCTCGGCTCATCCTCAGTAAAGGATTGTAATGCAGCAGATGATGAATGTTTGTCTTCAAAACGTTGATTTTGTTCAGAGAATGGATTTGGAGCAGTAAAGTTCTATTCATTGTACTTGATGAAAAAGAAAATCCCCAATATGACACAGCGAGTAGTCGTATCAGACTTTTGTAGTTGTATGTAGACTGACGAATATAAAATTCTTTATAATCGCTTTTTAAAAGAGGGTCTCCACAGTTTGGTGACATGTGCCGTGTTTAGCCGAAACGGTATAATAGTGATACTTATTTGTCCACAATGCGTACCCATCTATTGTATGAGATGAGCACATCATGTCATCGTTGAGGCGTCTAGCTGTAGGTCTAGCCCAGCATGGCCAGACTAGACTCACTTTGATGCCAAAGATAATTCCAAGAATGGCATACAATAATTCGAATCAGACTGCTATTCGAAGGTTACATGCCACATCTCTACATCTGCACCCAGCAGCTTCGTCTTCAGCAGTATCACATACAATCAACTATCCTACCAACCATGACAAGATATCAAATCCACGCAACACTCAGAACTTTATCGATAATCAATTCCTCGAGTCGGAAGCCACGCAATGGATTGACCTCCATGACCCCGCAACCAATAATCTTGTTACCAAAGTACCACAATCCACTAATGAAGAACTTCTCCAAGCAGTAGCGTCTGCTAAGAAAGCATTTCCCGAATGGCGACGTACATCAATCTTACATCGACAGCAACTCATGTTCAAATTTGTCGCTTTAATTCGTGAGAATTGGGATAGACTTGCTGCTTCAATCACATTAGAACAAGGCAAGACGCTTGGGGATGCAAAAGGTGATGTTCTGCGAGGTTTACAGGTTGCCGAAACGGCATGTGGAATCACTACGCAATTAACGGGAGAAGTATTAGAAGTAGCAAAAGATATGGAAACGGCTTCTTATAGAGAACCTCTGGGAGTTACTGCTGCTATATGTCCTTTTAACTTTCCAGCCATGATTCCTCTATGGTCTATACCTATTGCTACGGTGACTGGAAATACAATCATTATTAAACCGTCAGAAAGAGATCCTGGCGCTATGATGATATTGGCTGAATTGGCTGTAAAGGCTGGATTCCCTCCAGGTGTAATTAATGTTATTCATGGAGCGAAAGATACTGTCAATTTTATATTAGATAATCCAGATATTAAAGCCATTAGTTTCGTGGGAAGTAATAAAGCAGGTGAATATATTTATTCTAGAGCTTCAGCGAATGGTAAAAGAGTTCAAGCAAATCTTGGAGCAAAGAATCATGCAGCTATATTACCAGATGCGAATAAAAACCATGCTTTGAATGCTATTGCCGGTGCGGCTTTTGGAGCTGCTGGACAGAGATGTATGGCGTTGTCAACTATCGTTTGTGTAGGAAAGACTAAAGACTGGGTCAAGGAGATTGCAGAACGAGCAAACGCTTTGAATGTGAATGGTGGATTCGAAGAAGGTGCAGATCTTGGTCCAGTAATAAGTTCCGAAGCAAAGAAAAGGATTGAAGATTTGATTGAAAGTGCTAAACAAGAAGGAGCAGATATTATATTAGATGGACGTGGACAGAACCCTGAAAAATATCCCAATGGAAATTTCGTAGGACCTACATTAATTGCAAACGTGAAACCTCATATGCAATGTTACAAGGAAGAGATATTTGGTCCTGTTTTAGTATGTATTAATGTGGATACATTAGAAGATGCAGTAGACTTGATCAATGCGAATGAATACGGTAATGGCGTGGCAGTATTTACTAGTTCAGGTGCAACAGCAAGAAGGTTTGTAAAAGATGTCGAAGCAGGACAAGTTGGGGTCAATGTGTAAGTTCCTTTATCAACCTTTGTGGGTTCCGGTACTGATTTTTGAATAGACCTATTCCTGTACCTTTGCCAATGTTTTCATTTACAGGAAATAAAAAATCTGTCGCAGGTGGAGGCGGAAGTACTTTCTATGGTAAACCTGGTATCAATTTTTATACACAATACAAAACTGTGACGAGTTATTGGAATGCTCAAGATGCTGTAGCTACAAAGGCAAAAGTAAATATGCCTACTCATAGTTGATTTTATGATGAGATAGACATGTTATGCATTGTTATGATGAAGAGTGACAATTCTTCGGCTATTCTTGCCTGTACTTTTCGCGAACAACAACCATCTTCACTTTGATATTTTTTACACCATCGAAGATCTCTATATATAATATACAGAACTGATGCCATGGCGTGATATAATCTGGGCACGATCCGACATAGCCAGTTCTAATTCAACGCCCAATATCGTCAAGAATGAATCAATTGACAATAATGTCATACAACAATCATCCCCACCATCTTCCAATATCAATTCTCCTCTCAACATACCAATCAACCCTACAATAAAAGTTCTCCTTCTCTCCGGCTTAATCACAGGCAGCACTCTACTAGCCGTCCGTTTCTACAAACATAATCTCAAACGCGTCCCCACTGCTGCCCACCTGACCCCTTCCGACTTTCATATTCCCCCTCTCTCATCTCCTTCCAAAACCACCACCACTTCATCCGGATTGGCCAAGAGGGGTGTGTACGGCTACGTCCCATCCGTAGGCGACGGCGACAACTTCCGCCTCTTCCACACCCCTGGCGGTTTATTTCTCGGGTGGACCTGGCTCCCGTTCTCTTCCCTGCACAAATCCCATCTCCTCCCCGCACAAACGTCTTCGAAACCAACAACCTCGGGGAAAAAGTTAGATACGATCCACGTCCGTCTCGCGGGGATAGATGCGCCTGAACTCCCGCACTTTGGACGACCAGAGCAGCCGTACGCGCTGGAAGCGATTATTTTTCTCAAACGGCTGGTTTTGGGACGGAATGTCAGGGCGTTTCTCTACAGGAGAGATCAATACGAACGAGTCGTCGGGACGGTCTACGTCTCTAGAAGTCTACCGTCGTCGTTACAGACACTCGTGGAAGGGTTGCAAGGAGATGGATCGTTGGGGAGAAAAGCGTTGGTGTTTCCGGCGACGGGAATGGTGAGAGTGATAGGGATGGTTTGGAATGGAATACTCGGACGAGAAAGACATGTAGATGTTGGACTGGAGATGTTGAGGAATGGAATGGCGACGGTCTATGAAGCTAAATTCGGTTCTGAATTTGGTGGAAAGGAGAGGGAGAAGTTGTATAGAGATACGGAAGAAATGGCGAAACGGAATAAAATCGGGATGTGGAAGGGAAAGGGAACGAGTTTGTTGGAAAAGAGACAAGGGGTTGATCAGGTTAATAGAAGAGATGAGAATGATGATAAGATAAGACCGTGGAATTTCTTCGGGTCATGGTCTGGAAGTCATAACAAGACAGTACAAAAAGATCAAGAAGATGGTGATAGATTTGAAAGCCCGAGAGAATATAAAAATCGAATAAAGGCATTAGAAGCTGCTAGTGAACAAGATAAAAAACATTCAAAAACGATCAAATGAATGATATCATATCTATGCATTAATGATAATGACAGATAGCATAGCGAGAATTTGTAAACATGCAGGAATGTAGATTATATATACATGTTTCATGAATTGAAGTAAATATTCAATGGTATATAAAAGGAATAAATAATAAGAAAAAACATCAACTTTTTGTATCATAACCAAATGTCATGACATTTCGACATGATTATATTTCACCGTTTGCCCTTTGTTCAATCTTGGGTTCTTCACTAAGTGTAGTTGTACCAGGAGAACTCTTCGGTAATTTCTTGACAGTAGCCCATTTCATAGCTAATGCACCAAATATAGTAAGAGAAGCAGTTACAGTTCCTACTAGAAAAGCACTGTGTAATGCATCATTATAACCCTCTAGAAATTCTGGCAGACGATCCGCACTAATACGATTTCTCAAATTTGTAGCACCAGAGTTGACAATCGTTTCGGGTGTTAGACCAGGCATGGATTGCAAGTTTGAAATCAATTTATTGTTGAGAATACTTTGAGCTACAGCAGCAAAAACTCCTCCACTTAAAGTTTGACAAAGAATCATTAATGAAACACCAATCGATGTATCTTTTCGCGGTAAAACAGTCTGAGCGGCAAGATTTGTTTGTTGTAATCCAAGGCCTAGGCCGAATCCAAGTAATACTTGATATCCAATCCACATACTATGTCCTGCATCTACGGGCCATGTAGTGATTAGACCAGCACCGATCGGCATGATACATGCACCTGCAATCATAAAAGGAGCGTAATATCCTGATTTTTGTACTCCAATACCGGAACCAATAATGAAAATCACCATTCCGAGTATCAAAGGGATAATTCTAACACCAGAATCAACAGCATTAAGACCTTGAATAGCCTGGAACCAAATGGGAACGTAAAGAGCAAATACCAGTAGAGTTGCTCCTCCGAATACAGTAAACCACATACCTCCAGCAATTGATCTGTTTCGAACGATACGAAGAGGTACTGTGACTTGACTTTCAGGTCGAACGGCTTGTAGCACCCAAAAAGTGATCATGAGTACACCAAATAACACCAACAAAGCTACAATTCTCCCACTTCCCCAGGCATAAGTTGATCCACCCCACTGAAGAGCGAACAAAAGGCAAATGACACTGGCAAAGAATATCAACGTTCCAACAGGATCAAGTTGAAGTATCTTTTCTTTAAGTGTTTTACCTCCAGAAGCAACTGGCATGTCATTTCCAAGTAAAAATATCAAAACAAACACCGCAACCGCACCAACAGGTAAATTGATATAAAAACACCATCTCCAAGATACATGATCTGTAAAAGCACCTCCCATTAAAGGTCCAATAACACTTGCGATACCAAATACCGCTCCAAATAATCCCATAAAAATTGGTCTTTTTTCTAGTGGCAAAATGCTCAGCATGATTACCATAGATCCACCAAACATTCCTGCACCACCGAGACCTGATATTGCTCTTCCGACAATCAGAGCGTTGGAGCTAGGTGCTGCACCACAAACTGCCGAACCAATCTCGAATAATACAATCGACCCTATGAAAATCCATTTTGGTCGATAAAATGTATATACTCTTCCCATGAATAGTTGGAAACCTCCTGTACATACAAGATATGCACTTTGATACCATGCGATATCCTGAAAACTATTAAATTCATCTGTGATTTTCGGTATAGCCGTTCCAAGAATTGTTCTGATACATGTCAGTAAGACTATCAACCGCGAATTGATTAATATGGCAAACTGACCTGTCCAGCGCGACTAAAAACACGCTTAAATATAGACCGAGCATAATAACAGCAGCTTTCTTCAATGAAGGGTATATAATTTCCGATACGGCTTTACTTCTGATAGGAGCCAATGAATGCCCATTTTCCATATTTTGTGATTCGATTTTGTTGATTTGACTTGATTCCGCAGTCGACATGGTCCGACTTTGTATGCCATCTTTTGTGGTGGATGAGAACCGCTTGAATGGATTGAATTTTAAAAATGGACTATGACCTTCAGCAGGCCGAGGCGATTCCATCTTTTTTTTTTAAAACAATGAAATAAGATGAAGAATATATGTAACGACTTAGATTATTCTTGTTTACAGACGGGAAGGTGATGAAATATTCATGACGACAGGATATACATGTCCATATTTATTATTTATATTCTTTAATTCTGGTCGAAACCATCAATGTTTGAATTTGTTTCTAATATCCGTCGTTTCTAAAATCCGATGGAATTTCTGTTTAAACACCGACACAATAATGACCGGAGAACCCGAACTCCATCAAGTGGAAACAAAAGTCTAAACATGACTTGTTTTTCCTACGCTGAAGCGTGTGGGCTCCATAGTGGTCTCAGAGCATTATTTGATTCTCATTCATAATCGTGCCTGAAGCAAAGATCGCTTACACCAGCGATAGTCCTTGAGTATATGCATTATTCATGATCAATAACATTTCAGATCTCATTATCATAGTACAGTATTTCAGAATTTATCTAATCTACAGCAAATTTCGTTAAACTGTAATCAACAAACTTTAAAAAAAACCGCTAAGAACTGTCGATTATAGTACGTACTCTATCGGCATTTCGGACTTTGGACAGACTGTACGGTGATAGTATGTAATGAACTTGTTTGTGAACATACTTTCGAGGAATACGAGGTGTTTGAATCGGACGTGCGGGTACGTAGATGGAGAAATACTCCGAATGCCAGAATTTCCATCTCGTCTGGTCGTTTACAGGTAGATATCAAATACAAAAGGTAACAGAGATCAATGATGTCATGGAGTAGTGATGTCATATTCATTTCTGATATTCATCCTTACGATCATTTCTACATTTTATTTATTCTTGAGATATACTTACTCGACATTCGCTACTACATTTAATATCAACATTCTGGAGCATTGACTCTTGCAGCTCCTTGAAATATGGTCAAAGATGATGATACAGTCATCAAGTATGTTCTAGTCCTGATATGATTTCGTTATTATGGCCAGACAATGCCGGGATACATAGCTAATCATAACGCCAAATAGAGAATGGAATGAACTGGTAAATATGACAGCACAAGAGTTGAAAGACTGGCTCGGCAGTGATGAATCTGCCGGTGCAGGGTGGAGTAAGGATGATGGATCTGGTGAAACTATCGGCCATGAAAGGTTCTACACAATCAGAACCATATGTCCAAAAATGAAACAAGAAAGGCTGACAAGTTGTCACTATAGTGGACGAAACATAATCAAGATTCTTGAGAGTAACCCGGAGAAAGATCCGAAAGAATATGCAGATGAAGATTTGCAGCACATGAGGAAAGTGGTAGCATATCTCAAACGTCATTTGGCTCAGGAAGAGAAAGCAAAGCAGGATCCAGATAGTAAGAGTGCAAAGTCATTGAAAAATTGGGGTCATGATCCTCAGAAGTCAACTTCTGGAAGTTGATGTAGCACTACAAAAAAGTTAAACGTAAGGACTAGTAATATGTCGAGTGATAATAACAATTTTATGTATAATCGTATAAGCTGTTGCGCTACAACATACACGATATATTACTTCTCCTTCAAAATTGATGACTTTTGGATTGGTTTGTTACATAGCTTCTTACATATAACGGTTTGAATTCTCCACAAATTGGACTCGAAAGTTATGTGATGACGTAATTGCTGTCATTCCGACCAACTCAATAAAGTCTGTCACCCTGTCACATGTATTCTCAGACTCCATATATGAATGTATAGATCAATATTTGTTTGAATTTCTTTGATATGCGATATTCCCATGTATGGAGGGCAAAACCGACCGAGCGAGTCACAATACTTCCTTGACCCCTCCTTCACAAACATCGGAGCCGGCGGATAGTTCATCTCCTGTCATTCCCACATCTCCACCACCATTCTGGTCACCGCAGCAGAGAACATCATCCGCTATCAGTTATCACTCTACAACGTCGGTGACAGGCATACCTATCCAACTTGAAGATCACTCAGAAGACAGAAATGGTCCGCATAATAAATGTTGGGCTCGACAAGTAACGATTGATGATTATACTGTAATAAGTGGAGCAACAGGTATTGGTGCTTATGTAGTTTGGAACTGTACAGTGGAAACAATATATGGTGCATCATTTGCAATAATAAAGAGATATTCCGAGTTTGATGCTCTTAGAGAACAACTTATAAATGCATTCCCGCATTCTATAGAGGCAATACCACCATTACCCAGAAAGAGTGTTATATGTAAGTCATTAAACAGAGCTTACGGTGTTTCTAGTAGCTTATTATCTTTGATAGCGAGGTTTCGACCGAGGTTTCTGGATAAACGAAAAATAGGGCTGTCACATTTTCTCAGGTTTGTCAGATATACTTGCAGAATCCTCTCGGTCCCATAATCTGACTATTGACCAGTTGCGTACTTTTGAACCCCGAGTTTGTAGGTTCTCCTGTTTTACGAGCATTCATATTTGCATAAGCATGAATAATTTTTTTCTTCTGGGAGTTTGGTTATTTGGTCAAATTGCATATAAATAATAATTAATTTTGTGTATATATATCATTGAATTACGATTTATATTTTGTAACTATTCTTTACATAGTCTGTTCGTATCCAAATATAGTTGTTAGCTCTTCACAGACATGCGTGAATATAAATAAATGTGAGCCTAGTTCCCGTTACAGTAAAAGCCGTGAAGCATAATATTCAGCTCGGTTCTATTTTCCGAAACCCTAATCATTACTGTATGACATGTGTTCTCCAAAGCTGACAGCGTTCATGCAAGGATGAAATTCTCGAAACATGATGAGATGGTCATGGAGCGCACAAATAGCTGAAATGTGTCTCGAGAATGGCTACCAAATTGCTATCTTGGGTGTCAAAGTGGTCCAATAAAAGCACGATTGAACAAAACGACAATTCTCAGTTTCACCACGACGGCAGTGATAGTTATAACCAACATTACGAGTTCAACGACCGACCAAACAAAAGATTGAAATTGACCCCATCAAGTCCAAACTCAGGCGCAAGCATAAGGTGCACACCGCCACGTCTAAGACATGAAAAGCCAAGTGAAACGCAATCTGGAAAGGATTTGGATATAGAGATTGAAATTGAAAATGGGCACACATCACCCAACCCTAGTCATCCAAAACCACATCGAAATGTTGAGCCACTATATGACACAATACATAGAACGATACAACAGGCGACAACACAAGTCGATGAGAAAAGATCTCTAAGATCTCGTGATGATGGTAATCGAATCAGAAGTGAACTAGCATTGTTTTTTCCGGACTTTGAGAATGTTATGAATAACGTCAAGAAAGGGCCAGGTAATTCTAACACAAGACTCGAGCAAGAGATGTCCGTAAGCTGATGCATTTTATCACAGAAAAACTAAACGTCAACACAAAATTAACATTGATTCCATTATCAGAAATTCAAAATGGATTGGTGGAAGTTGCTAAAAAGGGTTCAAATGAAATCAGTGCTTCACACAAAACTCACAAATCTCGTCCTTCTCGAGATGAAAAATCGATGAAAAACCACAGGACAGATACTATCGCAGCCGAGGTGATCGACTTGTCGGGCTTTGATAAAGCAATTCCGCATCATCCGGATGATCCACTTGGTGATGAAGTTTATCTAAAAGCACATAGAAAAGCCGAACGGCGAGAAAAAGGGCTTAGGAACATTGAAAAGGAAAAGGCAATGTTTGAAAAGGCACACCTCGAACGATTGTTGGACGGATTAAAAGGCCACGACTGGCTAAAAACATTGGGAGTTGTTGGCGGTATGGACTGCGATCTAAAAGCATTACAAGAGAAGCGTGATCATTTCATAACGGAGATCAAGTTATTGTTGAAGAAATTTCAACGATGGCGAGATGAGGAAAAGAGGATTAAAGCTGATAAAGACATTGAGCAAAATATTGGTCGAAAAGCCAGGACTGATAGTCAAGATTCAATGCTACTAAATGATAAGCAGAATAAAACCTTTACTTCAAGTTCACAGAGCTCTCCTAAACTTATTCTTCGGTTTGGACCAAAACGATCTTCACCTGAGAAACCGGTACGATTGCCTACACCTGAAGAACCTCTAACTTCGTTTTACACCACTGCCGAAGCAAGAGCTAAAGCACTTGGTATGAAAGACTATCAAAATGTAAGACTAGCATTTGGTCATCCTGTTGTTGAAATCCAAGAAGGTGAATTCCAATTACCCCCAGATTATATTTCTCATGATGCGTTGAAAGAATCTGCACGAAGGCGGAGAAGACTCCGACGGGAGAGTGCAATGGATACAGGGGCATAGCGAAATTAGTGGTTATTAA
>Ga0160429_1000822_pt1 | contig 20122 bp, 21 predicted proteins | sample SolpanmetagenomR_FD_108199 | JGI IMG/M metagenome (GOLD analysis project Ga0160429, IMG submission 108199) | Solar panel surface microbial communities from Lawrence Berkeley National Laboratory, California, USA - R | ecosystem: Engineered > Built environment > Solar panel > Unclassified ...
ACCAATTCTAATACATGACTTCCATAGGCTTGCTTTCCTCATGATGTTGAGATTTGCACAGGCAAGAGCCAACCTCATTGTGTTCACCACTCCTTCGTTCTCCAGCAAGATTCTTCACACACATTATATGGTATTGCACTGCGAGTATGGTCTCGAGCTGACGAGAAGCGTGCCGAAGCTATCCGAGAAATGAGGAAGCGCATCGAGCCCGACTATGTTGATGTTGCTGACGAGACGTATTGGATCCCATATTGTCTAAGCTTCCTGTCTCGCTATCCTCTTTACAACCTCTTAGGCGACTACCTTCGTGGTATGTGGATTCACTGGAACAAAGCTACCAACCTCTTCCACGCAGAAGAAGTCTCTCGCATTCTGAGTTTCCCAGCTCCTCGCCTCAACGACCTCGTTCGCATCGACATGAAGGACTACGCTTTGTGCTATCAGTTCCCATCATCACCTACTGGATTCCAAAACTTCTCTCTATGGCCTCTATTTATGTGTCTTTCGATACCCAACATTGCTGGAGTCATCGAGGCTGCTGTCTCACCAACTCGACGCATCATCTTCATCAGTCACTATCCCGCAATGCTCACCGTCGCCGCTGAGACTGTTCGATTTGCTGTCCGTGTGTATGAGTGGAGTGGATTGTACGTACCTGTCGTCCATGCCCGCCACGCAAGAGATCTGGTACAAGAGCCTGGTCCATACATTCTTGGTGTTACTGCAGAGTGTCGATCACTCTTCACGGCGCCTCCCGACGCGCTTGTGGTCGATCTTGATCGCAATTTTGTCCTCACTTCCAGCCCACCAACAGCTTTCACGGAGGGTCAACGCAAGAAAATGATCGAGCGTTTAACCCGTGCTATTGGTAGCGAAATCACCCCCAGTGGAGTGCCTGCTCATCTGCGTTCTGCATATGGTGGTGGTAAGCTTATCCCTGCTGGTCAAATAATAGTGATGAAGGGTGAGGTCGAGAGCATTCAAGATCCAGAGTGGTGGAATCAGGATGCCGTCATGAGTGTTATGGATCACGTCTGCGAGAAGATTGTAAGTTTGGCAAATTGTGCTACAGTAATGTATATCTGACTAATATATAACGTCAGGGTCGCAACACTGGTGTCAAGAAGATCTTTGGCGGTGCTAACAAGAAGCCACTCATGCAAAAGGTATCGATGCGTCATCTTAACGAGATTGTTCGTGAGCGCAACCAGTACTCCCGTGATGCGTCCGAGGCATGGCAAGACTTCATCAACTACAAGAGTAGACAAGATACCGAGCTTGCCAAGGTCACAAAGAGAAACAACTTCCTCGTCGAAGAGCTTGAGAGCTGGAAGCAGCAGTTCCTCAAGTTCCAGGCCTTTGCTGAGCAGCTCACAAAGGAGACCCAGGATCTCAAGGTCAAGATCGAGGGTCACAAACGTGAGAACCGTCGTCTTGCAGCACTTTCAGATCAGAACAAGGACGATATGCAACGTCTCACCACAAGACTTACTGGTACTGAGAAGCAGCGCGACGATGCACTCGAGGCTCTTGTTCTTCAGCAAGAAATTGCTGAAGAGCTTGAACGTGAAAGGAAGCGCAACAAGAAGGAACTTGCCGCTGCGCAAACACAGAATGCCAATGTCCTGCGTCAACGTGATGAAGCTCACCGATCACTTGTTGGTCTTCGTGCGCTAATTGAAGGCCAATCCGAGCACATGGAGCATGTCGTTCAGTCTATCCACAAAGCTCCTGAGCTACAGAACCGCTTCGAGCAAGGAAGTGATTCTGCACAAGCCTCGGAAGGTGCATCTGAATCTGCCAGCGTCGCCAACAACAGATTGAGCATGAACAGCGTCGCAGATAAATACCTGCGGGAGAAGACAGACTCTATCAGCTACATCATCCGGAACATTACCGAACAATGTGCAGCAGCTGTTGATGGTCTTCAGATCGCGCAGCGTGCCGATGGTCACAACGATTCAACTCAAAGGAACAAGTACCTGTCGCCAGAAGATGGTGTTTCAAGTGAGATGGCAGATGACGAGACGAACCGAACAGATCGCATGTCCATTCCACCAACACCGGATCTCATTCACAACAACCGTGCCAGCACTGCCATGTCATACACGACAGAGGCTACCACTGTCCGTGACATGGAGTCTGTACCTGATCTCCCCAACATGCACAAGTTCGAGCCTCAAGTAGTGGGCGAGCAAAATACGTCCACTGACGAACCTGTTCTATCCAAGGGCTTTCCTGTGGAGAGAACACTCGAAGGCGACAGGATGAGGGGTATGGCATGATTGGGAAAGGTATTGGCTGATCGAGGTGCATATGCATGAGGCGTTTGAGTATGGGCAAATCACGACAAACTTCTACGACATGGTTCGGGAGGTTCACGGGTGAGGCAAAGCAGGAAAGGAATTGGGATGCGTCTCAGCGGTGGTGTTACTTGGGCTGTGGAGTTCTCTACTGGTATATATTTTATTTTAGTCTCTTGTGTATGCTTTGGAGTCAAGGAACATATCTGTCGTTGTCTAGAATGGAAGGAAGGCTTAAGGCCAGAAAGCAGCATTCAAGTATCTAATATAGCTCCGAGCATAGTTGACAAAAACATCTGTATATTTACCTTATAACTTCTACATGATGTGTTCCATCCCCAAGAATGCTAATATCACTCGCTCTTGCACCCAACACACATGAAGCATGCACACACACGAGATCACCATGGCACGGACTGAATAAGGTTTAGCCTTGCCGGCTAGCGTCATCTCTAGTACTTGGCGTTCAGTGGGGCATGCTCCGGATCCGGCTTTTTGCGATTTCTTGGTTGAGAACCTTAATTTTGATGATCAGCAGACGAAGAAGATGAGATGAGATGGGATGAGATGAAATTGTGCAATGACACGCGCAGGGTGAAGGCTAACTCTGGCATTGCTCAGAGTTAAGACACATCCATGATGCTGTCTTTCTGGGGACAAGGACCAGTACGAGGTATGACCCTAGGAAGAAGCTCGTATAGTGCGTCGTCTATGTGTGACAACTACGTCCTGTATAACTTTAACAACTCCGATTGCGTGCTGGCCGGCCGTGACCCTTTTGCTCGTTCGTGCTGGGTTAGGCTTTTTACGTGACGGCTATGCATGCAAGTAAAAGCGCGAAAGAGAGAAAGTCAAACGGATCGAAACTGCTCAGGGGATGAGCTACCACTTGTCACGTTTCGGCTTGTAGCGGGCACGATGTTGTTGTGTTATTTAGTCTATCCGTGATTGTGAACAGGCCAATGAGAGTGGCTAGAAGGTTTTTTGGCACAAGAAGGATCGGGTGAACAGCCGGGCACGAGCTTCGAGTTGGCTTGGAAGAGTGAAGTGCGAAGTCGGATTGAGGGGTGCTCCGTGATGGTTTTGGGCGGGTTTCCATGCTATGTTGGAGGCCTGGGAAGTATGAGGAGAATCATAGCTTGCGCAGGCGGTGTCTTCTTATCGTGCCTCACAAACAAAGACGAAACAGACGCCAGCAAAGTGCCGAGTTTCAGGCGTCGGCAGATGCCACCCTCAGCCACATCCTTTGGAGGAGGGAGAACGTTTTTGATCCCTCAGATCTGACGTGCACGCCCACCAAGCAGGCAGGCAGAGTGCTGTTTCAGAAGATAGCAGTAACAGCAATTATCCCAGCGGACAAGCAAGCAGGTTCGGCGTAAAATCAAGACATTTTGATCCTTCGTCGATCGTGCTGTGTGTCCTGCATCCCTCATGGTCCAAACCTAAATTCCAAGCTAGACCGTATGGTCGTTAGCTTGTTCTTCTTGCCTTTTCCACGCTCGTGCGCTTGCTTCGGTCGTGCCCAAATCTCGACTCGTCTCATCCCTGCCATCTCTGCCCCAATATTCGCTCCACCACCCTGCAGGCCTAATCTGTACACCTTGTCGTCCTTATTCTTTGCAGCGTGCTATCTTCACACCGCCATCTACCTTACAATCTTGTCGCTTTGTTCCTGCGCCCAACCCTTCTGGCCTGCAGATCGTCCACACACCGCCCAAACTCCGTCATCTCGTGTTCTCCACCCCATCTCTCTTTTGATTGTCGCACAAGATACCTGCAATCAATCGCAATCGTCAAAGTCAATTGACGCACCTGGCGACCGCATGAGCAGTCGTACCTTGCTACTGGCTTCGCATGGAATAATCATCCACTCTCGAGCTGCGCGTTTTTCTTCTGCGCCGTCCTGAGGTTAATTGCTGGCAGACAGCAAACCTGCAAGGCGACACCGACAACGCAGTCAAGCGGCCGTCTATTATAGAGCTGCAGTTCAATATGAATACGCCGCAGTCAATGCCCAATTCGCCTGTGGCTGGAATTCCACGTTCTCGGCAGACACCCATGAACAATCGCAGAAGTGCAAGTCGTTTGAGTGTCGCAAGTCGTCCTAGTAAATCTTCGGACGAGGAGACAAAGACTGCCGTCAAAGTTGGTATGTACTTGTCAAATGAGCCTTCCTTCTCTTGCTTCTTCATCAACGACTAACACGTTCCTTCCTCAATTCAGCTGTCCGCGTGCGTCCTCCTCTTCCACCTTCAGATCCAGCTCTCGACTCCATCCCACACCGCTTTCGAAACAACGCTTGCTCTGTCCTCCACCCGGCCACTCTTGCCGTAGAGTCGCAACAAGGCCGCCGTACCTTCATATTCGACCGCGTATTCGGCGACAACGAGCGTCAAGAAGCAGTTTGGGAATATGTAAGCGATGGCGTCAGCGCTTTCACTCAAGGCTACAATGTCTCGATCCTTGCATATGGACAGTCTGGTGCTGGGAAGTCGTACACAATGGGCACGACGAATCCGAGCGAGCAGAGTAGTATCGCCGATATGGGCATCATTCCAAGAGCAGCAGCAGCGTTGTTTGAAGAGCTTTCCGGCACACATACCCCAAGAGGTCCTTCAAGATCGTCCAGCCACCAACAGTCACAGACTACCCTTCCTACTACAACTTTGTCGGGAGAAGGACACTGGCAGCTCAGGGCAACCTATGTCGAGATCTACAATGAAGAACTACGCGACCTGCTTGTTTCCGAAGCAGGAACTTCAGTGGCTGAGCGCGTACAAGTGCAGATCAGGGAAGATAAGGGCAGGATCATGTTAACTGGTGCAAAGCAAGTGGATATCAGTTCTGTCAACGACATCATGAATGCACTACACTTTGGCTCTGCCATCCGCCAGACAGATGCGACCGCGATAAACTCTAAATCGTCCCGTTCGCATGCCATCTTCAGTCTGAATCTGGTACAAAAGAGGAGGAAGGCTTCGATTAGTACCGTCTCTTCGCTGGAGAGTCCAGAGGGCTCGGACAATCTCATAACTCTGGACAGCAAGCTTCACTTTGTTGACTTGGCTGGAAGTGAAAGACTGAAGAATTCTGGACTGACAGGGGAAAGAGTCAAAGAAGGTATCTCAATTAATGGCGGTCTTGCTGCGCTAGGAAAGGTCATATCCCAATTATCCCAACGAACGTCTGGGTCTCACGTCTCCTACCGCGACTCTCGACTTACAAGATTGTTACAAGACTCTATGGGCGGCAATGCCTTTACATATATGGTAGCCTGTATCAACCCTGTGGAGTTCCACCTGAGTGAGACACTCAATACAGTTCAGTATGCTCAAAGAGCTCGAGCTATCCAAAGTCGGCCACAAATCCAGCATCGATCAGATGAGAATGACAAACAGCACGTCATTGACCGTCTTCGATCAGAAGTCTCCTTGCTCCGTGACCAGCTGCGAATGTCAGAACACGGCGAGAGAAGGAGTAACTCCCAACTCGACTTTAGTGGACGAAAGCAAGCTCGCGAGTTGGAACTACAGAATCAGCTTTTGGACATTCAAGAAAACTACAGCACTCTTAGTCAGCGACATGCAAAGCTTCTCTCCGAACTTGCAGAGAAGAGCGAGTCTGATCCTTCTCAGTCACCTGCTCTTCGCAATACGTCATTAGAGAGACTCAACAGGTCCAGCACATTTGCAGAGGCTGTCGAACAGGTTGTTTTGGAATATGAAAAGACTATACAGAGCTTAGAAGCTTCTCTATCAAAGACACGATCGGCATTGTCAACCACCGAAAGCGGTCTTCTTGAGCGTGAAGCTAAGATTGTCTATCTTGAAGCAGTACAAGGACAATTACACACTCGTGTACAAAAGGCAGCAGACAGCAAGCAAACCGAAGAAAACTACCTACGCGAGCTTGAGTCCAAGATTGATGGTCTGGCTAATGCAGAGGACAAGAATTCTGTTCTTGTAACAGAGCTTCGAGACGAACTGACGAGAGTACGAGAGAGTGAGTCAAGCGCCGAGGAATACATTTCGACTCTTGAGGAGCGGTTGGCAGAGGCCGAGCAGGATACTGAGGTCATGCAGCGGGAGATCAACCGTCTTGAGCATGTCGTACAGCGCCAACGAAGTATCGGTAAACTGGACAACATGCTAAATGAACTTGACAACCTGAAAAGTGACGAACTACTCGCCATGCATGGTTCTCCAATCCGTGCTCGACGCCATCTCTCCGATGACGCTTTCCATGATATGCTGGTCGGAACCACAACTGGTGCCATTAACCCCAACGATGAGATGTTACCGGAGACAGCAGAAGAAGAGTGGAAGAACTTTGGACCTATGGAAGGTGCCGAGGACAGCGATTCCGAGTCTACCACTGACTCTCGACACAACGGCAGAAGAACGCCAACTAACCAAGGCAAGCCTTTCAGCCCGGCACAAGCAAAAGCCATTGCGGACAAGATGGAGACGATGACCATCGAACTTTTCGACCTTCGTCTCGACCACGAACAAACAGTGACAGAACTGTCAGACGTGTCGCGTAAATACCAGAGTGCTCTTCGTACTCTAGCAGAGTTGCAAGAAGCAGTCGACGGCGTCAAGTCTCGGCCGGGTTCATCTTTTTTAGACCGCGCGGGGATGAGCGAGCAGAATTTGGTTGGACAACACTCATCCTCGCGTATGCTATCTTCGGAATTGTCCTCTCGTGGGGACTCCCCTACCTTGGTGGAAGCTTCTGAAGCTGGCACTTCATACAACACTGAATTCGACAGCAACAGCAGACACGTTTCAAGGATTATGCAGAAAGAGGAGACACTTGCCGAAGCAATCAGATCGCTGAAGCGTGCGAATGCCGAAAAGGATATCAGCATCAATGAATTGACTGAGAATTACACTCAGCTGCAGGATCAGCACAAGGACAGTCTCAACTACATTGATGAACTCAAGGATGAGATGCAAAAGGCACGCACGACTGGAAACAGCTTGATGCGTCGTAGATCAGCTCCTTTACTCAACACTGGCAGAGAGTCCAAGGCATTTTCAGTTCTGCAAGGTTTGGCTGTAGAGCACTTGCGGAATGAGCCAGAGGCTCTCCGGTCCTTCCAGTCGAATATCAATTCCGCTGTCACAGAGCTGAATCTGAGGTCCGAGCGTGTGCGTTCGCTAGAAGCTGAAACTGCCGCTGCTCGCGAAGAATTGGAAGCGAAGAACACACTCATCTCGGGCTTGACAAAAGAACGCTCTAGCAGGACTTTGTCGATGATGAACTTTGGACATCTCACCTCCAATAATGAGCGACTATCTGTAGCTCAAAAGCAAATTCAAGCACTACACGAGGAGACTGTTATTCTGGAGAAGAGATTAGTTGATAGTATTGATGCTTTCAGGGCAGGATTAGACAACGGTACTACATCAGCTCAGAAACAGACTCGAGAATCACTACAAGCTGAGCTATCTCACTGCCTGGCCGCATCACAAGCCATGCGTGCAGCCGAGGAGAAGATCCTGCAGACTGTCGCACAGATGGAGACGACTTTGCACAAATCTAATACAGATCAGGCTGTTGCAGGTGCCCAGTCTGAGCCCATGCATCACATAGAACTAGATCAGTCCAAGGAGATCAAAGCACTTCAGAAGGAGATTGATCGTTACAAGGCTACCGCCGAAGCTTCCGCCAGCAGATTCCTCGAACTCGAAAACTCATACACCCAACTCATGACGGAAGTAGAAGAAGACATTAAGACGCGTGAAAAGCTGGAGCAAGAGCTGCAAGCCCATCGCGACTTGGTGTCGAATTTTGGCAACGAAGTTGACCAACATAAGACCCTGGCTACTTTCTACCAACAAGGCATGAAGACGACCCAAGAAGCGCATGCAAAAGAGCTGGATGATATGAGAAGCAGGTTGGCAGCACGTAATGCCGAGGCAGAGTACATGCTTAACGAGCAATCCATCAAGCACCAAACCATCACAGCCTGTTTGCAAAAGGAGCTATCTAAAGCCAAATCACAGCTTTTAGAAATGACTCTGAATGCATCACCTCATTCACCTCTTGACAACCTAGGTGTTCAACTGAAGACATTCTCTTCCTCGAACCAAGGCCTGGTTGAGGCAAACTCAAGAGACCTCGCTGCTCAAAATGAAATCAGAAGCGACCTGGAGTACACAGTGAGGGAGCTAACAGCACTAAACGAGGAGACACTCCGACAACTCGAGCTCAGTGTGGCGAAAGAAGCAAAGAGTGCCAGACTTGTCAAGGAGTTACAGCAGCAGAGACAGCTCAATGGCAACGTCAACAGTCATAGCAGTGACTCTGAGCTCGAAACGTATCGCTCAAGAACAGCCGCGCTGGAAGCTGAACTCGCAACAATGAAACGCCTTACTCTCAACTCCAATGGTTCCCTCCTACCGTCTGAAAACTACAGCATGCGCCGTCCTTCAGAAACACCTTCGTCGCCTCCACCAACAATCCCACTGCCTCAAATCCCGCACTTCAAATCAACCACCCTCAACTCCGCCACCGCCACCTCCTCGCACCCAATCACCCAACACCCCGCGCATCGCTCTCCCGACCCCTCCGCCGCAACCAACAACAACAACAACCTCCAAGCCACCATCACCGACCAAGACACACGCATCCGCACCATCGAGAAACATCTATACGCCGAGAAACAACTCACTCAAACGCTTGAAGAAGCCCTCGTCGATCTTGAAAACCAAGCCAATCGCACAAAAGCTGATGCAGAGGCTTGGAAGCGCAAATGTAGGGAGTTGGAGGAGGAAGCGAGTGGGCTTAGGAGGAAGGAAGGTAGTATGCGGAATAGTCTGCAGGCTGTGGAGGAGGAGAGGGATAGGAGGATTAGGGCGGAGGCGGCACGCAGGCAGTTGGAGGAGAGAATGGAGGCGGTGGCGAAGGGGAGGAAGAAGGGGAAGGGTGCGCTGAATTGTTTCTGATGACTGACGACAGTGATCTGGTAAGCGGCGGATGTGTACAATTTCGCACGTGGTGTGATTGGACTGTGATTTCTTCTTTTCTTTTCTTTTCTTTTTCTTCACTTGCAAATAGCCATGGGGCTCCTTTTGAGGAGATGGACATATGGGATATGGGGTATATGAGTGTACATTAGCTCCGTCGAAGAGAAATCGACGTGAAACGCTTTGGCATGAGCGCTTTGTCTATATTGACGTTTTCCAATCAATCAGAATTGTATCTTCAAGTGTCTCTTGTCTACTCGCAAAGTCGAGTGCTCATGTATCATCGTGAAAGTGGATGATATTCGAGCGAGTATTTTCTTGAGAAGCGGGTGGATAGACAATCCGTGAATTGAGTATAAGCAGGATAAGATTGTGCAGGGAATACGGCCAAAATGTGTCGGATGTTGGGCATGATTGAGTCTTGCTGTACTCGACTCTTTCTTTTCTCTTTGCAGTGTCATCACAGGATTTGCGTGCCGCGTAATGTCGACCACACACATGGGCAAAGGAATAAGTCAAGTGAGTGTGAGATGCTTTTTCTAGCAGCAGTGAAACAGAGGAGGAGAAGGAAATACCATGATAGTAGAATCAATGCTTTCTCATCAACAACATTTATTACTTGGATTGGATTGGTAAGAAGCAAAGAGATAGTACTCGCTTATCTGGTATATAGAAGTGCAAGTAGCTCATCGTGGTTTCGGGGGGAAATTTGAGAGGCCGTATAGTGCATTGTACGCCTCAGATTCGTCAGTCATTACAACACCTAAAGAACACCACATCACGCGCATGCCAAGGTCTGTCAGATGCCTTCCTGAACACGATATACAACGCCTCCATCCGACCACGACACGTACACATGTAAAAATCGGGCACTAAATTCCCATCTTCCCCCGCTTCAAGGGCACCATTGCTCAATCTACCAACTCCGCGTCCGCCCACCTAACCCCCTTCCGATACCTCCGTACCCCCCACGAGACATTTTCATCACAGTATCCAATTTCACTCTCGCCCGCTCGTCTCGAAGGCGAAAAGTTGATGTGTAGAAATTTGGCAGTGGGTGGCGGGAATCTGTTGGGTTGTGTTAGTAAAGTATGAGCGGAGTGAGCTCTTTTTCCGTTGTTTTTCTTGAGGAGATGAGGGAATTTATAGGATATTCGTATGTGGAGCGGGGGAATAGAGGGATGGATGGAAGGATGGAGGGATGGAGGGATGGAGGGATGGAGGGATGGGGAGATGGGAGAATGAGGATTAGCTTACGAGCATGATCAGCAGCAAACCACACGCCGTCGCCTCCCCTACTAGCAACGAGTTTGCTTGCGACTGAAAGGAGAGATGTGCCTGTTCCTTGTTTGTGGTTGGTTGGATTGACCTGGTCACATCATTCATGAGCAATGGGCGTCGAAGACGAAGAGTTAGAGCTGGGAAAGCATGGACGTACAGCCCAACCACGTATCCATCCCCTCCCTACTCGCTTGCCCTTTTTGGATAATTTGCCTTCGTGTGGGTGATATCGTAGGATTAGGACGCCGATTACGAGTGTGTTTGTATCATCTGTATCGTTGTGTCTGTTCCCGGGCTTGATTGAGAGCATGTCGATGTTTCTTTCTCGCAATGCCTCACGAGTGATTGTAGCGACAACGATCTCATCCCTCGACGCAAGCCATCCCTCCCGCTCAATCGCACGTCCACTACACGCATACCCTCGTCCAATGACTTTCGCAGATATTAAGGCGCCGAGCAAGACTGCTAAACAGACGGATATCGGTACTTTGATCTCACGTGTTGACGTCCAGCACCATCTAAAGGTTATCATGAAGATGAAGAAGAGGAGGAGAAGAGTGGACGGATGTGTGAATAGGATGTAACTCGCCGTGCTTCCTTGCTCCGTAACGCTGGTAGCTAGAAGATGGAGCGCTTGTTGTTTTTCGGAGGTGGTGCGCGCGAGATATGTTTGTGGTGTTGGCGCGACAAGAGGGATAGATTCGTCGTCTTCGGAGTCATAGGTGAAGTCGTCGGAGTTGGTGGCTGGTGATGGGGACAATGTCGAGTAGCTGGATGAAGAAGATGATGACCAGGAGCGAAGGCGGGGGGGAAAGGCGAAGGTAGTGAAGCTGTTATCTTCAGTTTGAGTGGTATGCTGACGATAATGTCCTTCATTGTGGTGGTAGAGGTTTGTATGAAGAACGAAAGGTGTTGCAGATGTATATGATGGAGAGTAGTAACTCTCTTGTAGAGACAGGTTGCTCTTCAATGAAACGAAGAAAGCTAGCGATGAGAGGAAAGTCGTCAGCATAGGTCAGAAAGAACGATAAACATGACATAACAAGCAAGAACTCAGCGCCAACAACACCCTCTTTCCCACCACGTAACCACCTCACATATATCAGACCAGAGCAAGTAAAGATGAAGAAAGGAAGAAAAAAAAAATAGTACCAGCACTAGTCCTGAACCCAGGAATCTTATCACTGACGGCTACATAATCCAGAACACCCGAGCTCAATGAACGTGTATGATGTGGCATCGTTCTGACGACTCTGTGGTCATATTCATGATCAAGCAGGTTGTTCACTGATCGTGGCCGATAAGGTGACATTACATCGATTAGAGCTCGAGTATTGCAGCTACGATGAACACATAAGATGATAATAGAGGTATTGAGCAAAGCTTCAGAGTTGTATGATCAGCAACGACAGAGCTGAAACAGAAAGCACACAACGGAAGACCACGGAGCGAAAGCGAAGCAAAGCAGAAAGAAAAAGGAAAAGAAGATGACGGCAGAGAATATAAGGTCAGCAGGTCTATGCCTATCCCTCCTCCATGGTAAAGCGTGAAAGGACATGTCGTGCATGAAGGAGTGGCAGATAGAGAAAGATTAGACAGCGAATTGTGGTCGAGTCGTCGTAATCCAAGACAAGAAGTAGAGTAGATAAGCCGCCGACATGATGCGGAGGAGGAGGGGGCACGATAGCCGAGCACTACCGAATCTTGCAGATCAATGACTGTGATACGTCGATACCACTGAACTCATGAGCTGAGTGGCTGTGTTATTGTCTTGGTGCTTTGCTTGTGTGTTGTCAAAGACAAGGTTATTGATAAGAAAAGATAACGGAGGGTATCACGTCTCAGAGGAGAGTGTTATTATCTATCTTGCTGTATACCAGCTCTTCGATCGCTATGCGTAAACCACTTGCTACACAAACCTCATTGGTATGACCTCTAATGAGAGGTAACTAACCTCCATATCCTGTTCCTCGTTTCGTTACATCTTTCATGATCCTACTGCCTGCATTATTGTGTCTCCTCTATTCTTTCACCGCATCTGTCAATCTTCTTATCCTACTTCTTAGCTGGCGCCGGCTCAGCCTGAGGAGCTGGTGCTTCCAAGCAATGCTTGTGATTGTCAGCCCGTATGACATGAGCCGAACCACCATTACCTTCCTGTCGACAGAATATACTTCCCTTAATCCACTTGTCTGACAATATTTCGTCCATGGTCGCTCGTCGGTCAGGATCAACTTCAAGCATACGACCAACGATAAATCGAGTCTCTCTGGGTAGCAATCTCAGAAGTCGCCATGGTCCCTTGATCACGCCAGGCTTCTCATCACCTTGTGCTGGCTGTGCTTGGGGTGGTGGAGCTGCTGGTGCAGGTTGACCTTTCTTTGCACGGATGTCTTCTGCTGTGGTCGACTCATCACGCGACATGAGGTCTGGATTGAGTGATGACCCTCCAGACGGTCTTCTCAAATGCTCAACACCAGGTGTTCCCGGTGATGGAGGTGCGACGAAGAGCTTGTACGATACGTCGGTGATTCGTGGTGCCTTCCATGGGAAACGTCGTAACGTCATGCAGCAGAAGATGATAGCAAGAGACCAGATGTCAACAGCCCGAGGATCGTATTTGTTGTTATTGTATACTTCAGGTGCAAGATACGGGTCCGAGCCCACGATTCCTGACACTGTTAGTTCCATCTCTCGAGAGAGGTCTGAAGAGTTGGTAGCTTACCACTTGACTTGACGATATCTTGTTCGAAAGGATATCTGAACACCACTGCACTGCCGAAGTCGATTATCTTCATGATTCCATCGCTATTGATCACCACATTATCAAGCTTCAGGTCTCTATGAGCCAGACCCATACTATGAAGATACGCCACGCCATTCAGTATCTGCATTGTGGAACAAGTAACCTCTTCCTTGGACATCTTGCCGGTCATGACAGTCGCGAACAAGTCATATGGCGCGTACTCCATAACCTCATACCAATTGCTCCTTTCGTACACGATGTCCATCGTTTCAATAATGTTGCCGTGATGCAGAGTTGAGCCGATGCAGAACTCGGCCGTGACCTTCTTGGCGTATTCTTTCTCCGATTCGTACGAATGACGAGGTCTAAACTGTTTGACAGCAAAAGTAACGCCGTCACTCCGCTTCATCAAGCGTACGGAACCTCCAGCCCCTTGTCCAAGTGCCTTACCAAACTTGCCGTACTTGCTCTGTATGCCGTGGTCGTCGGCAAAGGGCAAACTTGTGCTCTGATGCCTCTGCACTTGCTGAGGTGGGGTCATGTCACCAGACTTGCTGCCCTTACGATCGTCATTCTTGTGGCCGCCAATCTTGAAAAAACGCTTGATGTCTCCCATTGATGATCCGCCTTTGTGCTTTTTGGCTAAACTTCCTTCGTCGTCGTCCTTACTCTTGGAACCACCAAAGAAGCTATGTTTTTTATGTTCTTCTATCTGAGGTCTTGTTGGAAGTACGGGCATAGCACCCTCGAAGTCGAAACCGGTTGTGCTTCGATCGAACACGAAACGGGGATCAGGACCAGGTAGCATAAGTGTTGAGTCCGAGGCTCCAGCTGTGGTGATAGTGTCTGAAGTGTTATTCGATACTGAAGTCTTCCTCGAAGCCGAGATGTCATGCGATCTTCTTCTCAGATCACTAGAGCTTGGTGATCGTTGGGGAGTGACAACAGACATTCGTTGATTTGCCAAATTCGTTGAAGACCCGTGTGGGGTGCCCATACGGTCCCTGTTCTTACTCGTAGCTGGTGTAAGGAGAGGTCCAGCTCCTGGTTGTATTCGTGGCGATGGATGACCCGAATGTTGTCTCGAGCTTCCAGGAGACGGTGCCTAGATCGATGTGTTAGAGGAGCACGAAGTTACTTGACATTTGGAACGATCATGACATACTCTTGACGGAGGGAGTGAGACAGGCTCGAAGTTATAGTTGGCCAGGCGACTTGATTGCATTGAAGCTGAGAGGTTTCGAAGTTGGGCAGCCATCTCTGGTGGGACGGAAGGACCTGCTGAGGACTCGTTGATCTGGTGGTTGGCAGGAGCAGCAATCTCTTCTGTGGTATCGCTGAAACGAACAGCACCAGGCCCAGCGTTGTTAGAATATGCCATATTGTAAGGTTATGTACGGTAATAGTCTTTGAATGAGTCCAGCACTTTGTGATTTGCTATCTTGTACGATGACGTGCCGAATGATGCACCAGGAATACTATACTATGTGGTGGGTGTGTAACGCGGATGTATGTGTGCTAGCGAATGTGCTGTATGATTATTGTTGAGCCTGAGAGTTGACTGTGTGGTCGATGATGTGCTGTTCTGTTTCTCGAAGCCAATTAAGACCCCACTATCCTTCCGCGTAGCTGTTCGAGGAAGGCGCGCTGGATGATCTAGTGAAATCGTAATTGGTTAGCGCGAAGTCAGCGAACACAAGTCACGACAGCAACAGTGCACAAAAAGAGAGCAGGAGCAGGTAGCGAGGTTGTTGTTGTTGAGCAGTAGATGAGACGATGTGTCAGACGAGATGATTCTGATTATGTTGGATGCGAGGAGAGTTTAAAGCTGACCCCAAACTTCAAATTGACGTCTTACTGCTAAATTTCTAACTTCTATCCCGAAGCATCCCGAAGGCGCATTTGACCAGTGTCTCATACACAGTAAGTCAACAGCACGGCACTAGATTAGATACCAGGCCAGGAGTCATACTGACCAGTTGAGCGGTGTTATATGTTGCCCCAACCTGTTCGTGATCATGATCTGGCTTCTCCGAGAATGGGCTGAAAGCTCGCTCCACCAACAAGCGTAAGGACGCCAAGCTCAGCTAGCGTTCGTTCTGCATCGTCACAGGTGTAACAATTAGAAGGTTACATCCGTCGCCATCTTGATTTACACAAGTCACAAGTCTCTTTTAGCGCAACACCTCTCCCTACTGCGATAGCCCTTTCACTCCTGAGTCAGCAATCTCCCAGTCGTCCTTCCTTCACCTTGTATTACCAGCCCCAGCTCATCGCTCACATCGTGCCAAGGCTGCCGCCTTCCGCAAGTGATTGACAAAACAAAAACAATCACCATGAACTGGCTCAAGCAGCGGTATGCTCTACCAATCTCTGCGATATAATGCGACCATCACTCATTAACATCCCATCTTTAGCGTCGGTCTGGAAGATCCAGTCTACGGCGCCTCCGCAGTACAATCAGTCGCGCAACAATCTACACCCTATACAGTGCTCAAGAAGGAAGACCTGAAATGGTTCGCTCTCGACTCGACAGCGGTGGAAACTCAGACATTCTACGTTACAGCAGATAGTGGTCACTCCGCTCTCGCCCAAATCATTTACAGTAATGTCGGGTAAGATAATCACTGGGCTTCTTCTCCAAAGTACTTCATCCAGCTTACACCTATATCGCTAGTGGCCTTCGTACAACATGCCAATTCACATCCAAACTCTTCTTCCCCGACCCTTCCACTCCACAAGTCTGGACTTCCGACTCTCTCAGCAACTGGAACGTCTCTCAAGATAAATATTCCTTCACCGCCACCAACTGCACACTCACGTTGTCCGAGGATGGCAATACTTTCCACATCCACTCCTCTACCTCAAAAACCTCCATCGTTGATCTCAAATTCACTCGTGTTGCGCCCGGCGTCATGGCTGGCGACAACGGTACGACAACTTACGGCACGGATCCGAAGAAGCCTTGGGGCAGCATGTTTCACGCCTACTGGCCTCGCTGCACGGTCAGTGGCAACATTGTCACGCAAAAGCACGGTCCTGTAGATATGGCCGGCCGCGGCATGTACGTCCATGCACTTCAGGGCATGCGACCCAACCTCTCTGCGGCGTCGCACAACTTCTGTAACTTCCAGGGCCCGACATATTCCGCTGTAATGTGGGAATTCACTACTCCTCCTTCATATGGGTCTACAAGTATCAGCGTAGGCTGCGTTGCTACAGACGACAAAATCATCGTCGCTGGTGCGACGTGCAAACCTACACACACCGCAAGCAGAACAGATAGCGAAGTTGGCTGGCCAGAACCGACGTCAATGTCATTTGAGTGGCAACAAAAAGACAGCAAAGCAGGCGCACACGTTGATGCAAACTGGAAGTCGAGGACGGACCGCATTGATGTCTTACAGGAAGTGCCTGGATTCGTCAAGGCGATTATGTCGCAGGCAGGTGGACTGAAGCCGTATATCTATCAATTTGTGCCGGAGGAGAAGTTCAAGATTAAGGTCACAGGCGAGGATGGCGAAGTGAAAGAGGAGGAGGGGCGGTTGATTGTGGAGGCCACATTCATCAGTGGAGAGCAGAAGAAAGGTTCGTCGGCGTAAACATGGAGTCGAAGGTGCTGGAACAACACGACAATGCATTGATTGGGCATGGGTGTAGGCTTTGTGGGCGCTTGAAATACAACACTCCTAATCTTAGCTCTAAAGGCGGTTCTCAAGGTCTGTAACAAAACATAGTACGTACATAATTTCGCTTAATTATTGACTATGAGCATGATAGAATCACGACTGGTTCCAGTTGTATGTATCCTTTTGACCAAAAGCCGAATACCTTACCGTTACCAAACTTGCTTAGTTTGTTCCTCCAAATGTCTGTAACACGCCAATCTCTTTCAGCTCTACGTCCTTGTATTATCATGGATGGCTTTCGAGGAGTCTCAATACATGAAGGTGTTGTTTAGCACGCTATATCTGTCTAATTTGGTGCCGAACCACACCTACCAAGTTACAGCTGCTGTGTCAGCCTAAGGTAGCCTGGCGGCAAAAGGTTTCAGCCGTGACACCAATCTGCCACGCTAGACGCGCATACGCGTGAAGGGAGTCTCTTCTTGCACCTCTTCAAATCTGCCTCTTCCTCCTTCATCCTTCGTTCTCTCCGAAAAGATGCGGAAGTGGGCGAATTCAAAAGTGGAAGACCTAACAAACAGCAGCGCAATCAAATGGACAAATCAGAGGATTGAATGGGAGCATGACAGACGAGAAGCCAAGATGCGACGAAGACTAAATTGCGATGATTGGATTGGGTTTCTGTAGCACTTGTCGAACTCGAGGAAGAAAGGAATTATCTTGATGGGTATGGTGTTGAGGGATTTTTCAGATCGAGTATTGCAAAGCTTGAAGAGTTGGACGCAGCTCGCTCGTCTGCTCAGCAGAAGGAAGAATAGGTTACCATGGAGGCTTTTTCGTTGTCAAGTTGGTGATCGGAACTCATGTAGTCTTGAGCATCCAGTGAAACATTTGTATCAGCAACAGATACGGACTATTTGGATCATCGAGCTATATATGAAGATACTCAGTAAGTCTGATATTTGATAGCTTGCTGATACATTCTCTCTTTCTCCACCTCTACAAACTACATCAAAAGTTCCGCGTCACTAATGATCCAAATGGAGCATTTAATCAAACATGAACGATACTCGTATCAACAGTCTCAATACCCAATGCTACCTATGCTAGCATTGGGTCTAATGTAATCACTCTCACTGGCTTGTGGCTAAGCGAGGACAGAAATACTCCCCTATGAGAGGCGTCCCCAAATGCCTATCAAAACAGGCCTTCGTTATCTTTGTTCAAATCCTTCTGCCTCTCATTTGAACCATCCTTCATAACGCTGAAACTCCGTGCACATATGAGGCGACTATGCTCACACCTAGTGTTGCTCCCTTAACGCCATTTGCTCCCCAACACAACCAACAAAATCCCACCTTTCAACTCCTCAAAGCCTCCAACCTCCCTCTCATCTGATCCAGCATCTCCTCCGTCTCCTCCTCATCCTCCTCATCCACCTGCGGCGCCGTCGGTATTACCGCCTCAGGCACCTTCTCTTTCGGCATCCGATCCTTCAGCACCTCACCCAAGACTTTATCAATCTCACTTTCAGCCTCCTCATCCTCATCCTCCATCAAGCTCTCATCCGGCAACATATCCCCCACCATCTCCTCAATAACGCCCGCCTTCATCAACTCCCTAGACAATTCCTGCATCGTCCCCGTCAGCTCCGGCAGCTTCGTCAAACTATTCACATCCCGCATTATCCCCGTCGATGCTTTCAAACTGCCCTCAATCTTGCGCACACTGAACGCTTCATTCACCTGCATTTGCACGCTTGCCAACTGCGCTTTCGACGTCAGCAGGCGGGCGGATTGTTTTCGGATTCGTAGGAGTTCGCGGGCGAAGGTGCGGGTTTCGAGTAGGGCTTGTTTGTTTGGGGCAGAGGGGTTTTTGGTGGCGCGTTTGGAGGAGGAGAGGATGAGGGCTTTTGTTTTGGATTCGAGCGTCTTTAGGTTGGCGATGTCGCGGTCGAGTTTGCGGGCGTTGGAGCGGAGAAGGGCGTTGCATTTGCTTTTCTGGAGGTGGTTGTTGTTAACGTTGGAGTTTGAGGGAAGGGAGGAGTGAGGGGGAGACGGACTTGCTCTTCGGGGGTGGGTTTGAAAATGAGAGATTTTAGTGTTTGCATGGTGGGAGCTTGGGATGGGTGATAGATTGGATGTGCCTGCTGTGAGCTGTATGGTTGAATGATAAGGAGGGAGGTGGGAAGGTGAATGGTGGCGCCTAACGTAGGCCGGAAGTAAGCCAACTGCTATGTGAACTCTTCAGCCTGCTCTCATTGCTGATTCTTTCGTAATTTCAAAGTAGTATACTCTGTTTCAGGTAGTGCTATAGACGTCGATGGATGGACAATACATGTAGGTTGCACGTGTCTAAGATGACGAAAGGTGGGGGGGTGTCACTCTACCACGATTCATTTTCAAGCAAACACTCAAACCATTCTGTAACACATTTACCACAATAGACACATCCTGACACCTTGCATAGCGTGTTTCAGAGTATCACCATCCTCTAGCATTAGTTTGAGAACTGTTTCAAATCACCAAGGTACAGATACGCTCTTTGCATGGCGCTATGATTCCACGCTATTCTGGCCGTTTCTCTGACATGAAACAGCTACAAAAATAAGCCAAGGTCGCATCTTTCCTAGTTTCACGACAACAAAAGATACATTGATTTGATCAAGACATCCAATCTCAATCTCGTCTTCAGTATATCATAAACGAAGCCTAACTCGTCAACGTTACATTTGTCACAATGTCTACTCAGACTCTCACCCCCGAAGGTAAATCAAATCTTGGCATTAGCGATAGCGATGCTATAACGCAACATATCACTCACACGCATTTCTATAGTAACCTGGGCACAACGCTCCTCCTCCAGCGAAGCCTCCAAAAACTACGTCTTCCTCACCATTTCCGCCCCCGACGTGTCCCCCTCCAAAGTCAAGCTCGACCTCCAAGCCTCCTCCCTCACCTTCAGCGGCTACTCCGAGAGCAAGAAAACCGACTACGCCGTCACTCTCAACTTCTACGCCGACATCGACCCCAGCGCCTCCAAAATCAACCACTCCAGCCGCGTCGTCGAAATCAAGTTGCAGAAGAAAGACCTCAAGGAGGAATACTGGCCGAGATTGCTAAAGGATAAGGCGAAGATGCACTTTTTGAAGACGGACTTTGATAAGTGGGTGGATGAGGATGAGCAGGATGG
>Ga0160429_1000826_pt1 | contig 20070 bp, 19 predicted proteins | sample SolpanmetagenomR_FD_108199 | JGI IMG/M metagenome (GOLD analysis project Ga0160429, IMG submission 108199) | Solar panel surface microbial communities from Lawrence Berkeley National Laboratory, California, USA - R | ecosystem: Engineered > Built environment > Solar panel > Unclassified ...
CACGCCTACCGCCACGCCGTCAGGTATGCCTGTTCCGGCTTCGGCTAGCCCCGCGCCCAGCGTAGTAGCTCCGGCCACGCCCACCCCGGCCAGCCCCACGACCGTTCCATCCTCAGCGCCGGCCACGCCCGCCCCGGCCAGCCCCGACCCCGCCCCGACCTCAACGCTGGCCGCCCCGGCCAGCCCTGCGCCCGCCGTGCCCCAGGCCGCTACCGATTCGACGCAGGCGGCCCCACCCGCCGCCCCGACGGCTAGCCCGGCGCCCGCCCCCAAAGAGGTGGAAAGGGCCCGGGAGGCTGAGCCTGACCCCGGCACCGAGCCCGGTGTGGAAACCGACAAGAAGTCGAAAAAGAAAAAGAAGAAGACCGAAGCCGAAGACCCCTTCGGCGATTCATAGCCTAGCCAGCCCAGCCGCCCCGGAGCCGACCTCCGGGGCGGCTTACTTTTGCGCCATGCTATTCATCGTTCTGGCGCTGCTCGCGGCGTATTTGCTAGGCTCCATCCCCACGGCCTTGTGGGTAGGCCGGGCGTTTTTCAACCTGGCCGACATCCGTGAGCACGGCTCGGGCAACGCGGGTGCCACTAACACCTTCCGGGTACTGGGCAAAAAGGCGGGCACCTTCGTGCTGCTGGTCGATGCCTTCAAGGGCTTTGCGGCGGCCTGGTTTCTGCCCAATCTACTGCTTAGCCAAGGGCTCATTGCGCCCGAAAATCTATTTTATTACCGGCTGGCCTGCGGCGTGCTGGCCGTGGTAGGGCACATTTACCCGGTGCTGGCCCAGTTTCGGGGCGGTAAGGGCGTGGCCACCATCCTGGGCATGATGCTGGCCATCGCGCCGGCCACGGTAGGCGTGGCGCTGCTGGTGTTTCTGGCGGTGCTGGGCACCACGCGCTATGTATCGCTGAGCAGCATGACGGCCGGCGTAGCCTTCGCCCTGCTGCAACTGCTGCCCGCCTTCCGGCCCGCCAACCCCCTGCAAATCTGGTTCGGGTTTCTGCTGGCCGCCATGCTCGTTTACACCCACCGGGCCAACATCGGCCGCCTGCGCGCCGGCACCGAGAGCCGCGTGCCGCTGTGGGGGAAGAAATAGCGACTCCGTATGCTAGCCGCTACCTTCCCCGTGCTGCGTACGCCGCGCCTGTTGCTGCGCGCGTTTACCCTGGCCGACGTGCCCCACCTCGTGGCGCTGGCCGGCAATTATGAGGTGGCCAAGAATACGCTCAACATTCCGCACCCCTACACCGCGGCCGATGCGCGCGGCTGGGTGCAGCTCACCCAGGAAAATTATGTGCAGCGCACCGGCTATGCCTTTGCCCTGGAGCTAGCGGCCACCGGCGATTTTGTCGGCGGCGCGGGGCTGACCGTGGTGCCCCGCCTAAGCCGCGCCGAGGCAGGCTACTGGTTGGGCCAGCCCTACTGGGGACAGGGCTTGATGAGCGAAGCGCTGGCGGCCCTGCTCAGCTACGGGTTTGAGCAGCTGGGACTGAATAAAATTTACGCGACGCACATCAGCGAAAACCCCGCTTCGGGCCGGGTAATGCTGAAAAACGGCATGGTGAAGGAGGGCGAGCTGGCCCAGCATACCAAACGCGATGGCCGCTACCACGACCTTTTGCAGTACCGCCTCACCCGTGCCGAATACGAGCTGTTGCGCCCACCGAGCCGCAGCTAATGGCCGCGGCTGGCACCTGCGCAGTAACTGTGGCTGTGGAAACACGCCCCACGCTTCGTGCCTCCACCCGCAGGATGCCCACTGCCGGGGTTAGCTTGCGCGACGCTTGCCCAACTAGCTGGTAACCTTTTATGAATACTACGACTGCTGCGCCGCGCCTGGCGCCCTGGCTGCTGCTGGCTGTTTGCGCGGGGCTGGCTGGCTGGGCCAGTACGGGCCGGCCGCTGGCCACTCCCCGCCACGCCGCCGTTTCGCCGCTGGGCTCCAACGCCCGCAATACCGTGCTGGCCGACCTCAATAGCGACGGCCGCCCCGACCTGGCCGTGGCCGACATGGACAGCTATCAACTCTTCAACCCCAACCCCGCCACCGATTCCAGCGCCCTGAGCATCTGGCTCAGCGACCCCGCCGGCACCCTGCGCTGCTACGCCCGGGTGCGCGGCCTGCACGCCAATTTGGTGGCTGGGGCCGACCTCGACCAGGACGGCGACGTGGACCTGATAACCGGCGACAGCGAGGGCGACCACCTCTCTATTTTACTGAACGATGGCCGTGCCCACTACCAGCGGGCCGGCCGCCTGCCTGCGGCCAGCCCCCGCAATTTTGTGCTGGGTGACATGAACAGCGACGGCGTACCAGACCTCGTGCTGAAGGGCGCCGGCTGCGCCATCACGGTGGGCTACAACGATGGCCACGCGCACTTCCGAATGAAAACCGAAGAGTTGAGCCCGCTTTTTCCTGAGGATAAAAATTCGGGCCAGCCCTACGCCGACCGCCACGGCTACTGCCCCCGCGAAGTAGCGCTGGCCGACGTAGACCGCGATGGGGACCTCGATATCGTGACCGTGAATGACCAGGGGGTATACCAGCCCAGTTCGCTCAGCGTCATCTACAACGACGGGGCTCATGGCAAGCTCGAAATAGAAGAGCTGGTGTACCTCACCAACTACGTGGCCAATCTCACCATCGGCGACCTGAATGGGGATGGTTGGGCCGACCTTGTGCTCTCCGGTATCGGCGACAGCGAATACCCCAACATCGTGTTCATCCTCCTCAACGATACCCGCGGCCGCTACGGTACTTCCAACATCACGATGGGCGGCCTCGACAATGGCCCGGCCGATGAGCGGTTTGGCTACACCCTGGTGCGCCGCCTCAGCACGAGCGAGCTGGATGCCTGGCGCGTAGCTCTGGGCGACGTAGACGCCGACGGCGACCTCGACCTTGTAGTGGCCGACCACTACGGCCGGCTGGGGGTGCTGCGCAATGATGGCCACGCCACCTTTGCCGACCTCTACCACCTGCCCACCCACCTGGCCTACCAGGCCGAGCTGCCCATCGGCGACCTGCGCGGCCGGGGCCAGCTGGCGTGGCTGGTGCCGCACCGGCCGCTGCCCCTGCCGGGTGGGGAGGCCAGGGTGGGCGATACCGCCGTGCTGGATAAGCTGCGATAAGGGGCTGGTCGGCTAAAAGCCCGGTGCTTCCAACTATCGGCCTACTTTTGTCCTACCGTTTATCCTTTTCCTTTTATGCCCGCACCTACCTACCTCACCCAACACCAGAACCGCTTTCTCGAAGAGCTCATCGACTGGCTGCGCATTCCATCCGTGTCGGCCGACCCCAAGTTTCACGGCGACGTGCTCAAGGCCGCTGACTACCTGCGCGATAGGCTGGCCGAAGCCGGCGCTACCAACGTCGAAATCTGCCCCACGGCCGGCAATCCCATCGTGTACGGCGAATACATGGCTGGCCCCGACCGCCCCACGGTGCTCGTGTATGGCCACTACGACGTGCAGCCCGCCGACCCCTACGAGCTATGGACCTCGCCGCCATTTGAGCCCGTTATCAAGGACGGTAAAATCTACGCCCGCGGCGCCTGCGACGACAAGGGCCAGGTATACATGCACGTGAAGGCCCTGGAAATGATGCTGCGCGAGGGTGGCGCCGGCGCGCCCTGCAACATCAAGTTTATGTTTGAGGGCGAGGAAGAAATTGGCTCCAACAACCTCGAAATCTTCGTGCGCGCCAATAAGGAGAAGCTGCAAGCCGACGTTATTCTTATTTCCGATACCGGCATCCTGGCCAACGACGTGCCTAGCATCGAGGTGGGCCTGCGCGGCCTCAGCTACCACGAAGTAACCGTGACCGGCCCCAACCGCGACCTGCACTCGGGCCTCTACGGCGGCGCGGTGCAAAACCCCATCAACGCCCTGTGCGCGATGATAGCCAGCCTGCACGACGAGAATGGCCACATCACGATTCCTGGCTTCTACGACAACGTGGACGAGCTGAGCGCCGAGGAGCGCGCCGAAATGGCCAAGGCCCCGTTTTCGGAGGAAGAATTTAAAAAGAGCATCGGCCTGCCCGACTCCTACGGCGAAAAAGGCTACTCCAGCATGGAGCGCACCAGCATCCGGCCCACGCTCGACGTGAACGGTATCTGGGGCGGCTACACCGGCGAGGGCGCCAAAACGGTGATTGCCTCGCAGGCCCACGCCAAAATCTCGATGCGCCTGGTGCCGCACCAGACCTCGGCCGAAATCACGGCGCTGTTTCAGCAGCACTTCAGCCGCATTGCGCCGGCCGGCGTCACGGTAGAAGTGCGCCCGCACCACGGCGGCGAGCCCGTCGTGACGCCCACCAACTCGGTGGCCTACAAAGCCGCCGCCGACGCTATGGAAACTACCTTTGGCAAGCGCCCGGTGCCCACCCGCGGCGGTGGCTCCATTCCCATCGTGGCCATGTTCAAAACCGAGCTTGGCCTCGACTCGGTGCTGCTCGGCTTCGGGCTCGACTCCGACGCTATTCACTCGCCCAACGAGCACTTCGGCGTCTTCAACTTCCTGAAGGGCATCGAAACCATCCCCGAGTTTTATAGAGAATACGCGGCCGCCCGCTAGGGCAGGGGCTGTCCCGAACTCAGCAAAAGAGCTTTTTTGTGTCCTTTCACGGCGGCAATTGCCAGGGGTAGGGGCTACCCCGAACGCAGAAAAAGCCCGTTTTCCTGTCAGGAAAACGGGCTTTTTCTATGGCTAGGGTCAAAGCTGATTGAACGAATACGTGTCGTAGAGCTGAAACGCGCTGTTACAGATGCGCTGCTAAAAGGTGCTACTTGTGGTGAGCAGCACTTCTTTGTACACATTGCTGAAGGCGCTGTTGTAGCGCAGGCCAATGCCAAAGCCGTGCGAACTGGTTGCCCAGGCCCATCAGGTAGCCAAAATCAACTGCCTTGATGCCTTTACATTGGTCGAGGTGCTGCCGACCTCCGACTTGGCCGCCACCAAAAAGCCAGCCTATGGCCCGGCCCCAAGGAAAACCGGCCGTGTTGACGTGGAAGCTCAGCGGCCCGTCGATGTAGTTCGGGGCGCGAAGCACCTACCTTGAGAGCTGGCATTAGGTTGCCGCCGCGCCCCCGGTATTGCGCCTGGGCCGCCGTGCCCGCGCCCAGCCTCAGCGCTAGCAGAAGAAAGGGTTTTCATAAAAACGAAGGTGATGGAATAGGAAATCGGGCAAAGCTATAGCTACCCAAAAGCCCAAGCGCCCCAAAAACCTGCCTGCGGCAGCAAGCCTACCAGTAAGCAAAAGAGGGGTTTCGCTTACTTTCAAAAAGACCTTCCCCAAACCCAAACGCACACAAAAAAGCCAGCCCTGGGTAGGAGCTGGCTTTTTTGTGTTGGAGCAAAGGCCTAGCCTTTGCCACCGAACAGGTAGTGCACCTGGAACTGGAATACGCCGTTGTGGAAGTTGTTGTCGCCACGCAGCGGGGCACTGCCCGCGCCGAAGCCATCCTTGTATACATTCGAGAAGTCACCAGTGTAGCGGGCTTCGAGGCCGAGGCCGCTGGTGATTTGGTAACCGATGCCACCTACGTAGCCAATGCCAACCGGCACGAGGGCATCGCGGCCACGGCTTACGTTAACTTCAGCCGGGCTGCCAGCACCGGCACCCTGCGGCCGGAAGAACTCACGAGCGCCCAAGGCGAAGCTCGCCTGAGGACCCAGGTTAAAGAAGAAGCCCTTGCCATCCTCACCAGTGTTAACCTTGAAGAGCACCGGTACGTCGATGTACGACAGCGTCGAGCGGTACTGCTGGCCATTGTATTGGTTGTTGGTATTCACGTACTGAGCGTTATCAATAAACGCGCCTTTCTGCGAATACAGACCTTCGATTTGGATAGAGGTGTTATCGGTCATGCCGAAATTAACGAGCACACCGGCAGCAAAGCCAGGCTTGAAGCCCGTGCTGGTGCCAATGTCGCCGCCGCCCGTGTACGAGCTCAGGTTGAAGCCGCCCTTTACACCGTATTTAACGCCGGTCTGGGCGTTGGCAGCACCGGCAAAGCCGGCGAGAAGACCTAGGGAAAGAAGTACTTTTTTCATGGCTGAAAAATGATTAATAGTCCCGAGCCGGGTTCTAGAATAGAATAATTAAGTAGGTTGGGTGACCGGGAATGGGCCTTATACTTGCCGGTTGGGGGCGGGGGTTACATTCTGATTCAATTTTGATTTTTTTTTAATCTGGCTGGGTAGCCTCTGGCTGGGCGCGTAGTTTTGGGATAAGTTTGCTTATTTCGACATGTTTTGGTGTAGCCCAAAAGCGCAGTGTATTAATTACTATCTACTTAGTGGGCTGCTCTTAGCTGGCGGGCTGCGGGCGCGGCCGGCCGCAGCTCAAGTATTGGCGGCGTCCGATTCTTTTAAAATGGCCGCGCCGCCGGGCCCGTTTATTTTTGGTGTCTACGCACAAGGCGGTAGCATCATCAACCACACGGCGCCCGTCAGCCACCTGGTAGCCTCGCACCCTACGGGCTTCGAGCTGAACGTGCAGCACCAAACTACCGGGGCCGCGCCCTGGCACAGCTGGTACAACTACCCGAAGGTGGGCCTGGCCCTGGTGTACTACGACTACCACAACCCCATTCTGGGTCAGAGCTATGCCGCCACGGTATACTTGAGCAAGCCCATCAGCCGCACGGCGCGCCACGACCTGAGTTTCCGGCTGGGCACGGGGCTGGCCTATTTTCCCCGGCACTACGACCTGTATACCAATCGTAAGAACACGTTTGTGAGCTCCCCGCTCAATGCCACGCTGCAAATGCGGCTGGAGTACGACGTGGCCCTCACCGACCACCTGGGCCTGCTGCTGGCCCTGGCCCTCAACCACTACTCCAACGGCGCCACGGCCAAGCCCAACTTTGGCATCAACCTGCCCACGCTGCAAGTGGGCCTCAACTACCATCAGTGGCGGCTGGGCCCGGCGGCGGGCGCCCCCGCGCCGGCGCCGGCCGATGTAGGGCGCAATTTTTTGACTATCAGTACCAGCCTGGGCTACAAGCAGCGCACCGGCGGCGACCCGGCGCACTACCTCGTCAATTCGGCCACGGTGGCCGTGGGGCGGCGCGTCAACCGCAAAAGCAACCTGCTGGTGGGCGCCGAGGGCTTCTACGACCGCTCGCTGCTGGCTGCGCTGCGCGACACGGCGCGCAGCCAGGACCACCTGCCCGACGTGAAAAAGGCCGGCGCCTTCGTGGGCCACGAGTTGCTGTTTGGCCGGCTGGCCCTGGTCACGCACCTCGGGCTGTACTTCTACAATCCGTACAAGTCGAACCCCGTTTACTACGAGCGCATCGGGCTGAAGTACCAGGCCACTGACCTGTTATTCGGCGCCATCGACCTGAAAGTGCACCGCGCCGCCGCCGACGTTATCGAGTTCAAGGTAGGCGTGAAGCTGTAGCGCCTCCCGCTTAGGTAGGCTTTCCGGCTGCTTCGGGCAGCCCAGCCGGCGCTTGGGGCACAACCGTGGCGCCGGAGGCCCGGCCACAAGCCACCTTTGAGCGGTGGGCCGGCGCTGATTTCCCGGCCATCCGCACGACCCATGCTGCTGCTGCGCGTATTGCTTTACCTGCACATTGCGGCGGGGTTTGTTGGTTTCTTGGTGGCGCCGGTGGCCCTGGCCGTGCGCAAGGGTGGCGAAGCGCACCGCCGCTGGGGGCGGATATTTTTCTGGGCCATGGTGGTGGCCGGGCTCACCTCGCTGCTACTGGCCGGGCTCAAGCTCGCCTACATGCCGCTGACCAATGCTAGCGCCAGTGGGCTTAAATTTCTGCTATTGACGGGCTTGTTTACACTTTACCTGGCGGGCTTCGGCTACCGGGCGCTCTACCTCAAAAAGCTGGGCCAGGGCCAGCGGCCGGTCTTTTTCGATTGGCTGACCGTGGGCGCGGGCCTGCCGGTATTCGGCTTTTTCGTGTTTTGGGGGCTGCGGCACGGGGCCGTGCCGGCCGTCGTGTTCGGCAGCATCGGGCTCCTGACGGCCGCCCGCCAGCTGCGGAGCTACCTGCACAGCGCTCCGCCCGCGCCGGCCCAGTGGCTGCGCAATCACATTTCGGGTTTCATGGGGGCTTACATTGCGGCGGTATCGGCTTTTTCGGCCACTAGCCTGCACTTCATCCCCTGGCCCTGGAATTTTCTGTGGCCTACGCTGCTCGGCGTGCCCTATCTGCTGTGGGCGCAGCGCCGCTACGTAGGCACCCCAGCTACCTTGCCTGCGCCAGTCCCTGGCAAGGCTGGCTAGCCCTGCGTCAGTGCCCGGTTGATGCGGCTCACCAGGGCCGGTCCTTCGTACACAAAGCCCGTGTAGAGCTGCACCAGGCTGGCGCCGGCCGCCAGCTTTTCCAGCGCATCCTCGGCCGAGTGGATGCCACCCGCCCCGATAATGGGCAGCCCGCCCTGGCTGCGGCGGTGCAGGTAGGCGATGACCTCGGTGGCCCGTGCCCGTAGCGGCCGCCCGCTGAGGCCGCCCGCGCCATAGGCCGCCACGGTGGCCGCCGGCGTGGCTAGCCCCCCGCGCTCGATAGTGGTGTTGGTGGCCACCAGCCCGCTGAGTTGGGTTTCGCGGGCTATTTCGAGAATGTCGTCGAGCTGCGAATCGGTGAGGTCGGGGGCGATTTTGAGCAGCAGCGGATGCGGGGCGGGGCGGGCCAGATTGCGGGCCTGCACCTGCTGCAAGAGGTTGATTAGCGGCTTCTTATCCTGTAATTCGCGCAGGCCCGGCGTATTGGGTGAGCTCACGTTCACCACAAAGTAATCGACCTGCTCGGCCAGCGCCTCAAAAGCAGCCACGTAGTCGTTGGCCGCGCGCTCGTTGGGCGTATCCTTGTTCTTGCCGATGTTGCCGCCGATGAGGAGCTGCCGGTTCTGGCGCCGGGCCAGCCGGGCCGCCACCGCCGCCGCCCCATCATTATTAAACCCCATGCGGTTGAGGAGCGCCTCATCCTGCGGCAGCCGAAACAGCCGCGGCTGCGGGTTGCCCGGCTGCGGCCGGGGCGTCACGGTCCCGATTTCCACGAAGCCGAAGCCCATTGTGGCCAGCTCGTCGGTGAGCACCGCGTTCTTGTCGAGGCCCGCCGCCAGCCCCACGGGGTTGGCAAACTTCAGCCCGAACACCTCGCGCGCCAGGCTGGGGTGCTGGTAGTCGTAGAGGCCGCGCAGGGCGCTTTTGCCACCCGGCAGGCTGGCCGTTCGCTTCAGATTATTGAAAACGAGATGGTGCGCCCGCTCGGCATCGAGCTTGAAGAGCAGGGGCTTGACGAAGGATTTATACATTGGGAAAACTCGGCAACCGCTTAGCAGCCAGGCAAAGTTACCCTGCCCAGCCCTCGCGGTCGAGCGAGCGGTACTGAATAGCTTCGGCCAGGTGCTGAATCTGAATTTCCTCGGTGCCCGCCAGGTCGGCAATGGTGCGGGCCACTTTCAGAATGCGGTCGTAGGCGCGGGCGCTCAGGCCCAGGCGCTCCATCGCGGTTTTGAGCAGGTTGCGGCCGGCCTGGCTTATCTGGCAAACGTCCTTCACCATCTGCGACGGCATCATGGCATTGGAGTGAATGTCAGGCTGTTCGGCGAAGCGTTTGCTTTGCACGGCCCGCGCCTTCTCCACCCGCTGCTGAATATCGGCGCTGGTTTCGGCCTTGCGCGTTTCCGTCATCTGGTCGAACGTCACGGGCGTTACTTCCACGTGCAGGTCGATGCGGTCGAGCAGCGGGCCACTCACCTTATTGAGGTACTTCTGCACCACGCCGGGGCCGCACACGCACTCCTTATCGGGGTGGTTGTAATAGCCACACGGGCAGGGGTTCATACTGGCAATGAGCATGAAGTTGGCTGGAAAATCGATGCTCACCTTCGCCCGCGAAATCGTCACGCGGCGCTCCTCCAGCGGCTGGCGCATCACCTCCAGTACGGTGCGCTTAAACTCGGGCAATTCGTCCAGAAACAGCACGCCGTGGTGCGAAAGCGAGATTTCACCCGGCTGCGGGTTGCTGTCAAATACAAGAGTTTGTGATAGTATATTGGGTAGTTCAAGCAATATTGAGCCAAAAAATATTGAGAATATCACAAAAGTAATTGAGAGCAGTTTGAATAAAGCTAGGAGTTAGTGATAATGATTGTAGTCGTGGCCTTGACTAAAAATTTGTCACAAAATTTAAACAGGTAGGTCGTTGGCTGGTGATTAGTGTTAAAACCGGATGAACACTTTGCTGTGTCTTCTCTGCGGAACGATGAGGCTATCTATTTGAAATTATAATCCGAGTCGTTGCAAATTAATGCTAGGTCCCTCTGATATCTTCTTCACTCGGTTAACAAACTGCTTTGGAGTCCAGCCTTTGTACATTGAACCAGCAATTTTATCAAGGAATAGATTTGCACCAGCTTCAATAACTGGTTTTGCAACCGCACCAGCTGCATAACCCCACAACCCACCAGCTGCCACACTTATACCACCGGATGCCAGCGCTGCCGCAGCTCCAACAGCTGGCCCGATACCTTGCATAAATAAGCCTTTTAAAAGCTGGCCAGGAATTGTTTCGCTAAATCCAGTTGGTTTAGATATGGCTTCTATGTATTTGCTGATGATATAACTACGCTCGGCAGGATTGGATGCATCCTGAATCCATTTTCTAAATAGCGCATTATCATTTCTCTCTCGTAGTTGCATTGCAGTTGCAAAACCTGCCTTACGTGATAAATATAAGGCCCTTAAATTAGGAATCCGTTCAGCTTCTTCTAAGATAGTATCGCTTCCTTTTTGGATATTCAGTGCATCCTCCACTAATCCAACTGCTTGCTTTGCTATGCTATAAACTGCTGGGGTATTATACAAGCCGTAGTTATTTTCTGCTACAAAAATAGTTTTTTCAATTTCAGACGTGAGATGTTGAAAATGAAATCTTGACTCTGCGCTAAAAGCAAGCGAGGTACCGACAAATGGCAATCCTACGGGTCTAAGAGCATCCGATTCGTAAGCATCAGTTACGATTTTAACAGCTTTATCCCCATCATTTAAGGACCCAAGCTTAATATGAGGAGCTATCCTTTTAGCGAAAGATTGTTTTTCGTGCTCTTTGTAGCCTGCTACGTACTTTAAAGCATCCAATACAGCTTCTTCAGGATTGCCGAAGGCTCCACCTTGTGGTACACCATACACGACAGGCGGTACACCCGATAGTAAGGATGGGTCCTTTCTGCCAGCCCCTTCTGGTCCCATGCCTACCATAGACATGGTTCTTGGTAAGACCACTTCAATTACTTCGAGCGCAATGGCGCGTTCTAGTTCTGGGAACCCAAATCCTACTACCAAGGCAGCTAAAGCACTGTTATCCATACTGCCCAGGATAATACTCACTCTGTCGAACAAGAGAAGTTGTTCGAAAAGCTCTGCGTACATCAAGTCAGCCTTGATAGGCTCCACAGCCCGTTGTATGCTGTCAAGCTTCTTCCTTTCCAAGACATATTGGTGAGATACGTCGGTTACAGTCGTGTTTAAAATCCCTTTCATAAATTGTTCTCAAACCTAGATGCTACGCTACAACTTATCGAATGCCTTGTACTTTCATTACAACTAGCATAGTAGAAAGCTGCTTTAGCCCCAAAAGCCTCGGTTATTGCCGAGACCGGTGGGGAGCCCGAAGCTAGCGCATCCATCGCATTATTTCTAGGCGATATAAGTGAGAACCTGGGCGCGGCCCATGTCGAATTGTTGTGTCTCAATAGTCACATAGTATGTGTACTCAACTTTGAGGGCAGAAGTATATTTTTTACGGGTAGAGGCGTAACTGCATAGTGTTTAATTCATGGACTGTGAACGCAGAAATCAGGACTTATGACTGTCCGTACTGATAAGTAGCTCCCCCTATTGTACAAATTATCTACATTATTTGTGCGTTTATAATCATATTTGATATGGGTTATTTTATAACTTTTTGTGTTTGTTTAAGCACATAAATAAAATTTTTTTAATAAACTTTATTGTTTTTTAGTGAAAAACGCTAATTTTTGTGAAAACAAGGGATAGTATCTCCTCAGATGTCCCTGTGTCAGCTGATGACTAGAATTATAAAATCGCCTGTTCGTAGAATTATACCTTCGACCTACTCTATACGTGGTCAAATTAGTAGTCAGAAGAATGGCCGGGCCCCGCATTATGAATCGTCGCTGGAGCGAGACCTTATGCAACTTTTAGATTTTGACAGTTGCGTAGAGAGTTACTGTGAGCAGCCTGTTACTATTAAATATGTTCACGAAGGAAAAATAAGGCGTTATACCCCTGATGTACTGGTATACTACCGCGCAGAGCCGGAGACAGCAGCAATTGCTAGACCGCTTTTAGGGGAAGTAAAGTATCGGGCCGACCTTAAGCAATATTGGACTGAGCTAAAGCCGAAGTTCATAGCCGCCTCGCGCTATGCAGCAGAACAAGGCTGGCAGTTCAAACTGATTACCGAGCGCGAAATCCGCACAGACTATCTGACCAACGTACGCTTTTTGCGGCAGTATACCGGCCCCCAAGTTCAGGTTTCGCAGATAGACCATGGGTTACTAATGAGTCTTTTGCGCGAAACCCAACTTACGACAGGGGAGAAGTTGCTATTGACAGCTACCGGCGACCGCACTAAACGGGCCGAGTTGCTCTACGTCCTCTGGCATCTCATTGCCGTGGGTTTGGTTCACTGTGACCTTGCTACTGTTCTATCCCTTCGGTCTGAAATATGGATACCATAAATGAGCTTTTGCTCCAGCCTGGTTGCTCGGTACTATACCAGGGACAACCCTATAAAATCCTCCAACTGGTAGGCAATCTGAAAACTGTCATGCTGGAAGACCCGATTTCGGGACGGCGACTCAATGCTCATATTGACTTTCTGTCGTCTCCAGCCAGCGAGACGAGAGTACTTACCGAGCCGACCGTGTCATTGGAATTAATTTCCGACGAGGACTGGGCGGTGGCACAAAAGCGCATGGCGATTATCCAGCCCCTAATCGTCGGCAAAGGTGACAGGCAACTGGTACGGAGCATAATGCAACAACATAGTGTCGGCCAGGCTACCATCTACCGCTGGCTGAATCTGTTTAAAACTACCGGCCAGTTGTCCAGTCTCATTCCAAGCCGGCGGGGCCCCGAGAAGGGGCAGTCTCGCTTGTCTGCTGAAGTAGAAGCATTGGTGAGGGCTTCCTTGGACGAGGTTTATCTCACCAAGCAGCGTTATCCCCTAAAAAGGGTTTATATAGATATACTAAAACGATGTCAGCGTCATAAGGTATCAGCACCTCATTCTAATACAGTGCGCAATAGAATTTTGGCCATTCGCAAGGAGAGAGCACTGCGCTTACGCCACGGTAATAAAGCCGCCGACGACAAATACAGCCCGCACAAAGGCAAATTCCCAGGTGCCGACTTCCCGCTAGCGGTTGTGCAAATCGACCATACACCAGCAGATATCATCCTAGTGGACGACATGACGCGCATGCCCCTGGGCAAGCCGGTTATTACAATGGCAATCGATGTCTACAGTCGGATAGTGGTTGGGTTGTATGTCTCTTTTGAAGCGCCTAGCGCACTCGGGGTCGGCATGTGCCTAGCCAGCGCCATTCTGCCGAAGGACAATTGGCTTAGACAGATGGATGTAACAGGCGAGTGGCCTTGCTGGGGTAGAATGAAGAAGATATACGCGGACAATGCCAAGGAATTTCGGGGTAACATGCTCAAGCGGGCCTGTGAGGAGTACGGCATAGACCTAGAATTCCGCCCCGTTCGCAAGCCTCGCTACGGGGCGCACATAGAGCGATTATTAGGCTCTTTCGCTAAGGAAATCCATTGCTTGCCAGGTACTACCTTCTCCAATACTCAGGAAAAAGGGGAATACCAGTCCGCTAAAGAGGCTGCGCTAACACTGGGCGAGTTTGAAAAATGGCTGCTCCATTTGATTGTCAATATCTATCACAGAAGCGGACATAGTAGCCTTGACAATCGTACTCCGATGCAGGTCTTTGAGGACGGTATCTATCAGAAGACCGGTCTACCACCTCGCATCAATGGTATCGATGATGCTAACAAGGTAAAGATGGACTTTCTGCCCTTTTATGAACGCACTATTCAGGAAAACGGCGTCCAACTGGACCATATTCGCTACTACAGTGATGTGCTTCGTCCCTGGATTCACACAATGGAAGAGGATTCGCCAAAATCTAACAAGAAGCGGAAGTTTATTTTCAAACGCGACCCCCGTGACATCAGCGTTCTGTTCTTTTATGACCCGGAGACCAAAGCATATTTTTCAATTCCCTATCGCGACACATCTTACCCCTCGATAACGATTTGGGAGCACCGACAGATACTGACCCGATTGGCAGATGCCGGCGTCAAAAAATTCGGTGAAGCTAGGCTTTTTGAGGAACATAAAATATTGCAAAAGATTGAAGAGCAGGCTGTGACCCAGACCCGAATCGTGCGCCGCGAGCGTCAGCGTGCTAGGAGGCAGAGTAGCCAGTCAAAAAGCATTAAACAAGAATTGCTTACAAGCGTGACAGTTGTGGACGACCTGCTTCCTGTTGCCGGGTCGGTCGTACAGCATGCCCCTGCTCGCCTTTCACTACTATCAGGGACTATTCAACCATTCGAAGAAGTAGAATATGGAAAATAGTAATGATTCTTTCCCGATTGATACACTGGCGAATGCAGACGCCCGGATTCAATGTATCCTTTCGTCCCGTTGGATAAAATATCCGGCGGCCGAGCATATTCTAAACCGGCTAGAAGAGCTGCTAATCCATCCGAAAATTGCGCGCATGCCCAACCTGCTGCTAGTGAGCGAAACCAATAACGGCAAAACTGTGATAATTGACCGGTTTTGCAGTCTGCACAAAGCTTACGCTACTTCAGGTGATGAAAAGGTAGTACGTCCCGTCGTTTCAGTACAGGCTCCACCCCAGCCTGATGAGAAGCGATTCTATCATAAACTGCTTGATAATCTGAAAGTCCCTTATGGTATGAGCGAACGTACCGACCGGCTGGAGAGGCAGGCGTTCCATGTTATGCGGTCTCTCGATACACGGATGCTTATTATTGATGAGATTCACAATCTGCTGGCTGGCAGTAGCAGTCGCCAGCGAGCATTCCGGAACGTTCTCAAGAACATGGCCAACGAACTGAAAATCGTTATTGTCGCAGTCGGTACGATGGAGGCACGTAATGCGATGAGTGCAGATTCGCAGACAACTAACCGGTTTCCTCCAAAATTTCTGCCCAAATGGAATTGTGATGAAGATTACCAGCGTCTGCTTGCTAGCTTCGAGCAAACACTCCCTTTGCGGAAAGCCTCGAATTTAGCAGAGCCGACACTAGCTGAACGCATTTTTACGCTAAGTGAAGGCACTATCGGGGAAATTTCTACCGTCGTCACGTTGGCTGCCGTGGAAGCCATTCGCTCAGGCGAAGAACATATCAATCGCAAAACACTGGACCGCATTGACTATGTGGCTCCCTCAGCCCGTCGTCGGATGCAATAACCGATACTATATTACTAACTGTGGAACCGGAATGCATCTCACGGGCGGAATATGTTCTGCCATGCACGCTTCAGCCTGGCGAGGGAGAACTGCTTTCAAGTTGGTTAGTTCGACTGGCACATGCACATCAGGTCAAAGTCTACTCATTCTGTAAGCATCTGTGGCCAGAAGTTGCTATTTGGGACCGTGACATAGATAAACTAGCTCCAGCGGTCTTACTGGATATCTTAGCGGTCCGTACCCTAACGCCCGTCCAGCGGATTATCCAAACGACGTTGCCTCCTCTCATAGAGCGATTGACCGGCGAACGCTTAACGGCTCGCCAAGCGCATGCCTCTTGGATGATGCCGGTAGGAGTTTACCATCGCACTCACCAGAAGCGTGGTTTGGTATATTGCCCACAGTGCCTGAGACGCGATGGGCCAACACCCTACTATCGGGTAAACTGGCGGCTGGCATTCTACGTGGTTTGTCCGACGTGCGGCATCTATCTGCATGAGGAGTGTCCGGCATGTGGTGAGCCGGTCAATTTCTTCCGTATCGAACTGGGCCGCAAGAGTGAAAATGCTGACCGGCCAATTTCGACCTGCCATAAATGTACTTTTGACTTGAGCCGGACTTCGGCAACATATGTTCCTGAAAAAACGCTGCGTCGGTATCGGTCACTGTATCGTATCAGCCGGGAGGGTTGGAACCTGTCCGTGCCATATCCGCATCAATATCTGCGCGTGATGCGCCAACTGGTAGCCATATTGGCTTCTTCTTCTGAACGAGCGCGCCCCCTGCAAATCGATATGCGACTTCGGCTGGGTCAACCAGTGGAGTGGCAAATAGGTTGGGCCTCATTCGAACAGACACCTATTCACTGGCGAACTTACCTGCTGGAACAAGCTATGTGGCTGTTGAATGACTGGCCAATCCGGTTCATTGCTGTTATGCGCTACCACCGGATAAGCAGCGCGACGTTGTTAAAAGATGTAGGTGGAGAAGTGCCGTTTTGGTTTGACACTACTGTGACCGAGCAGTTCTATGTTAACAATGTCAATCGACGATTTACTCCTTCCCCTCCCATGCGCTCCGAGAAGGGTAAGAATCAATTTATTGCGCCAATTAAAGGACTTGCTGGTAGTCCTCGAAAGGAAGATGGCAAGCGGAGTTGCCCACAATGCCACTCGCACTGGATTAACTGTAACGGGTTTAGAAAGGGTAAGCAACGGTATGAATGTCAGCAATGCCATCGTCACTTTACTGATACATTTACTTTGCTCTTAGATTCTTCAAAACCCTACTCAGGCGCTGTGTAATATAGGATGACTTGCTTTCTGTACGCCCTCGTAATCAGTATAGTTGCTCTTTCCGCAACGGCGCAGACACCACCCAACTTCCGGCTCAAACATGAGCTAGATAGTCTATATGAGCTAGACCAACGCTACCGCGCTATGCTCTTCAACCCCCACCTGACCCGCCGGCCAGATTCGCTGGCCGCCGCGCTCGGCGTAGCAAAGGGAGACCTGAACAAGGTCATCTTGGACCGGATGATGAGGACCGATGCGACGAACCTACCTCGCGTCCAGGCCATCTTAAAACAATATGGGTACCCGGGTAAATCGCTCGTGGGTACCCCGACCAACGAAGCCGCTTGGCATGTCATTCAGCACGCCCCAGAACTTATCCCCCAGTACTTTCCGCTGATGAAGGCGGCTGCGGAAACTGGCGAACTACCCTTTCAGCTTTACGCCACCATGCTGGACCGTAAACTCGTCTTCGAAAACAAAGAACAACTCTACGGTACGCAGGCTCAAAATTATAATAATGGGGCGTGGTTCATCTGGCCTATTTAGAATCCAGCACAAGTGAATCAACGTCGGAAGCAAGCGGGCTTTAAGACGACCGATGAGGAAGTCGCAGCGAGCTTAGGGGTGCCTTATAAAGTGTTAGCCTTGGAGGACGTAGCTAAAATGCCCAAGTAGCAATCTGCCTAGCGCCATCTAAACCAGCCTGCCGGGCCGCGAATGTAAGTTTAGGTAAACGAGTAGTCTCACTACCAATTAAGTACTATTTAGCGGCGCATGAATACGACCCTGCGGTTAAGAGGCCGCAAAGAAGGGTCGTTATTGTTCGCAATGGGTTGGGTACATCCATATCCTATTGGCCTAAGGCGGCTAGCGGCGATGCCATGCGCGGCCAAATAAAAACAGACTACCTCCGCCCGCCGTTGCGACAACTGATGGTTTAATGCCTTATCGCCTTGATTATCTGTATGGCCCTGCACTTCGAGTTGCCAAGTTGCTTGGACCCGTAGCAGCGCAGCTAAGCTATCCAAGGCAACCTGGGCAGTTGGTAACAATACGGCTCTTCCTTGTTCAAAGCGCAGGGCTGGTAATACTATTTCCTGGCCTGTTTGCAGTTGAGGTAATGGGCGGGTAGGGGGTGAATCCGTCAGCTTGCTTGCTGATAAGTCGTAGGATAGCTGCGGTCGAACAGGTGATAAAGTATGGGGGAGACGTAGCTGAGCGGATGGCTGGTGTACCCGCACTATCGGGCGTAGCGGCGATAGTATTATACGCTCAGGCGCCGAGCGGGGAGGTGGGGTGGTCCAGTAAGAACGGACAGTGCACTAAGATAAGCTGATTAGGAAGTCGCGTTCAAATTGGTGCGGGGAGCGGTAGCCGAGCGCGGAGTGCCGCCGGTCAAGGTTGAAGTAGGTGTCGAGGTAGTAGGCCACCTCTAGGCGGGCCTCTTCAAGGCTGGCAAACGCGCCGCCGTGGGGCAGCAGTTCGGTTTTGAGCGTGCTCCACCCGGCTTCGGCCTGGGCGTTATCGTAGGGGTTGCCCGGTCGGCTATAGCTGGCCAGTGCCTGAGCCTTTTCGATGCGCGTGCGGCAAGCTGAGCTGGTATACTGACTGCCGCGGTCGGCATGGATAATCAGCCCTGGCACTGGCTGGCGCAGCGTTAGGGCCTGCTCCAGGGCAGTGAGCACCAGTTCGGTGGGCATCTGCTGGTCGAGGTGCCAGCCCACCACGCGCCGCGAGTAGGTGTCGCGCCAGGTGGCCAGATAACACCAACGCCCGCCGACCAAGGGCAAGTAGGTAATATCCCCAACCCAGACTTGATTGGGCGCAGTAGGTGCAGGCTGACCCAGGAGCAGATTTTCGGCCACGACCGTCGCGGGGTCGGCTACCGTGGTGCGGGGGCGCTGCGGACGAGTACTTAGCGCCCGGAGGCCGCGGCGGCGTAGCCAGCTGCGCAGCGCGTAGCGCCCGACGGCATGCCCTTCGGCACGCAATTCTGCCCGCAAGCGTCGGGTGCTGAGGTGGTCTAGCAGAAACAGACAGCGAGAAGTCTTAACTTCCGCTGCCCATGACTGCCAAAAAACTAGCTGACGGCCAGCCCGTCACCCGCAAGAAATACACGCCCGCTTTTAAAGCTGAGTGCGTCCGCCAGGTAGCCGCCGGGGCCCGGCAAACGGATGTAGCCCGTGCTCAGGGCCTTTCGCCCGCCCTGCTGGGCCGCTGGCAACGCGCGGCCCTAGCGCAAGCCGTGCCCAGCAGCGCCGAGCGCGAGGAAATCAAACGTTTACGCGCCGAACTGAAGCGCGTGGAAATCGAGCGCGATATTTTAAAAAAAGTGGTGACCATCTTCTCGCAACCTCAACCGTGAGTAAGTACGTCTTTCTCAGCGCGCAAGCAGCTACCTGGACGCTGGCTGATTTGTGCCGGGTACTAGGCGTGAGCCGTAGTGGCTACTACCAGTGGCGGGCGGCGAGCTCGCCGCCCGTTCCCGACTGGCAGCCTGCTGCACAGCAGGCGTTTACGCGTCATGCCAGGCGGTATGGCACCCGCCGCCTGCGGGCCGAGTTGCAGGCCGAGGGCCACCAAGTGGGGCGTTATGCGCTGCGCAGCTGGCTGCGAGCCAGTGGGCAGCGCGCCCTGAGCACCCGACCTCAGCGCCCGCGCACCACCCAAGCCGACCCGGCCGCTGTTGTGGCCGAGAACCGGCTACTGGGTCAGCCCCCGCCCACGCGCCCCAACCAGGTCTGGGTGGGCGACATTACCTACCTGCCGCTGGTCGGCGGGCGCTGGTGCTACCTAGCCACCTGGCGCGATACCTGCTCGCGGCGCGTAGTGGGCTGGCATCTGGCGGCACAGATGCCAACTGAACTGGTGCTCACCGCGCTGGAACAAGCCCTGACGCTGCGCCAGCCGGCACCGGGCCTCGTGATTCACGCTGACCGCGGCAGCCAGTACACCAGCCATGCGTGCCGCCAGCGCATCGAAGACGCCGGGGCGCTGGCCAGCTACGCCCGGCCGGGCAACCCCTACGATAACGCCCAGGCGGAGGCGGGCTGGAGCACGCTGAAAACCGAGCTCTTGCCCCACGGCGGGGCGTTTACTAGCCTGGAAGAAGCAAGGTTGGAAGTGGCCTATTACCTCGACACCTACTTCAACCTTGACCGACGCCACTCGGCGCTCGGCTACCGCTCGCCCCACCAGTTTGAAACCGACCTGTTCCAGCACCTACCTTAGCTCGCTGTCCGTTTCCACTAGACCGCCCCA
>Ga0160429_1000828_pt1 | contig 20045 bp, 13 predicted proteins | sample SolpanmetagenomR_FD_108199 | JGI IMG/M metagenome (GOLD analysis project Ga0160429, IMG submission 108199) | Solar panel surface microbial communities from Lawrence Berkeley National Laboratory, California, USA - R | ecosystem: Engineered > Built environment > Solar panel > Unclassified ...
AACGATGTTGAAGCTTCTCGGTAAACTTTCCTGCTTTCATATAGTATACCTTCTGTCTGATACGCTCTTCTTTACGCTCGGACTTGTCCCATGTGAGGGCCAAAACAATCTCCTTCTCACTTTAGAACACCAAAGGGACAGTAGGTCTGTCTTCAGTGTTTTGCATCTCATTGGCTTTCTGTAGCCAGGTTGCGCATAAGGGCTCAGTTTTGGCACGGTCGACGTCCACGCTCAGATGCACTGTGATGGCATCACATGCTTCCAGTTCAGTGATTGAACCTTCTGATTTCTTGATGACAATTTATTTGCAGTGCTCAGGAAAGGGAGCTGTGGCTACGTCGTTTACTCTTTGGGCAAAGGCTGATAGGTTACTCATTTCTAACAGAGTGTCAATATGATTATAGGGGAACAAGACTCTAGATTTGGATTATAAGCATCAATCTATAGTAGTATTGTACATAATACGCTTTTCAAAATGTCCGCAGGACAGTTTGAACTGTATGTTATGTTCTATCGCTGCGTCAAGGGTTCATGGACCGAAGGCAAAGTCAGGGCTAATGTACGTATGTAGTATTCGAGGCCGGCTGATGCAAGATTTAGCTGTGTAAAAGCCTATTACACTGCTGTCTGGTTTGGATGTGCTTGTCTTGCTGCTTTATGCGTATTCTGTGTTCTTTACTAGGGATATGCTATGGCTATCGGATCTCATACGGGTGGCTTTCATATGAACGAGGCTTGGTATTTCCTATATACATGCATTCTGAGTGGTTATTCTACGCTTGTACTAGTCTGAGGCTTGTGGGTATGCTGACGAAACTTCCATACTATTTATAGTTGTTTATTCGTCGTGTGTATTTCGTTCTTCAGTTTTTTCAATTCCACGTATTATATGCGTGTAATGTGTGCCTTTATGTGTGTGACGTTTTCTGCTGACGTATGTGTGGCAGCGTTGTGTGTATGTGCTTTTCCGTTCGTTACGTTTTTCGTATGTAATGTGCGAAGACTTTTGTTTCTTGTAATCGCGTGTTTAGAGTTGCGTATTATAATTATGTTTGTTTGGGGAACGTAATGCGAATGAGTGTAAGGATGAGTGTACGTGTGAAGTGTATGTAATTGTGAATGTAAGATTTAGTATATGATTTGTATGTGGGGGAGTGGACAAGAAGCAAAGGTCAAGGGCTTCCTCCTTTTCTGCCTCTCCTCGTACGACCCCGATAACACTGCCTCTCACTCCATCTTATATCTCTTCCCTGCTTCGAACCTGGAACTCCTTCCTCGCTCGCGGACAAAAAATACTCCAGTAACGTAAACGGAGTACATAAAACCCAGTATTAGCCGAACAGGCCCTTAACAAAAGGGAAACGCCAGGAATTCTCCTCTCACTAGACTCTCTAGACTCTTGGGACGGGCTATTATTACGACTTGATCTGCTCCTACTTTCAGGTCATCATTTGGTTTCCTCTCTTTGCCCTGACAAACCATATATATATATCACGCTCATTCACATTTACACCCACAACGAAAGAAGGTAATCCACTGTGTAACACGCATCCCAACTCGTGCCAACCCTACTTCTACAGCTCATGTCTCGCAGGGCACCAGGTCAGTCTATTGTTAAACTCGCCTTGCTATCATTCGTCATACTCTCACTAGTAGCATTCATACGAAGTACGAAGATGGACAATGCAACTACATCTGCATCTGCAACTGAAACAGAAGCTGAAACTGCAGCCGTTTTAGCCTACCCTCACCATCAAATCCGCGTTCCAAGGAAAGGAAGCGCGAAGTATTGGTCTAGTCAAGGTTCAAAACAATTACACAACAGCAGCTTTTCTGTAGGCAATTATAAACGTGGCATTGTGATTCTAACCTACTGTCTTCGTAAATCTACTACTCCCTTGCTCAAACCGTACTAAGAGGCTCTAGATTTCAAGGAGTGTCTGGCCCTCATTTCATCGTTGACCCTGTTCGTAGTCGACTCGCATGAATTCTTGGTCACTATCATCCTTTCTAACGATCAGGAGAAAATGAGTATGGTCAAAATGCTGGAGCCAAATAGTTTTAATCTCAACCTGAATCTGCTTACCCTACAAGAGGCTGCAACGATAACAAAGTTGGTCTTGGGCTTTGAGATTGTCGTCGATAGTAACGCACCATCAAGCATGCCTTATGAAGATACTGCAAGGATGCTATATCAATATATGAAAAAGCTATATGGAGTGGTAGCCTCAGGGTAATCCCTTGTCACAACTACATGTATTTCTGCTTCCGGAACTTATCTGAATCTGCTCCTAGATTCGATCAAGTTATGCTTATCAACAGTAGCTTATCAATCTTCGTTAGAAGGACATATCTGAATACCATTTTCGATCGTTACTATACGCGACCGCATATATTCTTCTCACAATTGGAAAACGCAGATCGCACGAAGAATTATGGCTTGTACGCTTTCTGGGATGTTGTTCCGTATGGGATGTGGGCAAACGGAAACCTATGGTAGCTAATCTTTGTACCTGGTCAGTTGCGAGTACTGAAGCTCTATTTCAGAATGGCTGATGGAAAGAAGAATCGTTCTAGATATAATCTCCTCCATACAAAAGCTGCATCATGACTCGTTGTATTCCATACTGTATTCAGCTGAAGGGAGGGTTTTCGAGATCATGCTGTATTACACGCATATATGGTCACAACCCGAACTTTATCCAGGTAGATCCCGTAGTAATTATGAGATTGCGGCACTCAATCGAATAAATAGAATACAATATCTACGACTCTGCAACGGCCTTGGCCGGCCTGATGTCTCGAACTTGGACGGCTACTCAAGTATTCCTGCCTGCTGGAGACCATTTGGAGTTTCTTTAGCAGGAATGAATGCTATACAGTTCCAGGGGATTGTAGACTTCTATAATTTTCATGGAATTTATTCATTCAGGTATGGATAAGCTCTTAGTCATCTCCAAGGCTCACTGACGAAAGCTGCATTAGGAATGGTGAATTTGCGGACAATGAGGCCCAAGCACTTTTATGTCAACTTGTTTCAAAATGTAGCTCCTTTGTCCTACAGGCGAGCTCACATGTGCAATGGCCACCGTATAAACAACCTTGCATGCTTGATTGATATTCAAATCATAACGATACAGCTGAAATTACACTAGCGCTTGTGAGAGATCGATGCTTCCATTACCTATGAGATCTCTTTATCTCTATCGTTTTGGAGCTACAACAATCATCACCATAGTGTCTGAGGTGAGCTTCAACAATGTTGCAAGGTCATTGTTACGATCTCCAGCTTCTGTGCGTAAAAGTTCAAGGCGATGATACACAAAGAACCTTGCCAAAGGTTTGCTTCAAGAACGATACGCCCTTTTCCATATGGCCGTCAACTGTTGATCCATTAGCGTCTAATAGATTCCATTGCTTGAGTCTGTCTCTTTCAGCCGAAGAGCAACTTCTCATGGAGAATTAGATCGAACCAGAGCTGGTGATTCTAGCAGCTATTCGAGGACTGATTACCGGCCAGGCATGCCTGAATGTTGAGAGCAGCAGTTAAAATCCCTTGAATTTAACCTGGGGCCTCAAGTGCAGAATGGCCTGTGCTTTTGGTTTCGTGCAAGCTTGCAAATTCGGATAGAAAACCAAAGAAAGTTATCGGAATCAACTCCATGTACGGGGCGAAATCTTTTACAGAAAACCTATCAATCAAACCCGGAAGATAATTTGCAATCTTGAGCGAAACCGCTGACTTGCATAGGCATGCGTGCTTACAGATTGAACTTTATTCAGGTAAATATCGTGATCATCTTCCGTTATGATCACTGAATTGAGTAACGTTACTTTCGCTCACGTTTACGAGATCAGAACATCCAAGACACGACGACGACCTTGGCCAGATCCATGTATTGGATTCCAGAAGCCGGACAGGACTGAACGACCACTCAAAGATTTATACTTGTTCAAGAGCGCTCAGAGCTCCTTTCAGCAGATCTGAATGTTATACACTTCCAAGGGATTTTACACTTTTCTTAACTCCTTGAGGGATATTCATTCAGATATAGTTCGAACATATCTTTTACATCCCATTGAAGATACTGCGCTGGAATAGTGATTTTACGAACGATAACGCTCGATCTCGATTAAGTCAATTTGTGGTATATCGATTGTATGAGCCTGTTTGTATCTGTTCTCCTGCAGGCGAGCTCAGATGCACACTCGTCACCACAATGATCAAAGAGATATACCTGCTTGATATCCAAGCAGACCATGTATAGCTTGTAGCTTAATGTACACTGGATTCTTGTGACAGCTTCTGTGATCTCCTATTTCATATCGATGGTACCATTGGCTATGAGATCCCTTATTTCTACCACATTGGAGCTACATGCAATCATTACCACCGTATCTGAGGTGAGCTTCAAGAATGTTTCGAGGTTATGGTAATGAACTCCAGGTTCTGTACGTAAGAGAGCAAGGCCATATTGTACGAAGAACCTTGCCAGAGGTCTGATCGCATCAGAGTCATTCAGAGCCAATATGCACTTTTCCATAAGGCCGGCATGAATTGACCACACATATGATAGATATGGCTGTAATCCGGCGAGTGTCATTTCTCTTTCAGCCGACAGTACCCTGTATTTGGCATATACAGACTGCGATGAAGTCTCCAGTTTACGAGCATGAATGTGCATGTAATATAAGTTGATTTCGAAAGGGTTTCCCGGATTTTCCAGATATACCTTCCAGAAGGAGTCGTTGTGGGAAGCTTCAACTATTGCAAACATGTCATCAATGATCTCTCTCTCGATTATCCAGGTAAGTCTATAATTGACAATAATCAGATGATCTCAATCATTGGCGCATATAACGCCTACCCTTCCAAAGCCCAATACGTTTCACCGTACTCCTGATGATTGCGTCCAAGAATATGGGCGCATGATCTTGTTATATCCCTCATCATTGGCCGATCTCGCGTTTGCTGAGAGCGCCATATAATTGGTTCACGGAGATATCGCATGAAAATATCCCTCATAGTAAATTCGCGCAACGCCATTCCGTCACTGTCCAAGAAGAGGGCATAGTCATACTTTAGAAACTTGGCCGCTCCCAATTTCTTCAGACTCTGGTAAACGAATTTTCCATACGTGTCGAGTATATCCGCGTCCTTCCAACCACTTATTTCATGTCCACTTTCATTGAGAAGATCTTTCAGGGTGATCAACTTTAACTTTGATAAGCTGCTAAGGATAGTTGAATTTTGTTGAATAGCGGGGTTACTGAACTGGCTATAAATCGGTGATCCCAAACGAGTTTTCAAACTATCGATTTCTTGTTGAGATGAAAGAATAATGTTGATGTTGATGCCATCGAGGTCCTTGCAAAAGCAAACTAGTGAATTCAGAAGTATTATAAGCTCATCAAAATTCCCGGCCTATAAGAATAAATAATTACATTAATGGGGAGCAAAGGAAGGACATGCAAGCTTTACAAAACTAGGTATTATCAATGCAATGATAGGGTCGTTGACATGTGTCTGGATGGGGGGAGGTGCGTATTTCTTCCGATATGCAATGGGATAAGCACTAGAGACTTGTGTGGTAGAGTGGCAGTCCAGTGTAGCTGAACTTGATTTATTCCGTACGATTATGTGTAGACTTGTGAGGCCAAAGATAATCAGGAGGGCGGAGTAGTACAGTGATGAAACTTTGATTCGAGTCTTCTGAACTAACATGCTTGGAGCTGCTGTATACCATTAGTGAATCACGAGTGAAAATTGTTTATTATGAAAGGAGTACACTTAATGCTTTCTCTAATTCGTATATAATAATATTCCTTTGTGTTTCAGTCAGCCTTCATTCGAGTATAAAAGAGTTGTAAATGTTGTCGTTGTAATGTAATGGTGTTTATAATTATGACAAGTATGAGTTACTCAGCTATTGTTTCTGCTTGAATGGACAGTGAGTAGAGAAAGTGGTGCCGTCAAAAATTTAGACGCGTCTATATCGTGAACGTTGTTGCAGCAGATTACTGCTGGGTGAGAACTAGTTTTGCCATAAAACATGATTACTCACCAGCACAAGCTACAGTAATGTACAGACACTTTTGCATCTTGCATATACCCCATATTAACCACAAAACACACTAAAACACGATTTACACGCTGCGGCGTCACGGAATCGTCAATGAAGATACGGGGCAGAATGAATCAGTGGAAGTGCGAGATAAACAAGGCTGTGCAATATCTTCAACAGACAAGAATATGGCATGAGTGATAGATACACATAGTATATGGGACCGAGCAACCATTTCTGAGCAAACAAACACAAATTACAGTATCACAAGCAAATAAAGCCAAAAAGACCAAGTATAGATATCTTCACCAGGCACTGCTACAGTTTTGTGAGGTGAAAGCGTAATAGCTGAACAGTCGTACTCGCAGACAATATCAGAAGTGCAAGCTCTCATGCAAAAGGTATACCAGAGCATTGAGACAGCAACAAATCCCAGTTAGTTGACTAATTTACTAATCCGAGCATGTTTAACGTCGAGTTTTTCCCGTTAAAATGCCGACTGGGGAAGTAGTCGCTACTCAATACACTGCTCGCACGTACACGTCTCTCTGCAAACCTCATCTAGAGTCTTCATCAAATCACAAAGCTGATCTACTATCAGTTTTGTTATTTGATGAAGACTACGGAACATCGGTATCGCAGAATGATCTACGCAAGAGCTGATACAGTGTAAGAAGGTTATTTCAACTGACATATCGATCAATTAAGCTTTATCACTATATTCGACTTCCCGAGTTCGACGATTAGATCGATAAAGTCGTTCCAAAGGGAGGATTTCTTACCAGAAAAAGGAGCGATTACACCGTTACAGAGGTCATTTGCTCCTCTTCTGGCTCCTTTATACGCGAGATAAAGTTGCATGATCGATATATATGGTTGAGCAACGTTCTCCCATCGAGAATAGTAGCTCTCTTCTGCGAGTAAGTCCAGAGCTTCTTTGCAAATCTCACCGAGGGCTGATCCACCAGCAGGTACAGGATGTGCGCAAACAGAATCGTTATACCGTAGAATAGAGGTAATGTCAATAGGAGGCTTCCATTCCATGATAGCGATGGAATTAGCTCCTGCAACATGATCGCGAACGGCGCTGCAAACGCGGAGATCACCAAGCCATGAATCAAGTACATTGCAAAGCTGATATTGGCGAAATATCCCAGAATTGAACACCCGAGTAGAGACTGAACGCTCTGTGTTAATTCAGTGAAGAATACCGTCGAGAAAGCTGCCACTGGTTCTGCAAGAGCAAGAAACCATCCCTTCTCAGCATAACTCGCTGGGAAAGCGCCTACTGCGAGTATCGAAACAAGCAAACAGCATTGTAGAAGACCGAGTGATGCTGAATTGAGGCTTAGCTTCAGATTTTGTGTGCGATCAGTCGCATCCAGCCAATTTATCAGCAAACCTAAAAAGAAGTATATCGGATGCGACGATCGATCCAGCAAGTGATAGCTCAGTGCAATTGTAGTGCATGCCAATAATATTAGACCTCCATTTTGAGATGTATGCATCATGACTAGAGTACACATTGCTAGCGTGTAGGAATTCAGGATCTCAACTGGGATTGTCCATAGATTAATGTAATTTAATGTAATGAAATCCTCAAATCTGCGAAGCATCAGACTCATGCATAATATCGGAATATTCAGAATGGTCGATTGGTAGATTTCTGTGCCTAGTTGAGTTCTCATATGAGAGCCTCTTGGTTGATAGTAGTGCTCGAATGTAGTGGCACATTTGGAAAGCCATCCTGTTGTTGCTTCGATACCCCAAATCAAGTAGAGAACAGCTATTACTGGCAGAAGCAATCGGAATGCTCGACGAAATATCACCGAAGCTATCTTAAGACTTCCTTCTAGAGTGCGGCCAGTCAGGTATTGTCTCATGACATCGCCAAGGAGTACTCGGCCGCTCAAAACGAAAAACACTCTTACGGCGAAAGATTGCTTTACAGAGCATTAGCATGGGAATTGCTTTGCGTCTAGCACAACAATCTTACACTACATAACAGAGCCGTCGGCCAATGACAGATTATACCAAACATTCCAGTGTCTTTCCATTCGCCTAAGCTATTGGTAGCTCCATTCCAATCGTACCAAGCTGGGGCCATTGACTATTTGCGGTACTACATGAGAGCGGGTACATGATCCTCTCAACGGGCTTACCAATACATAATGTCCATTGATCACCGCAAATGTTGCCAGACTATGTGTATTCATTATTACTAAGTCACTCCGCATTTGTATCCAATATGTGTGATGTTTTACCTTCGCACTCCTTCGAGGTATGCAAATTTGGCAGTCTTTGGCTGACTACTGAGCTGTACCATCACTAGTCCGCAATGCCACTCGTATGGATATGTGATGTGAAAGTAGGTATGATATTGTCAGGTTGCTAGTGATCTACACAAACTGTATTTGGTTTTGGCACTTGGTGGGGAACGGAACACGCCAACCATCAAGTCGAGTCATTATTGGTTCGAATACATTTATTCCAGTACTTCATACATCAGACGCAAGTCCTTTGATCAACAGTCGATCAGCGATTCGAATGCAATGGGCGCAGAATGTGCCCAAAGTGCGAATCTTCAACCAAATGTCTAGGTCTTGACGTACAACATCTTCAGCAATATTTCTACCATCTAGGTTAATGTGTCCTGGTCGATGGGGATCGTTTGAGTCGGCAGTCTGCAGTATTCTTTCTGCAAACGAAACACTATCTACGATGTCAACTTGACCATATATAGAGACTTGAGTGAGTCTAGTAGAAGATTGCAAGCACTATAGATTCATAAAGAGAAGTCAAGCCGGTGAGGAGCTAGCTGGAAACCACTAAGTCGATCGATTCCGCTCAGCCACAAATGGGTTCCCATTGAGAAGTCATCACGGCATTACTACGTCGATTCTGTTATACTTGGAAGACGCCCGTCAAGATTCAGCTGATCAAGACTTTTGTTCTTCCGATCATACAATATGCTGCGCCGCTTATGGTGGCAGCTTTCAGCAAATCACTAGCCAATCAATTGAAGAATGTCAGCAACATGCACAAGGATAAAAGAGGTTATTTGGCAGCTCAATGGAATGCACTCGATGATGTAGTTGCGATCGCTCACTCTTTCATCCTTGGAATGAAGGTGTATTCATCAGTAGCAGCGGCAATCACAGCAATAATCGAAATGGCCTCCATAAGGGCGGTCGAATTAACGGTGCAATCTATAGCAATACAGCTTCCGTTCATGGCGGAGGATAATCCTGGAAGATTGCAATTATCCTCTATAAGACGATGGTTGGGTCGCACCCACGGTGTGACAGATCGACTTCCTGTTCTTGATGGTGTCACCGCGATCAACAGCTACAAACACGATCTGAGAGCTCGGATAAATACCTTGAAAGCGATCAGACTTCATCAATACTATTCAATCAATCATTCGGTTCCTAGTGCGCATCGTCTTGCTGGGAATCTAATGGACAAAATCCTCACAAGTAATCGAAACTCGCTGGAGAAGCACTTGATTTTTTGGAGAGGAAATCAATCTGGCAGAGGCGAAGACAGGCTCTGTGTATACTTAGCCTTTTACGCAATATCATACTACTAGCTGCGCCAAGCTAGCTGGTATTCCATGCTTTGATATCCATGAAATGATATGCCAGGAGAAATGGGCCAAACTAGACGCTGTACTAAGAATGGAGGACGATATGCAATGCGATCAACATAGAAGTTAAAGAATACCAATGTATATCACAGAGAGTAATGTAAAATGCGCGGGTTAGCGCTCAATAGATACACATTAAATATCAATGCTTCCTTGTTCCCGACTCCAACTGTTGTCTTTGGATTCTCAACATCAATTTCCAATAACGAATCTTGTATTGTCGTCATTAGAGGTAATGAATCTCGCATGATCGTCTTTTTGAATCTGTTCCGTCCTAATCGAAGAATGTCGCATACTACTATGGCGTATATGTATGCATGTATCGTGATATATGTAGGCATGACACGACCACACGATGGCAATTTCCACGGCACTTTTGAAGTTATCAAGAATGTGTAGATTTAGACACACGCCTGCGAAATTGCCATTCGAGAGAAAATTTTGAATATTTGAACTACTAGCAAACGTATGCACAACGTCGCCGGAATAAGGCTACGTCAGTGCGGCATATAAATTCACCCACCCACCATCCCTTGTAAAAACACACTATAAATAGATACGGCAAACCACAGGATTACATAAGAGGTAAACCTCAATACAATCCTGCTGGCGAGCCTAGTTTAAAGCTATACGACATTGTGTTTGAGGGAGAAAGAAGGAAAGACTGAAGAAGGAGTACTCTCCATACAATCGCATAAACAGTACCATATATACAATCAGCATAAACAGTACCACACAGTACGAACGATAAAATAATATGAAGAACGCAGATGACCTCAGATGAATGCTGGTGCTTATATGCGCATATACATTCACGAGACAAATGATACGAGCACAAGCCGAGAGGATTAAATCTCCAATCTAGGAGCCCAACGAGCCAACAACGGCGTTGAAGCGTTTACCAGGATGAGGGCGGAAATCAGTTCCACAACTCGCAGATACGGTATAATTCACGTTTTACAAGCGAGGCGAGAGAAATCGGCCCATTATATGGCCTGACTACCATGATACAAATTCATGAAGAGTTCATCCCAAGCTGCATGGATTCAACTATAACGCTTGTATACCCATTTGAGCAAGTAAGTCGCAAGAGAGACTGAGTCTCAACTTGAGACCAGGATCGAGATTAGCGTAGGCGTATATACTACCGTCATCTAATGGACGAAGGGGATGAACTTATACCATCACCTGGGATGATGAGGGACTATGCCACCATGGCTATGGTGAAGGGACATATTTTTGTCCACATCGGGGAAAAATGAAGGTGTTTAATTGAATATTACTGAAATCCTGTGTTCTCAGGATAAGCTGGAGAAACATTGTTCCTGAAGATGTTAAAGTCAAACACATCTCAGATGCGCGTAGACCTCTTGATGGGTGATCCTCCTCATCAATGACAAGGTGCCGCATGCCGTTGACGTCGTCTTTGGAAGGACGGACGAAAAAACGAGGGGCGATCGTATGAATTGGCTTCTCAGTCCCGAGTCAATCATATGGATGAGTGGGCCCGGGAGGGATAAGGGCGGGTCTACTGGACTTGGCGACCTATGTTATACATAGGAAGTTATTTCTGGTAGACGTAGGTGAAAGACTAGACCGACCCGTTGGGTCTCGCCCTAAATCAGGCCTCCCGGCATGGTGGGTTAAACTAGGAAAAGACAAAGACAAAGACAATTTAAAAAAAGAAAGAAATGAGAAAATAAAATATGCGCAATTTATTATTGTGGTTGGCCCAAATTGATTCGATAGGCAAAACTCCAGCGAGCGAAATTTCTTTTGATTGAAACTGTATCGACTTTTTCTGAGGAGATATACATTTGTATTCTCAATCATTCTATGTTGATGGTCCAAAAAGATGGCACGCAACAATTAGAACGTTTGGTGGGAGTAATCATATGTAATGCAAGCGACTTGTATTCAATTCGTTTTCAGATCATTGATTGCCACCACGATCCTCTCCTGCGATCGCAAACATATATACCGGCATGTCGGAGAAACCTTCCGACAATTATCATCAAGAAGATGATAGAGGAAGGGGATGAGCTTGTAGGGAATGAATCAAGGTTGAATCAATGCACAACATCCTCTGTGAATAATGTCTCCCAGGCAGACAAGAACAATTGCTTAGTAAAGGCCCAAATTCAGATACTTGGGCTGTGAGAGCACTCATGTTTCTAGCCGCAAATAAATTTATTGCATTTCCCAATTGAGCAATGTGATTCATATTCACCATGATCCGATCAGATGAATGACACACCCATACAGGCCGTACGAATGACAGCAGGCTTCTATCTATCTACTGAGTGTATAATGAACTTTTCACCCAATGATCTTCAACGCACATACTGACTCGACATGTTATACAATAACAGGGCACTTATTGGTATTTTCGTTCCAAGTCGCCAGATCAACAATGTCAATACAAAGAGCTCGCAAGGAGTCACAAATAATAAGGAAGAGACGCAGAACAAACCCTGGTCTTTACACTCGCATCTACACCACCACGTCGAGTTCAGAGTATTTTCTATCCATCTATCAGAGAGATTCAGATCTCCGGCAAATCCTCAACGAGGGGACATCATACAGGAAATACTGTCATGACAAGTCCACAAGAGTAGTCACCAATAGTCTCATCTGTATTGAAAGTTTCATTAGAAACGATAAGTAGAGGCACCGAATATTTACTTCGAGCGATATGTACATTGAGGCGAATTAGTCCACTGATTCGATCTTCAGTGCCTGAACCTACTTTGATCCGTAGCAGAAGGTGCAAGAGAGTGTTGAACCATAAATACCTTCATGCGAGCTAATCCCGGGGAGTGTACTCTCTTTATGTCAATGGCGGAATGGGAGTCTTCCTCCACACCCCTATGCTATTTTTTTTGCTTCGGTATCAGAACAAAAGTATCCGAGAAGAGAATGGTGCGAATTTTGTTCAAGACAAGCAAGGTTATCATCGGTATCTGAGTTGGCGAGCTTTCACTTGCTTGCTTTTCGTTGTCTAAGTTCAAATCACATTCTCTTTTGTTTCCCTGCCCTTGTCCTATTTCGTGCGCACTTCCTGTCTTATCCCCGCCGTCGTTCGCTCTCGTCCGTAGAGTCCTTGCTCACACCCCGTATGACCTCTCTTCTATCATCCTTCTTACACCTTTCATTACTTCATTCATTACGAATATCATAGGGTAAGGAGCACAAACCGTATAGAATCAAAAACAAACCAACTTGAGTAGCGCCTTCACAAACAGATAAGGAATCTTGTCGATAGGATAGTCTAGTCTATTGCGAGCAGTATGTCTAAGTCGCCGTCAACACGGATTAGAATGAAATTGAAGAGACATTGCGAGAAGATCATGCCGCGATACAATGATGAAGTATCAGAGACCAACCCGCTAGAAGCTGTACAGCAATACGCCCATACGCGCTTGTTTGACACCATACATCCAATTCAAAATCCATCACAGTAAAGCCGACTCAACATGATCCATACAACACGTACACATCGCAACTATCCCCGGGATTTGAACGCTCTTTGTCGCGGAACAATATTACCAGAACAATCTGTTTGCAAGGGAGGAGATCAAATCAGTATACGACACGAAGAACCTCCCTTCAGCAATGCGAAACATGACTCCCGCTCACAAGCTGCAAGTAGTACGACAGTACATTGAACAAATGGAAGAACACAAATGGGCAGTCATCAGGAAATCAACGCTAGGAGGCTTGAGACTCTTTCACAAAAGAGCGGTATGTGTTGGAGATCTCGACCGATTCTTGAAGAGCCTCAAAAGCCCTGTGTGGTTGGGCAAAGTATCCCTGGGATTCAACAGTACGACCGCCCTCGATGTAACGCTGAGAAACGGAACCCATATTTCAGGAGTTGGAACACTCTATGGCATTACTTTGTTCATGAATCATCAATGCAATGCAAAATTGGCGTTCGATGAACATAAGCCGAAATCAGATTGTCCCGCTCAACCAAAGCGGCAAAAGCTATTTGTTCTTCCCTTGAAATACGCTGACAGGAAGAGCTTGCCGAAAGACCTGGACGCCATCTTATTCGACAAGAACAAAGAAATCCTCGTGTCATACGCGAAAGGCGAATTAGGATTTGTGTACGGTTGTATGGACAATAAGTGCCATTCCAAGCTTGTCAAAGCAAAAACAACAAACATCGCAATATAGGGAATGTGTAACATTCCATAAGATTGGCTCATTGACATGTCAGTCAATTTTATAGGAAACCACTCACGTTTGTTTTCATTCACTACAGATATTGATCATTGATTGATAGATCTATTGATCGATTGATCTAATGATCTATTGATAGACAGAATCAGCGATCAGTCCAGTCGCTCTGAGTTAAGTATGGGAAAACAAATCCGAACGGGGTGTACGATCATGGTGTAGCAGTAAGAGTCACAGCATGTTTGCGTACGCTGTTGATGCATTGGCAACATATCCCAACAAACGTCTGGAGGTTACCGGGAGTTGGTCCCTGCGCATGTATTTTGTACATGGTATACGCGATGCACACATTGACCTACTTAGCGATTTGATTCTCTCAAGAGGACATTAGTCCTTTCCAACGATCTCGTAAACATATACTCAGAATACCAACATATCGCAACAGCATCGCTGTATATTGAATGACTTTGAGGCCCAATATGTAACTTCAGAATATGAATATTGAAAAAATTATTCCTTACTCTTCATATAGTGTAGTTGTTTACAATCTGATGTACGTAACTAACTAGCAACCAACTATTCAAAGAATGAGCAATCAATCGCAAGCTTTGTAAGCAATTGATATCCCTCAATTTAGCAAAATAGGTCTGACTCTCTATTTACATCATCTAACCTGCTTTAGCCAACAAGCCAGATAGAGAGAAAATCACAAACTATCCGATAGGAGCAGGTGCTGATAAGTTCGAGATCCTTCTACAAACCTTGCATGACTTCCCGTTCACCGACAGGGTTTTTCGATTACTGCATCACTCCATGTCGATTCAAGATCGGCGGACATTGTTTGATATTTGGTGCGTGCACGATGTTATTTAAGCCGTTGATCCGAATGATGATGAGTTTGTTGCATCAACTGATTCAATAGGGCGTATCTGGTGATCAGGGTACTAAGTTAATACTTGAAGTCGTAAAATACTTCCATATTTGACCTAGCTCTAACTCGACTTTTGAGTTGTTGCATTCGCTCGTTTATGCACAAAAATTCAGGTTGCGTTAGTGATACGATTCTAGCCCCAATACAAAGTGGTGCGCGCTCTTAGTCTCGTGTTAGCTAGAATCAGCTTGAAGAAACGTATCGGGTAAGGCACTCGAGTATCCTAACCTACGAGTATCATAATCTTTGTGAACTTTGGCAAGCTGAAGCTGCGGCGATTTTGCGGAACTTTCATATGTGTCAGCTCTCTTTTTTTTAACAACAATGACTCAGTATACGATTGCTGTTACCAAAATCATCCACTAAAATGATTGCAGTGTTTCAATCTTTGGGATGCGGCCTCGAGTATTTTGTTGATCATTATATTTAAGTCGTGATTGAGCAAGAGCGTTGTGGGCATCTACTTGTGTCAATTAGCATTTAGTATGATAGGGTATATGATAGGGTAGAATGTCAGGATATATATATATATTGTTGACCAGTGTGTACGTTGTTGAGCAATAAGATTAGCCGTCTATAGTACTGCTAGTATGGCTTACACGATGCTCGACACGTTAATATTGGTGATTGCTAGGCATTCGAGATCTTTGTGCTTGTGGCAATTGTTCCGGGGTTCAGAAGGGGTGGGAGACTAGTATCGTGAAGAGTGATGATTCAACAGTAGAGTTTTCCAGATTAGCGCTTCTTCGTCGTTGATGGGTTGCTGATCAAGAAAACGCGTGTTTGTTTGTCTGTTGATGGTTTCCTTTTCGGGTTTTGTTTGTGTCTTCCTGTTCTTCCTGTTAACTATCCATTAGGTGTGTTCACAGTGGACCCGACCGGACGTTTTTTATCATCGTTTCCGTTATATTCTCCCATAGTACAGCAGATTTCACTGGTGTTGATCCTCCTTTTGTCGTATTTTCATTATATGCAGCAATAAGGACCCGCATTTGATCTACTGTCCAATTGGCTAGACTGTTATCCTCGACAGCAGTATCTTCTTTCAATTGTTCGCTCTCTTGAATAATATTTGATTCTGATTTACTGCTCATATTCTTTGGTGATTTATGTGATTTTCGTCGTTTTCTTTGTCTTTTGGGCGAAGATTCTGGCTTTTTCAAAAGCTCCATTTTCTGCGTCATTGTATTCTCCACTAGCATCCAGCCATCAGGTACTGTCGGCGTGCTAGATGGAGTAATTCGCCTGGTCTTGGGGGTATCTGGGGGTATATCCTGCGTATGTTGCCAATCATGATACTGTAGATCTGGGTGAATATACTGATGTGTATTAGGGCCTGCTATAGTGTCCCCTGTGAGTATATGCGTGGGATAGGCGTCCATGGGTGAGCTCATAATGAATGGTGTAGGACAATGTAATGGAAGATTCGGTATTCTCTATTGGTATTTGGGTAATGAAGAATGAAGTCGCGTCACTGTGAACTAACTGAACTCGATTGCAAAAAAACACAACTCGATTGCAAATCAAGTCCAGTTCCACTGTGAACACACCTATTATTCAAATGCACACAACCTGTTATATACAAGCAATTGGACACATTACACAGCAAATAGACATCTACACACGAAGAAATCACACAACTTACATCACATCACCAATATTCTATAGACTCAATGCGAAGTAAACACAAAAATTAGCCGAGTAATGCGCAACAAGATAACAACATCAATCACGCTTCATAAGAGCAGGGTGTCAAATATGAATATGCGTCCCAATAGGTGCTGTGGCTCTCCGAATTGACAGCCTATACGACACGCAGTCCATCTCATCAACGTTCAAAGAAATTGAATGCGTGATAGCTTACAGATACAGCTCCTTGATGATATCAAGTACACTCGCAACCTGATTTTTCATCACGAAGAAAATTGAGGAGAGCTGAGAGAAGATTACACAGTCCATCGCAATGTAAAGCTGGACTTAATTGCAGTCCCTTTCGCTCATCAGACATCTTCAAGCTGAATTTGTGCTTTGAAGCGAGACTTAATGCAAAGCATGATCTTTAGGTCAGCGGCCTCTCATAAATGGTAAACTGTACTATCCAATTCAATCTATAGCGCCGTACTTTTGCCCCGTAGCCACATTAGACTTGTTCGCACTTGCCGTTGATTCATCAGCTAAGCACAAATCTCGTCATTAAGAACCAGGAAATATGAAAACGGATAGAGCGTGATTTACGGGGAATCCTCTTACCGGATAGATTAGAGGTGGACAACCGGGTGAACTAGACGCTGGATGCTTGAGAGTAACGATTCCTGCTTTGGTACTCGCACCCTTATATTTTCTGCTATGGTCTGAAAATTGAATTCAGCCATTATAATATGCTGCCAAAAGGGCTCAGCTTCGAAAGCCACTCTCATCATAGAGTCAGGAGCTCAGTGCACCCATGCTGCTGCTACGGAACATCTCACGAAACAGATCACATTGTACTGAATTGCTTGTCCAAGGTTTCTCCTGTCATTTCGGCAGCACAAATTTGGCGAAATGAAGCATTTGATGTAAATGATGTGAATGATGTAAATGACTTCTATTCTGACGATAGCTTGTTCAACTGATCTGTTATTTCGACTAACAATTTCTTTAGGCTCCTACTTCGGTGCTCATCCCAATATTGATTCATGCTAACAAAAAGCCATATCTTAGAAGAGATCACACTGCATTGAGTCACTGGTGAGCGGTCCCACTGTCTCTATGGAACGTATCGTTACAGATCCAAGTACTAGAAGTAAATGACGATTCTACTCTAACAGCGGCTTATTGATCTGATCCATCATCTGCGACTCGAGCTATCGATTCAGGCTCCTGCTTGATTGCACTTTCCAATCTTGAAGGCATACATACAAACGCTTGGTTTACACTGCACATGGCTCATTACAGTCAGTATATATTTCCTTACAATCATCTCCGAAGCAGGCTACCACCGCAGGATTGTTCGATCTTTATGAATCGGCAGCGTTGTCCTCGATGACAAGAAGCTTCGAATAGGAAAAGGGCCAAGGTGAAATCGAATTGTAAGTCAATGCAGTCATAGATATCACGAGGGCAAGAAACGACTATACAACTCTCATCAAAACTACAATGTATCTGTATCATCTCACCTATAGCCGCTTACATTTGCCCCGTAGCCACAGTATACCTCATCGTCATAATTCCTCATTTCACCAGCCGAGTATCAATACACACTCAAGAAGGACACACGAATCGTGGCCAGAATTTGATGGACGGAGAATCCCCTTACCGGATAGATTAGAGGTGGACAACCGGGTGAACTAGACGCTGGATGCTTGAGAGTAACGATTCCTGCTTTGGTACTCGCACCCTTATATTTTCTGCTATGTGACTGAAAGATGAGTTCAGCCATCATATTACGCTGTCAAGAACCCTCAGCCTTGATCATTGCTCTTATGAGAGTATCAGTACCTCAGTGCGCCCTTTCTGTCGCTACGGAACAGTATCTCGAAACAGAATGCATTGTGCTAAGTCGCTATTGCAGGGCATCCACTGACCGTGTGGAATAGATGAAGGCAGTGTGGAGTACTAGATGTAAACGATGATATTCACTCAGACCAAAAATTGTTAATCTGATCTATTATCTTCGACTAGCTATCTGTTTAGGCTCCTGACCCGATGCCTGTTCCAATCTTGTCTTCGATACATACCAGCATCTAGGTTGCGCTTCCAAAAACGTTGACGATCAGCGTGTTATTCATTACAGTCAGCTTCGGCCTGGGCTACCACCGTGAATGAGTCGTCGATCTTCATGAACAAGATAATTATGAGGCTCAGAAATCTCAGCGAAATCATGCCAATTTGGGGACCTGGTTACAATAGAGCTCTGAAGACCACATTTAAGATAATGGCGCTATCTACTTTGAAGCCCAGCCAGAATACTAGCCATCGAAATAGCAGCTCTTGGGGAAGGTAATGGCAAACATTTTCGAACTGTGATGCAAGTTATCAGCCTGTGGAAAGCAAGAAGCTAGTCTTCACTCCGATTGAAAAGAGACATGAAACTGCTTGATCAGAACTTTCAGGTCCTTTTGGTTTTATTCATGGTGGCTACGTTGAGCAATGGGCTTGCCAGAGAGTGGTGCTGGCAGTTTTTTCGATGAATCTCGTTGTCTATGCCTATGCGTATTCTCAATTCCGTTAACTTCAAAACTAATTTCCAGCAGCGACGTCTGAATTGTTTGTGCCCTTTTGGTGTAGTTTGGCTCATTGATGCATCTAGTAAACAACATCCTTAGTTCATAGCTCAAGTGTCCAACTATCTATATCATCACTTTCCTGCGCAATTTCCTTTGTTCCTTGTAATGTGATTAGCATGCTATATGCGATATACTTTTCTGATTTGACAGTTGATCAAGTGAAGGGACCGAGCTGACTTATCAACGAGACTTATCAAGTCATGAGCCAATATCGATGCCCCATGTTTGTCATGACTCTTCACTCATTGATCTAGTCTGATTACAGAATTCATAGATCACGGCCGAAACCTCAACGGCTAGCAGGTTACCGCACAGCATCCTGTATCGGGACATCCCGACTTGAGAAGATCCTAGTTGAGGATATCTTCATGATAAATGCCCGAAGATATCAGGCTACATCAACTAGGCCAAAACCCAAGAGAGGTCACGCTATTGGTGACTGTCGCAAATTAGTCCGAAGTGTTTATAGATCCTCAAAAAAATCCTCCGAAAAAGGAAATAGATCTAAAATGATCCTCAAGATCCAATATCACAATATCACACTATCTATCGGGAGCTAGTGATCCACCGCTCATCCTCGATGGTAAAACATAATAAGAGGTCCTCCATTATATCATGGCGAAATCAAGCTCCTAAATTTCTGAACACAGGAAAACAATCAACATTTTATTTGATGTTCCACTCTTGATCTGATGTTATTGGAAAAACTTCTCCCCTTACAGCTCGCAAATCACTCACACCGCGGGTACCGTGTACTCTATGACGCTATGCATGCTTTCGACTCTCCGCTCTTCCATATACTCTCCGACAATCTGATCGAGATGGGCGTACCACAAGGACTGCGTCGATGCATACACTACCTATTCTTTAGCAATCTTACCTCGACCATGATAGCCAATGGGGTCAAGTCTCGCTTGGTCAACCGGAGCCGGGGTCTCTTTCAAGGCACC
>Ga0160429_1000829_pt1 | contig 20045 bp, 19 predicted proteins | sample SolpanmetagenomR_FD_108199 | JGI IMG/M metagenome (GOLD analysis project Ga0160429, IMG submission 108199) | Solar panel surface microbial communities from Lawrence Berkeley National Laboratory, California, USA - R | ecosystem: Engineered > Built environment > Solar panel > Unclassified ...
AGTTCGCTCAGCAGATGACCGTGCACCACCAGAGCGCGATCGACATGGCCAAGATGGCCACCACCAAGGCCTCCAGCCAAGAGGTCAAGACCCTCGCTGCGAGCATCGAGGCAGCCCAAGGCCGCGAGCTCACGACCATGACGTCCTGGCTCAGCGCCTGGAACGCGCCGGCCACGGCTGACTCCTCGATGGGCGGTACGGATCACTCGATGGAGATGCCCGGGATGATGACGAGCGAGCAGATGAGCCAGCTCGACGACGCCACCGGCGCTGCCTTCGACAAGCTCTTCCTGCAGATGATGACCACCCACCACGAGGGGGCCCTCGAGATGGCCAAGACCGAGCAGGCCAAGGGATCGAACCCCCAGGCCATGGCCCTCGCGGGTGACATCGAGACCTCTCAGACCGCCGAGGTCGCCCAGATGCGCCAGATGCTCGCCGCCATGGCCTGAGTCCTCGACACCGGAGCTGGCGGGCCGCGACCCTCGCGCCGTGGCCCGCCAGCCTCCCTTCAGGACCGTGCGGCGGAAATACCCCGTAGGGGTATGGGGTTCAAGACCGAAGCACGCCACGACCTGGCCAGCTCCACCGTCGACCCCTGGGAGGCAGCGATGCCCGAGTACGAACACGGCCCTACTCACGCTGAGCACGGCACCATGGATCACCTCTCGATGGACCACAGCGCCGATGGCGGGCACAGCTCGACCTCCTGGGCCATGGCCGCCCAAGCCACGCTGCACTGCCTGACGGGCTGCGCCATCGGCGAGGTGCTGGGCATGGTCATCGGCACCGCACTGGGCTTCCACAACGCCGGCACCGTCGTGCTCTCCATCGTGCTGGCCTTTGCCTTCGGCTACGCCCTGACCATGCGCGGCGTGCGTAGCGCGGGCCTGGACCTCCGCGCAGCCATGAAGGTCGCCCTCGCCGCGGATACCGTCTCGATCCTCATCATGGAGATCATCGACAACACCGCCATGGTCGCCATCCCCGGCGCCCTCAACGCCGGCCTCAACACGTGGCTCTTCTGGGCCTCTCTCGCGGGCTCACTGATGCTGGCCTTCCTCATCACCACGCCGGTCAACCGAGCGATGATCAGCCGCGGCAAGGGCCACGCCGTCGTCCACGCCTACCACCACTGACAAGACTGCGAGCCCGACGACTGTGACGGCGGCGGACGCGACGTTGAACGGTCATCGCCGCGGCTAGCGCAAGCAGAGACCAGTGTGAAGCCTGCGGCGCAGCGTCCCTTCCTCCGCTACTCCCGGCCGGCGGTGGGGTAGGCGTGGATCAGGGCCTGACTCAACTTGGGGACCGCGTGCGTGAGGGAGTGCTCGGCCCTGTGCGCCAGGGCGTGGGCGTCGGTGAGGCTCGTGGCAGGGTCGATGTCGAGCTCGGCGTCGGCGTGCAGCTGGTGCCCGATCCATCGCAGCCGCACCGCCCGCACCCCCAAGACGCCAGGTTCGGCGGCCAAGGTGGTCTCAGCGGTCACCATCAGGTCGGGGTCGACACCGTCCATCAGCCGGCGGAAGACGTCGCGGGCGGCGGTTCGCAGCACCGCCAGGATCGCGACGGTGATGAGCAGGCCCACGATGGGGTCGGCCAAGGGGAAGCCCAGCGCGACGCCAGCAGCACCGACCAGCACGGCCAGCGACGTGAACCCGTCGGTGCGCGCGTGCAGGCCGTCGGCGACCAGCGCGGCCGAGCCGATCTGACGCCCCACCCGGATGCGGTACTGCGCCACGGCCTCGTTGCCGGCGAAGCCGACCAGTCCCGCGATGGCGACCCAACCCAGGTGCGCGACGGGTACGGGGTCAATGAGGCGGCGTACCGCCTCAAGGGCCGCTACAAGCGCGGACAGGGCGATCATCGCGACGACGAAGAGCCCGGCCAGGTCCTCCGCGCGGCCGTAGCCGTAGGTGTAGCGGCGGGTGGCGGCCCGCCGGCCCAGGGCGAAGGCGATCCACAGCGGGATCGCCGTCAGGGCGTCGGAGGCGTTGTGGATCGTGTCGGCCAGCAGCGCCACCGACCCCGACGCCGCGGCGATGACGGCCTGGGCGATGGCTGTGACCCCCAGCCCGAGGAGGCTGGTCTTGACCGCGCGGATGCCGGCGGCGCTGGAGGTCAGGGCGTCGTCGATGGAGTCGGCGGCGTCGTGGCTGTGCGGGGCGAAGAGGCCCAGCACGAAGCCCATCAACCCGCGCGGGTGGTCATGGCCATGGCCATGGCCATGGCCATGACCGTGGTCGTGGTCCGGCTCGTAGTCGCGACTCGGCTCGTGCGCCGCCTCGTGGTCGTGGCGGTGCGTCTCGTGCTCGTCGTGGTCGTGCGAGGAGGTCATCGGCCGGCCTCGACGTCTCGGTGCAGCGCGGTCAGGCCGCTGCTGTCGCGGTGGTGACCAGGCACTCCAGGGCCGGCGTGCTCAGCGTTGTGAATCGCGTCGGTCACCAGCTGGGCGACGTGGTCGTTCTCCAGGCGGTAGAAGATCTGGACGCCTTCACGGCGGGTGGTCACCAGTCGGGCCATGCGCAGCTTCGCCAGGTGCTGAGAGACCGAAGGCGTCGCCTTGCCGACACGCTCCGCCAGCTCGCTGACCGCCAGCTCCCGGTCGATCAGCGCCCACAGCAGCTGCACCCGGGTGGCGTCGGCCAGCATCCGGAACACCTCCACCACCAGGTCGACCTGGTCAGCCGGAAGAGCACGGCGACACCGCTTACTTGCATCCATGCGCAAAGAGTAGATGAGAACCGCCTGCGATGGCGGTTAGCCGACCGAGACCGCCGACTCGTTCAACTACCGGCGTGAACGGGCCTCGTTGGTCAACAACAGTGCCGACCATGGTTCCGCGGCACGGAAGTGCGAGCCCGGCTCGGGCCATCGGCTTCTGGGTGACGACCTCGCTCCGTGAAAGCACTCGACGCATCCTTTCAGCAAGGCTGACCTCAGCCTTGAAGCGTGGGCGTCCGCCGCGCGCACGGCGACGAGGTCACTACCCAGAGGACCGCAGATCCTTGCTCTCAGGAGGACGCGTCGCGCATTTCATGCTACTACTCATGCGGTAGTAGCCGGGGCTCCCGCCACGCCCCCTCAGAGTCCCATCCGCAGGAAGTGTCGTGTTCGACTCCATCGACGGCTCAACGGTCCCCGGCCCTACCGCGGGAGCGGCGGCCACCGTCCGGACGATGCCTAAGCGGTGCCCACGCCGGGCGTCGCCGAGCGGACACGTCACATGCTGAACTCCCCCACGGGCCACCCCTGCGAAGCCCTGCCGTCCGCGACGGTGCTCAGACCGCGCGGCGCACTCGTCGGGTTGGCGCCCGGGCGGCTGGCCGCCGCGCCGACGGCGGCCCCGCTGATCGGGCAGTGGCGCCCTACCGGGTGGCGTGGCTGGTCCCTCACCGGCGACAGCCAACTCGTCGACCCTGATCACCTGCTCACCTCACCGCCCATCCCCCTCACCCCCGCTACCGCTGGAGGCCCCCGTGCGAACGACTGAAAACGGCGGCAGCCCCGCGCTCGGGACTCGACGCCGACGTGTTCGGGTACGCAGGCGTCTGGCCGTGCTGGTGGTCGCCGCACTGGTGCTCGCCGCCCCGGCCACCTCACTGGCGCAGGCCGTGACGGCCCCGGGCACCGACCCGGTCTCGGCACGGCTGGCGGAGTGGGCCCGGGGGCACGCCTTGGGTTTCGTCGTCACCGCCGCCGAGGAGGCGTACTACCGACTCGAACCGCCTCAGACCGGTGGGCGCCCGAGCCAGGTTCCGCTGGTGGGCGGCGCATCGTCGGCGCCCGTCACTGCCGCACCGGGAGCACCGGCGGTCGCGGCGGTGCACGCCCCGCTCGCTTCTCTGGCTGGTGCCGCGCTGCCCGGGGAGGGCCTCTTCCACGTGGTGGTGAGCACGTCCACCGGTCCTGCGGTGCAGGTCGCCTACCTGCGCCCGGACGCCACCCACACCTCCTACCTATCAGCGGTTATGCTCTTGAGCTCCAGGAGGTTGCGGCTGGTCCAGCACCCCGGGTACGCCGATCCCGGTCACCCGTCCTGGTGGAGCCAGCCGGACTCCCTGCCCCCTGCCGAGCGGGTGGGTCTGGCCGCCACCTTCAACGGCGGGTTCAAGCTCGCCGACGCGCGTGGCGGCTACTACGCCGACGGGCGCACCGTCGGCACGCTGCGCCCGGGCGCAGCGTCCCTGGTCGTCTACCGCGACGGACACGCCGACGTCGGCGCCTGGAGCAGCCGGGTGGACATGACCCCGGACGTCGTCTCGGTGCGCCAGAACCTCGACCTGCTCGTCGACGACAACCGGGTTGCTCCCAGCGCCGCGGACGCCGCCCACTCGACGTGGGGAGCCAGGCTGGGTGGGGGGGACTTCGTGGAACGGTCCGGCGTCGGCGTGACCGCAGACGGAGACTTGGTCTACGTCGCCGGCGCCGCACTGTCAGCGCAGAGCCTGGGCCAGCTGCTGCAACACGCCGGCGCCGTGCGGGCCATGCAGCTAGACATCAACCCCGAGTGGGTCTCCGGGATGTGGTACTCCCCCAGCGCAGACGGCAATCCGACCGGGACCACTCCGCACAAGCTGCTGCCCTTCGCCCGCCCCGCGGCCCGATACCTGTCCCCGTCCAGCCGCGACTTCCTCGCCGCCTACACCCGCTGAGACCTCAGACCGCCGAAGACCCCTCCCCGCTGAAGGGTGACGGCGAAGCGGTGACGTGAGGGCATGGGCTCGAGCACCTCTCCCTAATCGTTCTGACTCGCCATGTCGACCGTCCGCGACAGGACTTACGTACTGGTGCAGGGAGAGGCGCGGACAAGGATCTGCCCGACCTGCCCACCGCGCCGGTTGAGGAGCACCCGGGCGTGCCGCACCAGTGCCTTGGCCCTGCTCAGGCTGGCGCAGAGGTCGACGTCGAGTGCGGCGCGGCGTGCAGGTGGTCCCCCGATCGAACGCCGTCACACCACCGGCACCCGCGGGGTCGAGGGCGCCCCGTGCGTCGCCGTCAGGCCGGCAGCGCCGAGACCAGCGCGTGGCGGTCCCACGCCCGGTGGAGGCCGAGAGCCGCGAGCAGGGCGGCGCCCACCTCGTTGGCGCTGTCAGAGACCGAGACGCCGGGCGCGGTCGTCGGGATCCCGGCGGCGGCGAGGACGTCGCCGCCGGAGCCCCAGGCCGCGATCGCCTTGAGGTGCCGGAAGGCCTCCTGTGCCAACAGGGCCGTGCGCGCGTCCCCGTCCTGCGGAGCGCCGTCAGCGACCACCACGGCGTCGAACTCGATCGATCGGGCGGTCGCGGGCGTCCGCTCCACGACCTGCTCATCGCCGCTACCCGCGCCGAGCTTCCCGCCGGCGGGGGCGATCACCCTGAGCTGCACCCCCTGGGCCGTCAGTGCGGTGCGCAGCGCCACGATCCCCGCGAGGTCCGCGTCGGGCCCGGCGACGACCCCGACGATCCGTCCGGCGACGGGGAAGCTCGCACCCGTCACCTGCGACAGAGCCGGCGAGGGCGGCAGGTGGTCAACGGGCTCACCGTCGGGGACCGGCAGACCCAGGGCGGCGGCGACCGAGGCGCAGAGGTCCGCGTCAACCTTGGCGAGGACGCCGAGCTCACGCTCCTTGATGGCCTGCTCGTAGACCTTGCCGAGCTCGAAGGCGATCGCGTCCGCGGTGTGCGCCTTCTCGATGTCGGACAGGCTCGCGTAGAACATCGCCGCTTGGGAGAAGTGGTCGTCGAAGCTCGCCGGTGCCCCGCGCACGACCGAACCCTCGACGCTTCGCGGGACGTTGACGTAACCCCCCTCCTCGCCGGTCGCAGCCCGTGGGCGGTCGCCGTCCAGGCCGTTCGGCTTGTAGGGCGTCACACCCTGATGCACGGCGTGCTGGTGGAAGCCGTCCCGGGCGTTGTCGTTGACCGGTGCGTGCGGGCGGTTGATCGGGATCTGCGCGAAGTTCGGACCGCCCAGCCGGCTGAGCTGCGTGTCCAGGTAGGAGAAGTTGCGCCCCTGCAGCAGGGGGTCGTTCGTGAACTCGATGCCGGGCACGACGTGACCGGTGTGGAAGGCGACCTGCTCCGTCTCGGCGAAGTAGTTCGTCGGGTTCGCGTCGAGCACCAACCTCCCCACCCTCTGGACCGGGCACAGCTCCTCGGGGACGAGCTTCGTCGGGTCGAGCAGGTCGATGCCCTCGAAGGTGTCGGAGCCGTCGTCGGGCATGACCTGCAGGCCGAGCTCCCACTCGGGGAAGGCGCCGGCCTCGATCGAGTCCGCCAGGTCGCGACGGTGGAAGTCGGGATCGAAGCCCATCGTGATCTGGGCCTCTTCCCAGACGAGGGAGTGGACCCCCAGCAGCGGCTTCCAGTGGAACTTCACCAGCGACGTCTCACCTGCGGCGTTGACGAGCCGGAAGGTGTGGACACCGAAGCCCTCCATGGTCCGGAAGGAGCGCGGGATGCCCCGATCACTCATGTTCCAGAGCATGTGGTGGGTCGCCTCGGTGTGCAGGGAGACGAAGTCCCAGAACGTGTCGTGCGCGCTCTGCGCCTGGGGGATCTCCCGGTCCGGGTGCGGCTTCGCGGCGTGGATGATGTCAGGGAACTTGATGGCGTCCTGGATGAAGAAGACCGGCATGTTGTTGCCGACCAGGTCCCAGGTCCCCTCGGCGGTGTAGAACTTCACAGCGAACCCACGGGTATCGCGGGCGGTGTCCGCGGAGCCCTTGGAGCCGAGGACCGTCGAGAAGCGCACGAACACCTCCGTCTGAAGGCCCTCCTGGGCTAGTACCGCGGCGCGAGTCACCCCGGCGGCGTTGCCGTAGGCGGTGAACGTCCCGTGCGCGCCGGCGCCTCGGGCGTGCACGACGCGCTCCGGGATGCGCTCGTGGTCGAAGTGCATGATCTTCTCGCGGAGGTGGAAGTCCTCCAACAGCACGGGACCACGAGTCCCCGCCTTCAGCGAGTGATCGGTGTCGGAGAGCCGCACGCCTTGCGACGAGGTCAGGGAATCACCAGACTGGGCGCGGGGATCGCGGCCACGACGGGGGCCCTCGTACACCGCCCCCGTGGGGCTCACGGGTGCGGGCGAAGACTGGTCGGGGTGGTGCTGCGCACTCATGCGGCTCTCCTCCGAGCGGTGGACCGGTTGCCCGGCAGACGCTACTCGCGAAACTCCCCGACGGCACCACAGCGCTCACGCTGGTCGGTGAGGGGAGCCTCAACAAACTAGGCTCGACACCCGGCCCTGAAGCGGACCGGTCGTGCGTCAAGGTGAGAACGTCGGGACGTGCGACGTCGCCTTCGCACCGCGCACGATCCCGGAGTACCTTTCCCCTTCCTGGAGCCGCGACCTGCACCGTCGCAGAACCACCCGCCGCGTTCTCGGGAGTGCGGCCATCCACGTACCGGGTTCACCTCAGTCACCTGCGGCTGACGCCTGCACTCGGGGGAGCCGCAGTACGAAGGAGGCACCGCGACCCGGCGCGCCGTCGATGTGGAGCTGGCCGCCGTGGGCGCGGGCGATCTCATCCACCAGAGCCAGGCCGAGTCCGAAGCGACGCTCGGAGTCACTGACCGTCCCGCGGGAGAAGCGACGCACGAGGTCCTGGGCCCGCGCAGGGTCGAGCCCCTCACCGTCGTCGACGACGGCGACGAGCACCCAGGCGCCTTCGACCCTCACCTCGAGACGAACGTGACCCCTCGGACTGGTGTGGGCGAGCGCGTTGTCCACCAACGAGGTCAGGGCCCGGCGCAACGCAGCCGGCACCGCTTTGACGTACGGCTCATCCCCCGCGCCGCCGATCCGGACCTGAGAGGACAGCTCCACACCCCGTTGCGCGGCGAGAACCTGAAGATCAGCACTGACCCCTGCGCTGAGCTCGCCGACGTCGAGGCGGACTCCCCTGCCAGGTGCGTTCTGCAGCTCCGCCGACAGCAGCAAGTCGTTGATGACCTCCCCCAGAACCCTCGCGTCGTGCACCAGGCGGTCCAGCTCCTCCACACCGTCCGGGGCGAGGAGACCCTCGCCGCGGCGTCGCAGCAACTGCGCTCGAGTCAGCAGCAGTGTGAGGGGGGTACGCAGTTCGTGGCTCGCGTCGGCAACGAAGCGCTGCTGCAGCGCCATCGCCGCCCCCAGCGGCTGAACCGCCCGCCGCCCGATCATGGCGCCGACCGCCGCCGCCCCGAGCACCCCCACCAAGGCGGCGATCCCCAGGGAGTTGCGCGACCGGCTCGCCTCCTGCGCGTGGGCGCCGAGGTCGTAGGCGGCGCTGACGCGCCCCATCTGACGGTCGCCGGTCCACACGACGAACTGCCGTCCTGCACGGACCGTGCGCGACGGTCCGTCGGGCAGGGCCGCGGGGTCCAGGCGCGTCAGGACGCTCGGTGCGCCGGGCGTCACGGCTCGGACTCCGGTGATGCGCCTGACGACCAGCCAGGTGTCGGTGGCTGGATCGGTCAGGTCGTCGGCACTGGCCCACGTGCTGCGGGCGCTGTCGAGGGCCTGCTGGTTGCGCTGGTGGGCGTCGACGATCAGGACGGCCCCCGTCATGGCCAGGACCACGGCGGCGATGGCGCCAGAGGTCTGCAGGGCGATGCGGCGCGTTGCACGGCGCAGCAGTCGCTGCTCACCGACAGCCACCCGCGCCCTCGACCGTGCGTCGTCCTCGGCGCGGCCGCGGAGGATCGAGAAAGCCTTCACGTGGCGCCCATCCGGTAGCCGCTGCCGTGCACCGTGCGGATGACGCCACGACCGAGCTTCCGGCGCAGGTAGTGCACGTAGGTGTCCACGGAGCCAGGAGAGTCAGCGGTGTCAAAGACCCGTTCGAGCAGGTCTCGGCGGCTGAACACTCGGCTCGGCCGCCGGGCCAGGACCTCCAGCAAGGCGCACTCGCGAGGGGACAGCTGAACGTCGAGGCCGTCGGCGCCCAGGACGCGGCGCTCACCGATCACGAGGCGGTGCGAGCCGAGGTCCAGCACCTCCGCGGTGTCGAAGTGGCGGCGCAGCAGCGCGCGCAGGCGCGCGAGGAGCTCCTCGACGTCGAAGGGTTTGACGAGGTAGTCCTCGGCGCCCGCGTCCAGCCCCTCGATGCGGTCGCGCACCGTTCCCCGGGCGGTCAGGACCAGCACGGGTGCCGTGACACCGGCTCGGCGCAGCTTGTGCACGAGGTCGACGCCCTCCACCCCGGGCAGTCCCCGGTCGACGATCAGCAGGTCGTGGTCGCCGCTCAGGCCGCGGTGGAGGCCGCGCTGGCCGTCCAGGGCGACGTCGACGGCGTAACCCTCGTCGTCGAGCAACCCGGCCAGCATCGCGGAGAGTTCACGGTCGTCCTCGACGAGCAGGACCCGTGCCGGTGGAGCAGCCAGCTCCAGGTTCCTGACACTGGTCTCCTCGCCCGTCACGCTCCGATCGTGACACGCGTCGCCTGAGCGCCCAGTGAGCGCGCGGCGAGAGTCACCCTCCCGCGGGCCTCCGCGGCCGCCACCCGCAGCGAGCACGGTGGCGACGGCGTCGACCGCCGCCGCGAGGCCTCAGAAAGCTCTGAGATGCGCTGGCGATGGTGTGAGCATGAGCTTCCCCCCCTCGAGTGCGGTCGGCGACCGACGAGACGTCATCGGCGGCCGGGGGCCGACCCGACCGACGGCTTCGGTGGCGTCGGTCTCGCGCGCCCGGCGGCGCCGGGCCGACGCGCTGGAGATCGCCGCCGTCGCCGTCGTGGTGGCGACCGCGGGATTCTTCCTCGCCCACGGCGGTGGACACGACCTCGCTAGCGGCCCCGCCGCCGGGCGCCTAGTCGCGCTGGGGCGGCTCACGGGCCTGCTGGGCACCGCGCTGCTGCTCCTGCAGCTGCTGCTCGCGGGGCGCCTGCCGTGGGTGGACCGCACCTACGGTCACGACCGCGCCCTAGTGGCCCACCGACACCTGAGCCGCGTCGCCCTGCCCCTGCTGCTGGCGCACGCGGGCGCCATCACCGTCGGGTACGCGGCCCAGGACGGCCTGAGCCCGCTCGTGGGGTGGTTGGTGGAACCCGTCCGCCTGCTGAGTGGTGCGGTGCCCGACATGCTCACCGCCTTCGCCGCGATGGGTCTGCTCGTCGTCGTGGCCGTGACCTCCGTCGCGGCCGCCCGGCGCCGGCTCAGCCGGGAGGCCTGGCACGTCGTGCACCTGACCGGCTACGCCGCGGTCGCGCTGTCCGTGCCGCACCAGCTGTCCGCGGGCAGCGACATCGCCGGGCACCCGGTGACCCGGCTGTTCTGGCTCGCCCTCTACATCGCTACGGCCGGGGCGGTCCTCGTCTTCCGGTTCCTGCTGCCCCTGGTGCGCTCGCTGCGGCACACGCTCACCGTCGAGGAGGTCGTGCACGAAGCCCCCGGGGTGGTCTCCCTGCACCTGCGCGGGCGGGCGCTGCACCGGCTCCCGGTCCGGGCGGGGCAGTTCCTACAGTGGCGCTTCCTGACCCCCGGGCTCTGGGCCGCCGCACACCCGTGGTCGATCTCCGCGGCCCCCGACGGACAGCACCTGCGCATCACCGTGCGCGATCTCGGGGACCACTCACGGCGCCTGCTGAACGTGCGCCCCGGAACGCGCGTGGTCATCGAGGGCCCCTACGGCGCCTTCACCGCCGAGCGGCGCACCCGGCGCCGCGTCCTGCTCATCGCCGCGGGCATCGGCATCACCCCCATCCGGGCCCTCGCCGAAGAACTACTCGCCGACAGCGACACCCCACCCGGCGACATCAGCGTCCTCTACCGCGGCGCACAGATGGAGACCATGGTCTTCCGTTGCGAGCTCGAGCGCATGAGCACCGACGCCGGGCTGCGCTTGCTGATGCTCACCGGGCCCTCAGGCCGCGGTTCGTGGTTGCCGCTTCAGCACGCCGCGTGGGGACGAGACGACGACGCTGCCGCCCTGCACCACCTGGTCCCCGGACTCCGCGACCACGACGTCTACGTCTGCGGCCCAGCCGCGTGGATGGACCTCGTCGAATCCGCCCTGCGCGCCGCCGGTGTCCCCGCCGCTCAGATCCATGACGAGAGGTTCACCGCATGAGACGCCCGACTGCCGCCGCCACCGTCCTGGTCAGCCTCGCCTCGTTGACCCTGGCGTGGCAACTCGGTTCACCACCAGTCCTCCCCACGGCCTCCGTGGCCCCAGCCGCGGCCCTCCGCGCGCCGACAGCCCCCCCGGCCTCCACCGCGTCGGGGCCACCTGACCAGACCGGTCAGGCGGGGCACGTCGGCCCGGTCACCACCGCGACCACCTCGGCACCTGCGATGAGCACCGCGCCGGCGCCCCGCACCGTGGACGGAGCCGCTGTACTCACCCCCTACGGAGACGTGCAGGTCCAGGTTGTCCTCGCCGGGAACCAGATCGTCGACGTCCACCCTCTGCACCTGACCGACGCCAACCAGCACTCCCGTTCTCTCAGCGCCTACGCCGCCCCGAAGCTGCGCCTGGAGGTCCTCGCAGCGCAGAGCGCCACCGTCGACGCCGTCAGCGGTGCCACCTACACCAGCGACGGCTACACGCGCTCCCTGCAGGCTGCGCTGGACGCGGGCGGTCAGTGAGAAGAACTGGCACCAGGTCCCGGCTGCCGGCGCTGACGAAGATCGGCACGTCACCCGGAAGGAGGGGCCGCGCTCTCCACGGTCCGGTCCGGAACAGTCCCGGCCCTCTCCGGGTCTCACGGTCCCGTTGCCGCGGGGCCTCGCTCGTGCCGCTGCTCGAGCGCACCCGGTCGTCTCGTCATCGTCAATCCCCAGACGCTCCACCAGCACTCGACGCTGGTCGTCGACGCTCAGGCCAGGGAGCCGGTGGTCGCTGTCGTCCCGTCCTGCCACACGACGAACCCGGCCCGTCCAGTTCGGGTTTGCAGCCAGGCCGCTGCGTCCGGGCCGAGAGCGTAGGCCGCTGTCGCGTCGATGTCGGCCCACGTCAGCGACGGACCGATCACCGTGACCTGGGCGACCACGACCGGCACCTGCCCGGTGCGGGCGTCGACGATGTGCTGCCCGCGGTGCGCGGTGCCGGACGTGGCCATCGCCGCGGTCTGCAGGGGCACGGTGGCCAGCAGTCGCTGTGGGTCGTGCGGGTCCTCGATCCCGATGCGCCACGGCGGGCCGTCCGGGTCGAGTGTGCGACAGAGCAAGTCGCCACCTCCTGACAGGCAGAAGTCGGTGTCCTCCAGGTCCCGCAGCGGGCCGGCAGCGCGTTCGAGAGCCCAGCCCTTCACCACCCCGCTGGGGTCCAGCCCGAGGGTCCCCTCGCCTCTGGTGCGACGGACGTCGAAGGCCCCACCTGACTCAGTGCGGGCCCGCTCCCCCAGGGCCAGGACCTCTCCCACTTCAACCGGGCACCCGGCCAGGTCGACCTCACCGCGGTCCAGACGGGCGATCCACGAATCGCGCCGGTAGGTGCTGAACACCTCGTCGACCTCGCGCAGCGACGCCATCACCTCAGCCCACGCCCGGCGACCAGGAGGGTCGTCGGCGTGTCGGCCGCGGATGGCCAGGCTCACGGGGAAGCCCATCACCTGCTCGACGCGACGCACCAGGGGCTGCGCGTGCGGTGGTGGACCGGCGACGGGACCCATCACAGCCCGGCCTGGTCCAGCGCACTCTGCAGGGACTGCAGGTAGCCATCGCTGGTGTAGGTGGCCCCGCTGACCATGTCGATGCCGGCGCTCTGCGCCTGCAGGGTCTCCTGGACCAACGTGGGGACCGCGCGGGCGTTGATCTGCTGGTCCCTGCCGTTGCTGGTCGGGTACTCGACCACGTCCACGGCGGTCACCGTGCCGTTAGCGACGGTGATCTGAACCTGCACGGGACCGTAACGAGTGCTGGCAGCCGCACCAGTGAACGTCGCCGGGGACGTAACGGTACTGGGGGCGGTGGCCGAAGTCGCGGCCGCGGAGTTACCCGTCGTTCCTGCGCTGCTTGTGGTGTCAGAGCTGCCCGTGGTGTCAGAGCTGCCGATGGTGTCAGAGCTGCCCGTGGTGGTCGGGCTGCCCGTGGTGGTCGGGCTGCCCGTGGTGGTCGGGCTGCCCGTGGTGGTCGGGCTGCCCGTGGTGGCCGGGCTGCCCGTGGGGGCCGGGCTGCCCGTGGGGGTACTGGTTGCCGTGATCGCTGGAGCCGCCGCGACGGTCGGGCTTGCCGACGAAGTCTGCGTAGAGGTGTGGTAGCCGAACAGGAGCACCACAGCGGTGATGGTGCTCATGCCGGCGATGACGATACGTCGGGGGGAGCCACCGTCGCGGTGCGGGATAGCCATCCTTGGGGGTTCGTTGGCGTCGTGGTCGTTCACGCGGGTCATCCTCCGAAGTCTTCGATGTGCAGCCGTTGGGTGGGAACACCGGCGGCGATCACCGCGCGTCGCACGTCCGCGGCCCAGGCCGCGGGGCCGCAGACGTAGACGTCGCGCTCGGCGATGTCGGGAACGAGGAACTGCAGAGCGGTGGTGTCGTCCATGGGCGGGGTTCCGACGCCCAGCCAGGACCCGCCTGTGCGGCGGGGACCGGGAAGGTCCACGACCCGCAGCCCACGCTCATGCGCAAGGGTCTGGAACTCCTGACCGAAGAGCGGCCGTTCCCGGAAGCGGTGTAGGACGACGGCCTCACCAGGGGCGTAGCTGAGTCCTTCAGCCAGCGCACGTAGCGGCGTGATTCCCACCCCGGCGCCGATGAGGACGACTCCCCGGCGGGTGCGGGCCCGCGCGCTGAGTCGGCCGTGAGGACCCTCGATGAGTACTCGGGTGCCGGGGCGCAGACGCCTCAGGCGCTGGCCACCGTCGCCGGCGGTGCGGACGCTGATGCGCAGCGTGCCCTGCCCCGGCGCCGCGGACAGGGAATAAGGATGGTTGCGCATCCACCCGCGCCCGTCGAGGAAGCGGAACCCGAAGAACTGACCGGCCTCGGCACCGAGGCGGTGCAGGTCACGCCCGCGCATGTACACCGAGACCACGTCGGGGGCTTCCTGGACCACGGAGGTGACCGTGATCCGGTGCCGCAGGCTGCGGGCCAGCGGCAGAGCCACCCGCCAGGTGAGCACCGCAGCCATCGTCACACCCCAGGCACTCCACCAGAACACCGTTCTGACGGTCGAGGCGAGGAACTCCTGACCGCTCCACAGCTGGTGGGGCAGAGCCAGGCCCACCCCGAGGTAGGCGTAGAGGTGGATCAGGTGCCAGGACTCGTAGCGCAGCCGGCGGCGGGCGGCCTTGATGCTGGTGGCCACCACCATGACCAGCGCCACGGTGCCGGCCGCCGCCAGCAGCATGCCGGGGTAGTTCACCAGGAGGTCCCAGGCGGTGGTCGGCACTTGCGTGACCTGGCCGGCGGCGTAGCCCCAGATGATCGCGAGGACGTGGGCGAGCATCAGGTCGAAGGAGCAGAACCCGACCCAACGGTGCACTCGGGCCAACCGGTCCTGACCGAAGGCGGCCTCCAGGAGCGGGACGCGGGCCATCAGCAGCACCTGTGCGAGCAGCAGCACCGAAGCGAGCAGTCCGAGCAGACGGCCGCCCGAGGTCAGGCCGGTGGACCATCCAGTGAGGTCCTGCACACCACCGCCGGCGGCCCACCAGTAGGTCACCAGCAACAGCGCGCCCCACAGTCCGGTGCCGGCACCCAGCCGAACCACGGCATCGCGACGGGCCCGGCCGGTCGCCACCGCAGGAGAGGGCGCCGGGGCACCGTGAGGGCGCCCCGGAGGTGCCAGCACCTGACTCATACCCTCACACCCCGCCGGGCGGCACCGGATACTTCGTTGCTCACAGCTACTCCTCGACGGTCTCGATTCCCACCCTGAGCTTCGGCGGCCCGCCTGGCTCAACGACATGAGCCCACTGAGTCTTAGCTGTGAGGCGGGAGTCGTCCCCGTCGCCCGGGATCTCAGCTACCCGGCTCGGCAACCAGTCGGGTGACAGCGGAGGTCGAACTCACCGACGACGTTCGGGCCGCACCGCGGGCAGCGTCTCGGACCATCCGTCGATGACCCGGTTCCACGCGGAGCGGGTTACCGTCTTCCCGGCAGTGCGCGGTTCTCGCAACTCTGCAGCACGGCTACCGCCAAGCCTAGGCGCCCTCGCGTTGTCAGCGACTACCGGTACGACCTACTGACTAAGGCCACGACTACCCGCGGGACCTGCTGTGGTCACCTCTACCCGCATCGGAGTCGACCTTTCGGTCGAAGCACTCGTTGCCTCGTGCGACCCAGGCACCGATGGCCCCTCGACCCTGGCGTGGTGCTCTTGGGCGTGGTGCTCTTGGGCGTGGTGGAGGCGGGCGGTGAGGCTGTAGAGCGTCCCCACCGAAGTCAGCGCCGACAACGCGATCACCGCGCACAGCACCGCTGAGCCGAGACGGCCGGACCGCGTGGTCGTGGGCTGCAGCAGGTAGTCGACTCGGTGCACGACGTCGCCACCGGTGGCTTGCAGTGGCTGCGCCACTGCCGTCGATCGACGCAGAGCATCGCTGCGGGCTAACGCCGCCGCCGCGATGGCTCGAGCGGTCAAGGTCGCGTCGCCGACCCGGCCGGCAGCATCGAGGTCGGCTTGGCGCTCAGCTGCTGAACGCACGAGGGCAGGGACGCGGCTCAAGGCGGGGTTGAGCACCGCAGCGGCCTCACTGAGCTGGACCCAGAGGTAGTGGCGGTGGCGTAGGTGTGCGCGTTCGTGTTCGAGCAGGACCCGTTGCTGGGCGGGGGTCAAGACCGCCAGCATCGCGCGGGAAACCACGATTTGACCGCGGCGCTGCGTGACCTCCGGGGCCTCATCTGGGCGAGGCCTCCACGGCCATCCCCGCTGCGGCCCCAGCTTCCCAGGCACGGCGTAGGCCTCGGGCAGGGCAGCGTCGATGACGACCCACTCGGCGTCGGCGACGTCGTCGGTTGCCGTGGCGGGCTCGACTGCTGCTGGGGCCGGACTCGGCGTTGCGTCCGAGAAGCTGCGACAGACGTTCTGCGCGGCCCACAGCTGGTGCACCACCGCGGCGAAGTGCCGCAGACCTGCGAGCAGCAGGGCCGTCACCGCCACCGCCAGGGGGATCACCCACAGCCACGACACCCCGGGTTCGGGGAGAGCCCCGCTCGCCCAACACCCCCAGGTGGCGATGACGGGCACCCGTGCCAACAAGACCCCTACCACTGCGACCACTGCGGTCCCAGCGGAAAGCGTTGCGCCCACCGCGGCGGCACTCAGGAGCTGAGCCGCCCGGCTTGGCGAGGCCCCCTCGACCAAGCGGGATGCGCTGAGGGCGAGCAGTGCAGTCCAAGCCACCGCCAGGGGTACGAACGCATCGAGCGCGTCGGGGACGTAGATCACGTCGATGGTCGCTGCACCGACGCGCTCGGCGCCTCGGTAGGCGCAGGCGGTCTCGTGATCACAGGCTCTCCCAGCACCTCGCGCAGGTGCTGCTCATCCGCTGGGTCCAGCTCGGCGACGAAGCGGGCGAGGACATCGGTGCGTCGACCCTCGTTGTCCAGGAGCCGGCGCATGCTGCGTGCCGCCAGGGCCGCGGACGTGTCTGCCGGCGGCGCTGCAGGCGCGTAGACGTACCCCCGCCCCTGGGCCTCGCGCGTCAGGACGCCCTTGGACCACAGCCGCGCCAGCGTGGTCATGACCGTGGTGTAAGCCGGAGGGTCCTCCAGGCCGGTGATGACCTCAGCGACTGAAACGGGGCGCCCGGCTGCGCGCACCGCGGTGAGAGCTTCTTCCTCCAGAGCACCACGCGATCGCCTCACGGCGCGACACCTCCCGATCCGTCTGCCTACTATCTTCTCGATCGTAGATCAGCGTTGTTCGTCATGCTGATCGTCAAGCCGTCGACGTGCACCCGGCACCAGTGTGCGTCACCCCCACGCCCTGCGGGGCCGCTCAGAGGAGCACCGATGTTCGACACCATCAGCGGACTGCCCGTCCATCCTCTGGTCGTCCACGCCGTGGTCGTCCTGCTCCCCCTGGCCGTGCTGGGCACCATCGCCGCAGCCGTGTCAGCGCGCCTGCGGGCGCGCTACTCCGGCCTCAACGCCCTGGTCGCCGTGGTCGGGACAGCGCTGTGCCCGGTGGCCACCAGCAGCGGCGAAGCCCTCGAACGCCACGTCGGTGATCCCGGTGCCCATGCCGAGCTGGGCGATCAGCTCCTCTGGTTCTCCCTGCCCATGGCCCTGCTCGCCGTGGTCATGTGGGTGCTGCAGCGCCGCGCGCGGACCGCGGGTGCGTCCACCCGTGAGCCCTCGGCCCTCGATCGAGAGGTCGGCACCGGTGTCAGCTCGGGTGCCACCGCTACTGCTACGGCGGAGCGCACCCACCACCGTCCCGCCGGCGTGCGGGGCCTCGGCGTCGTCGCCGTCCTGGCGGTGGTGGCCGCCGTGGCCTCCGGTGTGCAGGTCTACCGAGTCGGTGACTCCGGCGCCAAGGCCGTGTGGGCCGACCAGATGACCGCCGCACCCGCCAAGGCCGGGGACTGAGCTCACTCGTCCTAGCTGGAAGCCTCCAGCGCGAAGCAGGCGTCGCGCTGCTGTGGCCGCTACCCCCGACTTAACCAAGGGTTCGAGACCACGGTGTCCTAGCCCGCTGTTGTCTCGTGAAGGAGCACCATGTCCGAGCCCACCCACGCCAATGAGCCTGCCCTGCACCAGCAGGGGGTCGCGACCCGCCTGAACTGGCTGCGCGCCGGGGTCCTGGGCGCCAACGACGGCATCGTCTCCGTCGCCGGTCTCGTCGTGGGCGTCGCGGGGGCGACCACCGACCGCACGACCCTGTTCACCGCCGGCATCGCCGGCCTGGTCGCCGGCGCCCTGTCGATGGCGGCGGGTGAGTACGTCTCGGTCTCCACCCAGCGCGACACCCAGCAGGCGCTGTTGGCCCAGGAGCGCCGCGAGCTGGAGGAGATGCCGGAGGAGGAGCTCGCCGAGCTGGCCCAGCTCTACGTCAGCAAGGGCCTGTCCCCGGCTCTGGCCATCGAGGTGGCCCAGGAGCTCACCGCCCACGACGGCCTGCGCGCCCACGCCGACGCCGAGCTGGGCATCGACCCCAACGAGGTGGCCAGCCCCTGGCAAGCCGCGTGGACCTCCGCCGCAGCCTTCACCCTCGGGGCGTTGATCCCCCTGCTGGCGGTGCTGCTCACCCCTGCCGGCGTCCGCGTCCCCGCCTGCTTCGTCGCCGTCCTCGCCGCTCTGGCCCTGACCGGGGTGCTCAGCGCCCACCTCGGCGGAGCCGGGCGGCGGCGCGCCGCCACCCGCACCATCATCGGAGGCGCAGCAGCCATGGCCGTCACCTACGGCATCGGGACCCTGGTCGGTCAGAGTGTCTGAAGGTTCGTCCAGACCTGACGACCACGACCTCGCAGCACGTCAGCCACCGAGGTTCCGCCCGGATGTCGAGGGCCTGAGGGCGGTCGCGATTGTCTTCGTCCTGCTCTTCAACGCCCATGTCCCTGGGTGGCGCAGCGGTTACGCCGGCGTGGACGTCTTCTTCGTCATCTCCGGCTACCTCATCACCGCACTGCTCGTGCGGGAGATGGAGCGCACGGGCACGGTGTCCCTGGCCGCCTTCTACGCCCGCAGGGCACGCCGCATCCTGCCCAGCGCCTACCTCGTCCTGCTGGTGGTGCTGGCGGCCACCACGTTCATGGTCAGCGCGGTCGAACGCCGCGCCGTGGCCCACGACGTCGTGGCTGCCGCACTGCAGGTGGCCAACCTGTGGTTCCTGTCCTTCGACACCACCACGGTCTCCCCCGCCATCGCCGGCAGTCCGGTGCTGCACTACTGGTCCCTGGCGGTCGAGGAGCAGTTCTACCTCGTGTGGCCCCTCGTGGTGCTCCTCGTCGCCCACCTCGCTGCCCGCCGCGGCAGGAGTGTGCGCCTGCCCCTCGGCGTCGTGATCGCGCTGCTGTCCCTCGCCTCCGGCGTCTTGTACCTAACCTGGTTCGGCCCGGCTTTCCAGGCCTCCTACTTCGCCAGCCCCGCCCGGGCGTGGCAGCTGGGGGCCGGTGCGCTCATCGCCATCGCCGAACCCCTCCTACGACGTCTTGCGACGCGTCTGCCGTCCGGGCGCCTCGCGTCGGTGCTCGCCTGGGCCGGTGCCCTGGCCATCGCCCTGGTTCCGACCGCCGATCGGGTCGGGCTTTTCGCCGCGGCCGCCACCGCCACCCTGGGCGCCGCCGCCGTCATCGCCGCGGGAGGGATGAACGACGGCCGTGCAACCGTGATCGCCCGACTCCTGTCACTGCGTCCCGTGCGCTTCGTCGGTCGAGTGTCCTTCACCTGGTACCTGTGGCACGTCCCCGTCGTGGTCGCCGCCGAGCACCTCGGAGCGCACAGCTGGCCCCTCCTCCTGGCTGCGGAGGCCGTGGCGCTGCTGCCCGCGCTGGCCACCTCACGCTGGCTCGAGGGGCCGCTGCGCGTGGCACCGCGGTTGCGCTCATCACGGGCCGCACTGTTCGCCGGGGCCTCAGGCGCCGTCCTCGTCGTCGGCCTGGCAGCACTGCAAACCCTCTAGGTGGACGACCGCCGACGTTCGACAGCTGTCCGCTGCTCCTTGGTCCAGACGGAGGAGCGGGCCTGGTCGTCAGCGTCAGCGTCGGCGCCGGCAGACGTCCGGCGGCTCGCTGGAGACCCCGACACCGAGCATCACCAGCACCGTCACCGGGGGCAACCACCACACCGGCCATCCGGCCGCATGCCCGCCGACGATGAGCAGCAGCATCACGGCGATCCCCACGAGCATGCGCCAGTCGTCACCGATGACGAGGTCCCGGACGACGTCCAGGACCACCCGCAGCGCCCTCACGACCCCACCCGCGCGGCCGCGTCCACGCGCGGGGTCCGCGCACCGAGAACCAGGGTGTAGCCGACGGCGACGCACGCGGTGAACACGACGAGCACCGGCAGGGCGGCGTCGGCACCGGGCCAGACCACCCCGGCACCCTCGCCGCTCCAGAACATCCCGAAGCTGGTCAACAGCACACCGACGACGAACTTCAGCTTGTTCTCCGGCACCCGCGACAGCGGGCCCCGGACGACGAGGCCGGCGAGAGTGACCACGCCGACCGCCGCGGACGCCCCGAT
>Ga0160429_1000830_pt1 | contig 20015 bp, 21 predicted proteins | sample SolpanmetagenomR_FD_108199 | JGI IMG/M metagenome (GOLD analysis project Ga0160429, IMG submission 108199) | Solar panel surface microbial communities from Lawrence Berkeley National Laboratory, California, USA - R | ecosystem: Engineered > Built environment > Solar panel > Unclassified ...
AGATCGTGTCGCAGATCGCTTTCGCAGGCTGTTGGAGTGGCTGGCATATGTGTCTCTCCGCGGAGTCCGGTGCTCCGCCGCTGAGAGTTCATATTGGAGGCGCCCGAAGCAGCATGGTCATTTGGACCATCATCGGATGGCGTGACAGGGGCTCTCCTCTGCTCGGATATGGACTGTCCCGCGCCGTCTTTCCCTTCTCGCTTCCTTAATTTCTTAAAGCGTTTCGTTGCCTTCCGGATCAGATCCGTCTCGGCATTCTCCAAGAGATCTTCATATCGCTTCCGCTGCTTGTCCTTCTCCACGAGAGGCTCGAAAACCCGGTTGATCCAGATACGTCGTATCCCGCCTGGAAAATCATCGTAGAGCTCCGTTAGAGCCTCAAGGTTGCAGATCTTTTGTGGAATATCCATGATGAGCACGGTGGTGCTTGATGCCTTCAGACGATGACTTGGGCTACCAAGAAATTCTTGTCGCTTTATGATGTAGTGCAGCAATTCTTGGTGGAATATGAAACACACCCAGATGATTACAATGACTGCCAAGATCAGGTGAGCCCAGTATCTGCTCGTGTGCTCTGGAGAAACGTTCGACCAGGCCAAGGTGTCAAGACCCGTGATATTGTAGGTTACACCAGCGATGGTATTGGCATCCTTCCCATCGATAACATTGAGAGGTAATAGAATCGGTAGTATGATGACCGTCATCGGAGTGAAGATCTTGAGGCACATGCTCAAGTATCGAAGAAAGAAATAGGCATCCATCCCTGCCTTTTGCAGGAGTTCGGGGTCCTCCCGCGTCCGGAAGACGGTCCAGAGCCATTTGAACGGGTTATTAGCAGGTGGCACGATTCGGTTTTTGAGCGGGATCAAGAATGATCGCGGTTGACTGGGCTGGTTAGTGTACTGCCTCTTGCAAACGAGTACATTGACATACTAGATCCGTTTGGCCCAGAGAAAATTCCTGACAATGAGGAAGGTTCCGAACTGCACTGCAAAGAGCACGAAACCAGCAGCGAGGGAGATGGCGAATGTTTGGACAGTCGTTCCAACTTTGCCCTGGGCTACGCCTGCGGAACCGTTGATGGTTCCGTTGAGGAAGCTCACAATATCAGACATCTTGAGACGTTACTCGGGTCGTGGCATCATGAGACAAAACAGAAACGCCTTTGTTGACGACAATGGGCCAAAGGAGGAAAGCGTGATGTGTGACGAGGAACCAGATTAGGAGATCAAGCCGGGAAGGTAAGTAAAGGAGTGGCAGCGCGTGGCGCGGGTCCTGGCCGTGATGGTTGAGGTCGACTTTGATGATATTGGTGGCTCAGCCCTCACCAAACGTTTCCGATGTTGATAGGAGATCTTAGCGCGCCACAATTGACGTCGGCGGCTCCTGTAGATATCTCGGGTGACGACGGCCCGAGTTGTGGCACAGAGCAGAAGGTCGTCGGGCACGTGTCGCTCAGATCTGAAGTAGGTGCCTACCTTACCTAAGCTCAGATCTATGAAGACTGATCAAGGCATTATAGAAGGTAAGGTAGGTAGGTACACTTGTGAGACCTCGCAGCATGGTAGTGGCTCATCCGCCCTTGCTCGAGGGACATTGCTGCTGCAATCACGTGAGACCGAGATCATGCCCCGGTCTAGCAGGTGGACTTACCTCAGCGAGCTCAGAACTAGGTACCGTACCCTTTGGTAATAGTTTGGCTCTTCTTGGACCCATGGATTTTCTGGAGTCAATCACATCATTCGCCCATAGTCGCCATCGGCTAGAGCCATTTCAGCCGACTTATGATTGGCTACGGTTATGTGCGAGTCAACATCTTATGGAGAAACTGGGGAAGCACCGGGCCTGCCTTCGCGCTAAGACGACATGAGAAAACGTAATTATGAATGAGTATCCAAGGCCTGTGTAAGTACTTGTCGAGGTCGCCCGTTCTTCTTTTCCATTGTGAGCCCGCATGACTCACGCGTTGCATTTCCATCTCTATTTCTTTGTCAGTAGGCCTGCTCGTTTAGACCTTTTTTCTTGAAGCTCTGCGCTTCCGTCGACTACGTCTGTCGCACTTGATGACCCTCCATGGAGCTGGCCCTCCACAAAGGCCGGGGAATTTCGAGAATAAGGCCAGCATCTACACTACCGAGCATGAATGTGGTGAACCGGCAGAGGCCGAGCCGGCATTTTCAGAAGACTACTCGGCTGTTACATCAGAGCGTCTCACAGTCCCGAAAGGTGATCGGATTAGAGCATCCTCGCCTGAATCCTTGTCCATCTTATCGTTAGAAGACCATCGCACAGGGAGAAGCCTATTATCTGCTCCTGGTCCCTCATATCGGTATGCATCCCGTTCACCCGGCCCGCCAAGAACTTGGAGAGGCAAGCTCGAGGCTTTCTGGATCAGAAACAAGGGTCTGGCTCTAGTGCTTGCAGCTCAAGTCTTTGGCACGTTGATGAACGTTACTACGCGGTTGCTAGAGATAGAAGGGAACAATGGGAAGGGCATGCATCCATTTCAGGTCAGCAGTTTAATTCTGAAGTCGTTCTAAGATCTCGTCCAGGATCCGGAGATCAAGGAACTAACTCGTACCTTAGATACTTTTTGCCCGCATGTCCATCACTCTTATACTCAGCTCATGGTATATGTGGCACTCCAAGATTCCGGATTTTCCCTTCGGCAAACGTGAGATCAGATGGCTTCTCATTGCGCGTGGATGCGGAGGGTTCTTCGGGGTCTTTGGCATGTACTTCTCCCTCCTCTATCTGCCGCTCGCGGATGCTACTGTCATTACTTTCCTGGCACCAAGCTTAGCCTGTTGGGCGTGTTCCATCTTCATCAACGAGCCTTTCACGCGCATAGAGCAGTATGCCGCTTTAGTATCAATTGTTGGAGTGGTCCTCATTGCACGTCCAACATCACTGTTGGCAGGTTTCACCCATTCCTCTTCTCCTCCTGCGAGTGGAGATGGGGACATGGTTCCGCTTTTGAACGTCACCGTTCCTGCAAATTCTTCAATTTCGGACGCGGCATCCTACGAGAATGTCACACCCGCTCAAAGAGCTGCTGGCGTGGGTGTTGCACTTCTTGGAGTGTGCGGTGCTGCAATAGCATACACGACAATCCGCTGGATTGGAAAGAGGGCGCATCCTCTGATGAGTGTGAATTACTTCGCCACGGTCTGCACCATAATTAGCATCGTCATGATGTTTGCGCTGCCCGGTGTTGGTTTCTTGTTGCCTGCTAACCTGAAGGACTGGGGGTACCTGATTGCTTTGGGTAGTTGTGGCTTCGTGATGCAGTTCCTACTGACAGCAGGCCTGGCATACGAGAAGAGTGGTAGGGCGACCAATATGGCTTATTCACAGATGCTCTTTGCTCTGACTTTCGACAAATTGGTTTTCGGGACGTCACCAGGCGTACTTAGCATCATTGGATCGAGCCTTATCCTTGGATCTGCGATATACGTGGCCGTGCAAAAAGGTGTTGCTCCGCCGAAAGAAGCTGTTCAAGGACATGGACCTTCTGACGAGGAGTTTAGCCTTGTAGAGGGCATGGACGCCGAGGAGGAGGGGATCAGAGGAAGAAGCGTTCATGAGGTACAGTTGAGGACCATTAGATGATGAAGGAAGTATTCTCTTGGAGAAGGCTTTGCTGTCGCATCCTGCAGGCAATGTAGACTTGCATATGAATTGGCTATGATGACGCAGTGGAATGTCCACGAATGTCATTGTTGTATAAAGCTAGTGAACAGTATTTTATCTGCTTACAGCTTCTGAGAGACGCTGTTGCGGACGCGCCCTTACGTGGACGCACTGTTTCTGTGGTCTGACAATGTACAAATACAATCTCAGATCCGTCATTAGAGCCCTCCAAGCACCATTCACTTGATTCTAAATACAGTCACGTGAGGCCGCGTACTAGCGCGAAGGGTCATGCTTGTGGTCAAGCTCGCCACTTCCCCGGATTCTCCTCTTGACATCTCCTCAACACCACCTCAGTCTTGAAGCTGCTTGACTGATATCCACCGCTCTGCTCGCAACATTGATGAGTGGTACGATGGGCACGACAGAAGACTCTCCATATTTCACCGCTACCGACGCCCGGCCGTCGAGGATCAAGCCGTTCCCCTCAAGAAAACGCAAAGCAACCGTCGATGCATCTACAACAAGTAGTGACTTTTCCCAAGCTCGGAGGAAGAAGCTCAGGGAAGACGCACTAGGCTCGCAACACGCGCCTATATGTCTCGAAGATGACGACGAGCACGTTGACGGTAGCGCAAAGCGCAAGAGTGTCATGAAGAAGGCCAAGAAGCCAGATGGAGAGAAGCGCTTAAGAAGATGGCGTGAAAAGGCACCTGGAAGCTACATGGAAGTGTTCGATCGGGCAATGACACAGAGAATGTTCGTCATCGAGCGTCAAAGGTCAGGCCCTGAGGCTTGTCCTGAGGAGACGGTTGAACTGGCAGGCACCACGGGTAACATCTACACCATCAATATAACGCAACTGCCGTCATGCGATTGCCCACACGCGAAGAAAGGCAACCAGTGCAAGCACATTATCTATGTCTTGTGTCGCGTGCTTCATGCACCTGCACACTTGCAATATCAATTAGCATTCTTACGCTCCGAGCTTCACGAGATATTTGCAAACGCACCACCGATCCTGACGGCCGATAATACGTCGCGTGATGGGAATCGCAAGCCGGTGGAAGATGATTGCCCAATCTGTTGCTGCGAGTTCGAGCCGAAGAAAGAGGAGATAGTCTTCTGCAAGGCAGCGTGTGGCAATAACATTCACAAATTATGCTTCGAACAATGGGCAGCCAGCAAGAAGGGTGCCTCTGGTGGAGTCACTTGTCCCTTCTGCCGTACTCCATGGAGGGGCGATGAGGACATGGTTAAGAAGATAGCGAGGTGCGGAAAGAGGAACGCCGATGGCTACGTCAATGTCGCGCAGCAGCTAGGCATATCAGCCAGTCGTGGTGAGTTGTTCCCGCGATATGCCATCGTGCCGTCGACTGATACGTGTCTCAAGACTTTTCGACTTACCATCCATTCTGGGTCCGTAGCCAGCAGCGCTCAGGCGTGGACGTTGGGAACTGGCATGACGAAGACTATCATTGAAATACTGCAACTGCACCGGCTCTGCTCGGTGGCAAGCGACGTTCACACTGCAGATTCGTGACTGCCGCACTACATCACCAACATCCTGGGATGTCGCTTTTAAAGGCATCATTGCTACACAGGCTGTCGAGGCAGTACCCCCTGATGTGCTTTCGGCGGCGAGAAGGGGTCCGATCTTCTTCTCGGGTTTGAAACGAATCAAACCTTGCATCAATGTAGGCTGATTTGCTTATTGCATTACGCTCACTACCACTGTTGGTCGCAGAGAACCATCTCCAGCAAACGCGCAGTCCAGCACTTATGCAGCAACATTTGGTGGGCGACATTTTTCTCAGTTTCCGACAGGTGAGGACACGATTGCCTAACTTACCCGACTGAGAATCATCACGACAGTACTTCCAGGGATACATACATCGATACCCAATCACGTATGAAATTTTGCCGCAGAAGCGGCTTTTCGAATGGACCAAGACAGGTTTTCCCACCTGGTCTTTCATAGCGCTTATCCTCCGTCATTCTTTCTTAATGTGACAGACACTAACCATATCACCCCTTTCATGCATTCAACCATTCTATAATCTTTTCCCACACCGCATCGCTATTCTTGTCACTCATAGGGAAATGCGTGTTACCTTTAATGCCCCGTTCGGGCAGATGTAGGTTCTCAGCTAGTGCCCTACTGAATGGCTCCACGATCAGTTTCCAGACCGCATGACTCTGGAGATAGTCCCCCCAAACGATGAGCGCCTTCACTTCGTTGGTCAGCAACTTGGCATCTGCGGTGCCTCCTGGCTCTACAAGCACTACTCGATGCAACAGCGGCTTCACCTCATCGGAGACCAAGGCTTCCAGCAGCAGTGCTGCTCCATGGGAGTGTGCGATGATGTCGCACTTGCCGAGCGCTTTGATCGCGTCCTCAATCCCAGCCCTCTCGACCTCATCTGTAGTCCTCCGCCTCGGCGCCTGCACCCGCAACAAACTGTCAAACGCCTCGACAGGAAACTGGCTGCCTTCGAATAGCTGGCGCTGTCCGAAACGATCATGCGTGCCGATTCGGAATCGCTCCCAGACTTCCTTTGCCGTCCTATGCTCTACTTGACCGTGTCGTTCAGCGTCTGGAGCGCTCGCTGAGCGGCCGTGGTCAACGCCGTCAAGGATGTAGACATGGCGGCCCCCACGTGATGCGGCTGTGGCCCAGCCTGGGCGCAAGTCCGGGCTGGATTCCCACATGGCACCTGTGAGGCCGCCTCCATGGATAAAGAGTATCGGTGCTTGATCTGATGTTGTTGAAGAAGCTGGCGGTATGTACTGGACGTAGCAGTGGTTTACGATGATGTATGAGTCCTTGTGTGCGAGCTTCTGTCCTGCTGTGAAGAACGAGGCCCCTGGAGGGGCCATGACAAGGCGAGATGAATTGATCTTATAAGGAGAGCGTGTTATGGACAAGCAAATGAAGCAAAGTGACTGGAAGCTATTGACTCATCGAACTCGAGCCAAGTGCAGTATGGGTTTGATAAGCCCAATCAATTCCGATTCGGAGTGCACGACGATTGTGTCTCCGCTCCGCTGAATGGACTCGGAAGCAATGGTACCCAGTAAGCCGCTAAGCCGGATCAGGGCCCAACCTTGGCACAACATAGGACGACATGCGGACAAAGAGAGTGACAAGATTCTATACTTGATTTCCAGCATGGATATATTGGCAGCGGTCCCGTTCCTTGATGGGTCCGAGAGAGCTTCGAGTTCAGAGAGTGCCGTGTACCTGTAGGTACTATTGCTACTGGCAGGTACAGACCTTGCGCATCGAAGCGATGTCAAACATTGCAGCCCCCACAGTGCGACTTTACGGCGCGTCGGACACGGCTTTGCAGATCAGTCTTTGTTGGAGATATTATGAGAGCTTTGAACAAGCTAGACCTCACGGGCCTCGTCGCATGCATCAGTGTGCTTGGCAGCAGATCCTAACTGCGGACACGGTCTGGGAGAATATGGCAACTACACGTCATCTTCCATACGGCCACTACACTCCGGGAGCTTTTGTTCATTGATGTTCTTGCGTCTCGGATGCCATCACTACGCAATCATGTTCTTCGTCCCCATTTTCCTCTCGTGCCTCCTCGCTCTCACGAAGAGCTACGCACAAAACTCATCCATCCCTCTCAATGTCACCGCGATCTCAGGGAAGAATGGGGCCTCGACGCTTGAATGTTGGCAACTAAAGTCTGTAGCAGCCGGGTACGCATCAGCAGCCAACTTCCCCTTGGGTCAAGTGACCAACGCGACGTTCTCCATCATTCCACCTAGGACATATGTGGGACTGCGCCAGGCGCCGCAAGTGCAGTACGTTCTTTGGTCCCTTGACAGATTATGAGTGCTCATCTATAGGCAGAATCACTGCAGCGCTCTCGGGACTTATCCACATCACGGTGAACAGCTCCAGCACTGCCAACTCAACCAACCCAACTCCGGTCGAAGCGTGGATCCAGGGTGGCCGCTACGGATTGCTGATCGCTGCCGATACGGCCGAAGTTTCTGCTCTGGGTCACTATGCGGAGTTCCCTGGCGATGCTCCGACCGTGCTGGTACAGACCCCGTTTGCGAACAATGAGATACCGGCACATACTGTACTGTATGAGCGGCCATGCGACTACCCAGAGCTGATCGGACTGTGAGTATCGACATATATATATGTGTTCGGACCAACATAGCCAGGCGCAACCGTTCAAGCACAGGTTCTCCGAGGATGAGACAGAGCGAAGAGAGACACGGGAGAAGGAACGGAGATATAGATTGAGTAGACCGCTGTAAGAGAGTCTACCTAACCAAAAATTGACAAACTATCTCGTACGCCATCCAACGAACGTTTTCAGGCCGTAAAGTAGAAGAAGCAAAAGGAGCAAAGCAATTTCAGTCTGCCTATCGTACCATCTCGTCCACGTTGACGCTTCCCGGTTTCCTCCTACTCCGGCAGAGAGAAAGAAAGCCAAAGACTTCCACGCCAACACCCCTCATCCTTCCCTTGCTCACTTGACCCAGTTACAAGCATAAGCCCTCACCCTATCATTCCACCCCACCGTGTTCAAATCCGCGACGCCAGGAAAGTTGAACTGCTTCCACGGGCCACCCTGAAAGCAAGAAGTCTTCTCCCACACGCGACAGCTAACACCAGGGTCGGGCCCAAAGGAGCTGATCGCGTTCCTCGTCTCGGGCGGGTAGCCCCAGCACGCGTTGCGGGCGTTGTCGGTGACAAGGCTGTGATAGCACTTGCCGCGCCACAGCGTGTCGGTGCAGTAATAGGTGCCGCGCGCCGGCTGGCGCTTCTTGAGCATGCCGTCGGCGTGGTCGTAGCCGTGCGTGTAGTTGACGCCGTGGTACTTGGACCAGCTGCCTTCTGTGGCGTTGAGCCAGCCCTCGAAGTCGCTGTGCGGCTTGTAGAGTGGCGCAGAGCTGGCTTTGGCGTGCGCGGGAATGCTGATCTTGGTCGGGATCGCAGCCTCGGGCGCGGCGGCAGCGAGCGGGGAGGCGACGACGGCGGCCGCGCTCATGAGGAGCGTGGTGAAGAGCATGGTGTTGGAACTCTTTTCTTTGCCCGTTGGTGAGGCGAAATAGTTGATTCAACCAAGTCTGAGGCTGGTCACTCGGAAGACGAAAGAGTTGAGACCTGGCAGGAAGCCTCTGCTGATTTATGTGGTCGCTAAACAGGAAGACTGGAGAAAACAAAGAGTTGGATATTACATGTCGTGATGAGCTCACAACAAGATGTTGCCGAAAATGGGTATCAATAAGCCGGAATCGAATGCCGAATACAAAGCGACTTGCCACGAAAGCGCCGCCTGGCTGACATCATATGATGAACCCTCAATGGCGATCAATAGCGAGATATCAAAGAAGAGGCGCAGCAATGAGTGGGAATTCTGCGGTGGATGTGCACTGGCTGGAAAGCGCGTGGATAGGGTAGACATTAAGAAATTGAAAGACTATGCTACGCCCGATCCGTCCAATCCACGGAGAAGCTTACGACCTTGGTCCCTAGCGCAAACTGAATGAGAAATCGCTGGCTATTCAGAAGAATTACGCTCGAAAAGGGGAGCCTTCAAACTGGTCACGTGACCTATCCTTGTCCTATCAATTTTGCCTTGATGGAATTCCAACCTTTCATGTCCTCGCAGGCGAAGGCTTCTCGCCCTCCTTAGGAACAGCAGACTCCTGGTAATAGAAGTTCTCCTCGGGAATACGGCCCCTCAAGAAGTCAGGCTCGCTTCCCCTAACGTAGATATCCTCGAACAGAATCTTGGGAGTAGCTTCTGGAGGCGCCATCTTCTCTGCCACCGCGACCTCAGCATCAACGTGGCTCCTAGCTTCCTTGTCGATAGCCTTGAGCTCCTCCTCGGATGTAACACCCCAGTCAAGTAGCTTCTGCTTGAGACCGGCAATCGGGTCGTTGGTGGAGCGCATACGTTGGATTTCCTCGCGAGTCTGTAAAAGCCATCGTCAGCAAAGAATGTTTAAGTGGGGAAAGAATAAAGGCATACCCTGTAAGTGGTACCAGGATCGGACATGGAGTGACCTCCGTATCGGTATGTGACATATTCGTAAACCAGAGGGCCCTTGCCTTCAGAGCACCATCGCTTGCCGTACTCGACAGCCGACTTGACCGCTAGAACATCCATACCATTGATCTTGAGACCGGGAATATATTGTCCACGCTTGTAGTAGTCCGTCAGAGCAGAGGAGCGGTTAGCTGCCGTACCCATACCGTATTTGTTGTCTAAAGGAATGTTAATCGCAGTTGATCCTAATGTCGCGGTGTTTGGTTAACTCACTCTCGCAGCCGAAAATGATAGGAAGCTTCCACAGCTTGGCCATGTTGTATGCCTCGAATACCTGACCTTGGTTGCTAGCACCATCACCGTAAAGCGCGAGTGTGACATTGTCCTTGCCCTCATACTGGTTCGCGAAAGCGATACCAGCGCCGACAGGAACCTGAGCACCGACAATGCCGTTGCCACCGTAGAAGCCGGTGGAGAACATGTGCATAGATCCACCCTTTCCAAATGCAATACCCTCGCGGCGGCCGAGAAGCTCGCCGATGATGCTTCTAACGGTCCCACCGCGCATCAGCGCGAAACCGTGGCAACGGTAGGCGGTGATGAGGTGGTCTTCCTTGGTGATACCGTGCTCGATACCGACTGCGACGGCCTCCTGGCCGGTGGAGAGATGGCAGAAACCCCGTATTTTCTTCTCTTTGTACAGACGGTCGGCGGCCATTTCCATGCGGCTAGAATTCGTAACGTTAGTCTTCGGAGCATGGGGTTGATGCACTGTCGAGAAAACGCAGGACACACCGAACAGCTACCATGTCGTAGTACATCTTCTTCAACTCCTTTTTCGTCGTGTTGAGCGTATATGGGGGAGGGTCGAGCTCGTATGTCTCAAAGCTCTCGTCGGAGAGCTTGACCTCGAAAGGCTTATCATCTTCCTATCAACGGTTCGTCAATGCCTGCTATAAGTTGGGAGCACGTTATTCGATGAAGTGGAACGAACCGTGGGCACACTCTCTCTGTCAGCGTGCGATGAAGCCGCATCCGTCGTGACTGCCCGCCTGGCCAATGGCTGCGCAACCGGAGTCCGGCGCACTGGCAGAGCAGCACTCCTGCGCAGAGCTCTCGAGAACATGTTTAAGATGTGAAGAAAGGAAGGAAAGGAAAGAGGGAGAGAGCGCGAGGTCTATTAGGGATGGGATCAGGGTTGACGGTTGGGATCTTCGGAGCTCCCCCAAAAATATCGGAGAGCTTGGACCCTTTTCTGTAGCGTAGTAGGGCTGAGCTGACCCTGTCCTTCTCCGACCTCAACCCTTCTCCTGGCGAATGTCAAGTGCATATTCTATAACAACGAGATGCCTTTGCAACTCGAGTAGGATGCAGAGGCTTTCTCGTCGACCATTCAGTCAGGCTCTCCAATCTCAATCCTGCAAAAGAGGCACTCGGACCGTAGCCGTTATACCTCTCCAATGTCTGGATATTCAGAATGGTAGCGAGCATTGACAAGCTATGTTACCTCTCGGCAAAAGAGCAAAGACTGTGTTTGGCCTCATTCTCATCAATAAATCGGCACATCCTGCAAATGCGAATGATATCACGCCATCGGTTCCGTCCGGTTGTACGATGGACTCGGTATGTTATGAATGATTCTGCTGTCCGATGAACATGAATGGTGGCGTGAAGCTGCGTCAAAATACATCTCAGCGCTATCGTAGGTTCTCGAATCTAGGCGGTAGTCAGTGTACACTCAACTATGAGGAACGAAGCCCTTTTCGTCAAGCTCGTGTGACTTTGAACAAAGCGTACAATGCATACGGTATAATCTATTGTACTCGCCCGCGATACTAGTCACTACATGCAACACAGCCGTCTCATGGTTGGAGGGCAATCGCACCACCCGAGCATTTCGATCTCACGCCCTCCTTTCTCTGCTTCCTCTTGCCAACCTCTCGGGTACTCTACGGATCTCTCAACCAAGACAGACAACCATGCATCACGATGACGGTCTCAAGGTGTCGATATTCTCGATTTCCTCAGACTTCAAACGATCGACAAACACTCCTGAGTTTACTACACGCCGCATCAATTCTCAGAACCTCTACTCGTACATCATTTCTCACACTAACGAGTGCTTTGCCATCTCCATATCTGTTTCTCCACAATTCGACTACAGTAAAGCAAATTGCCTCCGATTCAGCATCTGGATCGATCAGTATGAGGTCACGCGATTCTGGATTGAGCCAAAACCGCCAAGGGACAAGAGGCGGGAAGGCGTGGAATATCGTTTAGAAGACATTGCACGAGAAATCGACGGGCACTGGGTCAGGCAGAAGCTGTCGTTCGGTGAATGCAGATTTGCTGGAGACTGCGAAGAAGCGGAAGACGCCAAATTTGTGGGCAAAATTATAGTAAGAGTCGAGAGAGGTCTCATGTGGAAGGGACGGTATCAGAGTCTACGCTCGTGGGACCCTGCAACAGACAGACGATTTGCAGAGAATGGTGTCCCCCAGCAGGCCTTCGTAGACATGAGCCTTACACACTGCTTGAAGACCTTCAATGCAAAGGACAACCCTTCAAATCTAGACGAGAGTACTTCGAGCGTCGCCTCGACTCACAGAACATCAAGCGGATCGCAACGGCCCTACGGCAGGCCCTACACCTTTCACTTCAAATATCGATCCCGCGGTAAGACCTTCAAGAGGAAATAGAGTTTGAATGGCTAACGTGTCACAAATCACAGAGATCCTCGCTGAGATGGGAAAGTTGACATTCGCTGATTCAGCGCTTTCCGCGTCAACGTCAGGCATCAGCAGAACGCACACGGTGACAAGCAACAAAGACCTGCATGCCGGCCACGACCTTCTACCTAGCCCTCCCTTAGAGGAATCTGAAGAGCCTCCACCTTGGACAGACATCCCCAGGGTTATTATCGAAGATCCCGCATTGCATGAAGACGAGCAGGAGCGGCCGGCATCGCCGAGGGTGTGCGCCATTGGACCCTGGGAGAGCGTGTCGCAAGTTGGGCCGTTACGGAGGCTGCCCTACCCGGACGAGACGGACTGGCAGATGCCGGAAGGATCACATCAACCTTCCGCACCCAGCTCAAAGCCATGGGTGCAGACCTCGCGCATCAGCGTTAGAAGCAGAAGGACCGATGCACAACAGACCGAATTGAACGCGCATGAGCGGACAAGTCGAGTTAATGTCAGAAGTCGTCGCTATCGTACCCTGGAGGAAGACGACTGCGATACGCACGAGGAACAGCCACGATTGAGTGTCAGAAGCAGCGCGACTCGTGCCGTGGAACCAGTAGAGTCTGAAAAGCCTTACTCGGAGGTTCATTCGAGCGTAGCGAGCAGCGCTCGATCTGTCGTTCCAGAATCTCAAGTAAGCGCAAAAAGTAGAGCAACGGATGCGCCGGGAGTACGTTTCGAGCAACCTCATCGAGCCCGTGGCTCTGAAATAGAAAGTGTTAGCCGCTCAATGAGGCCAGAGTCGCACACCGGCCACGGGGATAAGACACGCTCCATTACGCGCAATGACTGGAACCAGAACGATCACAGTAGCGTTATCTATGGTCAAACAGAATCACACGTCGCGCGCGACGGCTCGCAAGCAAGCAGGACAAGATCCGCTCAAGCCGCTTCGATAGCCAGCCGTGGATCCTGCAAAGGGAGCTTCTTCGAGGAGCATGCGAGTGACCACACTCAGTTGGGAGCCGGCAGCATGGCGAACGATGCACGGGGCTCTGCGGTGAGCTCCACTCGATCCAGTCGATCCAGTCGATCCACAGCACCGGTTCTGCAAAGATACGATAGCGATAATGGAAGAGGCAGCCACGGAGCCGGCCAGCTCGTGAACTCGACGTCAGCCGGCATCCCTACCACGCCGCCTGTCAACGACTTCGACGAAGAAGATCTAGAATTGCAGCTGCGCGAGGTACAACTAGAGAGAGCGCTTCAGACCGTCAGGAAGGGCGACGAAGCAGATTTGGGTTTGCAATTGCGGGAGGTGCAGATTCAGAAGGGACTGAGGAGGCTAAGAAAGCAGAGGGCATCATCTGGGCAATCGACGGTCTGCAGCGCTTGTAGATCGCCGTTGCATTGATATAGCGATCCTATCGTGAAAGTCACCTTGACTTTCCAGCGACCAATTGAACACGGAGAAACCTACCTCCCGACTCCACAAGTAGCCCACCAGTGACCATCAAAGGATCCCCCTCACAGCAGTGCACTTCCCACCGGCCTATTCTCCCGTCCCCAGACGCGCTCCGCCTCGCTGCCCGTCTCCGGCGGCACAAACCCCTGAATATGCCACAACTCCCTGTCCGTCTCATCCGCATGCCACTCCCAATCGTACCCATAACCTCTAACCCACTCGTCCAGCGCGGCGTCCACGCGCCGCCTAAAGCCAGCCTTGTGCTCGCCGTCCGGCAGCTTGCGCGCAATGTTGGACGCGAAGATGCGTACGAAGGGCGCTTGGGAAGGAGGCGCGCCTGAGGCCGTGAAGGTTGACGGGGTGGGGAGGTGGGTGTGCTTGTGTGTGTTGCTGTCTAGGGGAGGGGGGATGGGGCGGGTTCGTCCCCCGACGAAGATGTTTTCAGTGGGTAGGGGGATGAAGAGGACGACGACGTAGAAGGCGGGGAGGCCGGCGGAGGTGTAGAGGGAGGTTATGGAGTTGGCTAGGCCGGATTTGTGGGCTGGGGAGAGGAAGGTGCCTTCTGGGTGGTAGATGCGCCAAAGTGGCATGGTGGCGGTGGTGCTGGTCGGACGATGAAAATGTTATAGATTTGAGGAGCTCAGACTAAGAAGCAGCGGAATTGTCGAGGAGCACATGATATATGGATGACCGAAACGTTGAATAGTAATCCGGAGGAGCTGTGTTACCGGGGCTCAGAGTGGACTATACGAAGTTGAGTAATCAGAGTGAAAAGGCAGTCTCGAAGCAAGGGACTCTAGGACAACCATCCCTGAAGTTTCAATAGCCTATAGCGACGTAGGAGCCGCCATATGCACTTCCGCTCTTGTTTCCACTTACGTGGGTGGAGTGCTGAGTCGAGCTGTAAAGTGAGTACTAGCAATGCTGCCGCTATCGCAAAAAGCTTCATGCACAAAGAAAATATGCCCTTAAACAACATGTTGTCGATAAATAGCAGGATTGAATAAGCTCTATGCGAAGAAACCTCGGGTATCATAATCACTCTCTATCCAGCCACCACCTGCACATCTGGAACCACAGCAACAGTAATCAATTTCAAGTGCTCTTCACATTCGGTCGGGACGTTTCCTCCGGGTACGTCTTCATGACCTTTCCCCACACCGCAGCCACCTTCTCTTCGGCACTAAGCCATACTTCACTCCAATTCATTCCCTCGACACTGCTGACTGTTCGCTCGACTTTCTCGTTCCAGAAGTCTTTTGCTGTCTCGGCGATGCTGATGCGCTCTTCTCGCGCTGTGGGTGGAGGCTGTGGTGGTAGTGGGTCGACGACATTTGTAAGTACGAGAGATTGCTGGCGAAGGGCGAGGGATTGGCGGAGACGCTGTTGGCGGTGGTATGACGCGGAGAGGTAGAGCACGGAGGCGGTGAGGGTGAAGCCGCCGATCTGGGAGCGTCAGTATCTGAGGAGACATGTTCACATGTGCGGCGGGAAAGTGGATGATATACCAAGCCGGATGAGAAGCCCATTAGGAGGAAGTTCAGGAGCTCTCTGTAGCTCGAAATACAGTAAATTAAGTGTCGTCTTAGCCAGGGCTCCTTCAACACAGAGAGAGCCTAGTGGGCGACAAGTAATTGTTTTGAGGTGTATGAGCAATTGAAGTGAACAATGCTGTGTACCGATGGGCGATATCGAGGGTTGGACGCGGGAGAGACCGCGGAGCTTCAAAGCTCGGACGACATGATTTCCGCATCTTCACGTCCATCAACCCACGACATCCTGACCTCTGCGCAACCCTCCCGACAAACGCTCTGTACCTTTCCAACCACTTCAAGTTTTTGTAAAGACCAAACGTTCTGCCCTCACTCATCCGGAACCGGACGCGCACAATTTCCAAACCTCCCGTCCCCTGCCGTATAACCAGCCATGGCCGGCGGCCACATGAAATACCGGCATCTCTCTCGCAGCTCCTCGCACCGGCAAGCACTCCTCCGCAACCTAGTCGACGCTCTCTTCGAGCACGAATCCATATCCACCACATGGCACAAAGCGAAAGAAGCCCAACGGCTAGCGGAAAAGCTCATCACCCTAGCAAAAAGGAACACCGAAGCCAGTAAGCGAAGAGCGCACTCAATATTCTACGTACGTACTACCCCCCAGGCTACTCATATCATCCCCTGGGGGAGCCAGCACGCAAGCAGGATCCCACACGCGGGGAAACTATCGCTAACGCAACGTTCAAGAGACCGCTCGAGCTGGTGCCCAAACTCTTCGGCCCCCTACGCGAACGCTACGCCGAGCGACCGGGCGGCTACACGCGCGTGCTCCGCATCGAGCCTCTGAAAGAGGACCAGGCGCCGTCTGCCATACTGGAACTCGTGGACGGGCCCAAGGACATGCGTTTCGCGATGACGGCGCGCGCCATTCTGCGCCAGCGCCGCGAGAACCTGCCCATCCATGAGATGACGGTGAAGAACATTGGCAAGGTGACTAGGTACAGGACGGGAGGGGAGGACGAGTTGGAAGAGATGGTGAGGGAGTTTGAGGGGCTGGGCACGGATTATGGGGTGGATGTTGAGCGGAAGGTGGGTGGGAAGGTTGAGAGGTTGAAGATGGGGCCTGAGGTGGATTCGGAGGAGGTGGAGCTGATGGAGCCAGAGAAACGGAGGGTGTATCCAGTTAGGGGACCAGATAGTGAGCCTATCAAGAGCAAGAAATACAAGGGTGCAGGGAAGAGGTAGTATGGACGGAGGAAATGGAGTCGTTCGACATATCCTGGGCGGGGTTTGTTACATAGCAGAATGGACAATGCGTTTATTTCTCAAACAATCTTGCAGGCTGATCATCGCCACAATACAAGCTGTAGTACTCTTGAATGAGATGGTGTAGGCAATGCAACTGTTCCGTTATATCGTTCATATAACAACACACGCCGCGTGACCGCTTTCAAGCCACAATTGAACGACCCAGGTAGAGACAAGGTGCGCGCGGAATAATCCGTCTCCACCTTGGACCCTTGACTCACAGCCCAGAGCTTGCGTGCTAGAAAAGGCCCAATGGTCAGCTCTCTTATCGAGTCTGTGTTTACACATGTGTCCTTTGACGAGCCAGATGTGTAAGACAACCTAAAGATGGTACAGATGCACGTGATCCGAGTCGGCCTCATGGAATCTCTCCGCTTGCCACGATCGAACAGACAACCCTTCACCGACAACCAGCGACCGCAATATGATAATCGCTTACCTTCGGCGAGGTACACACAGCCGTTGAGAGCATTTTTCGGAATCTCGTTGTCCTCCCCGATCGAGGCTTGACTGTTGTTGAGTTGGTTCGCTACAGCAGGTACCGGACCTGTGGGCATCAACGAGGCCCGAGTGTCCGCAGACGACGAGGGGGAACTCTTAAAGAAGCCAATGTCCACAGTCTTGATCGTCTGTGACAGACAGCGAAGGGAATCAGTGAGCGAATGTCGGTCTCGTAAAGTTCGATTCTGGAGGATCCTCAGCTTTGCCCGCGGGATCTACACTTGCTTCTATGGTTCTTCCCCTTATCTGGTTGTCGTTCAACGGTTGGCGTGATCAGAGGCGCCGAAGCCCAAAGCGCGTCTTTTTCCGTATGTCAGATGAGTCTTACTTGTCTCTGTTCGGCGGCAAGGCCACCTCATTCACTCTACATATTTGACTCTGCTTATCATGACTCTTTTGCCGTCATGAAGCTTAGTATAAAATCATTTTCCTGGTTGATCCTGATGCCTCAAGAGCGTGCGAGACCCGGGCTTGTTTGGTCAAACCGACAACGCGTCGCTATGGTCCGTTGTGTTTGCGGCGTTTCGTCCTCATGCTCGGTAAGGGTGTGGGTGACTGCATCGACGAACATGCTCCAGAGGTGCAGGTTCGCTCGAATCTGCTGAAATTAAAGCACATGAGACGATGACCTTTACCTAGTACAGCGGAGTGCCAGCTTCACTAGGTCGTATTCTCGCTTCGACGCGCCGACGGAAACGCCTTATCACTAGAAAGAAACGGAGATGTGTCTTCAGGATAAGGGAACTGCTCAGAAGCTGCACTCGCGAGTTACATACAGACCGAAAGCGCGTTGCAGGACGTACAAAGCGATATGCTGTCACTGACATCCTTCAGGAGAGCGTGTGCGGAGTCGACATCGATGTTCATAACTTTATGGAGCCTAGGCCCGTGGTGGTGGATGGAGCGCTTCGAGTCAGACAGGTTGTGAGAAGGTGGGAATGGAAAAGGATGATCACGTGCTGAATCGAGCTGACCGGAGCAAGCTCCGCCGGCCGTGGAGAAGGTGACGTCAGACACTTGCGGAATTGCCACAGCACCCATGGAAACGCCATTGATACATCCGGTTCCATGCGACGGCACACATGTCAGGGCGCAAATATCATATGCGGCAATTCGAGATCTCCAGTGCGCAAATTTTTCCACGATTGCCCATACCTGAACCTCGACTGCTTGTACATGTAGATGACTAAGGTACACACGAATGCCTTGAAAGGGCCAAGCGGTCGGCTGCAGGTGGGCTATTGTGGCATTATTACCTAGGTACCGTACTATACCTACCTAGGCGTTACTGGTCAACGTCGTCACCGGTGCCGTGTCCGCGGAGGGGTCCTCCGGCTCTGTCATTGGTGTAATCTGATTGGCTCGGACACAAGATGCGACTTCCATCATTGCGATGCGCTTTTTCTTCTCGACACCTCATTCAGATGGAACTTCTGGACCCTGCGCCGGAGATTCTGGGCCTCTTTCAGGCTCCTGCGCTTGCTCCTGTTGACTATCTAGATACCTATATTGTACCTGTTACTCTAGAGGTACCTATACCTATACCTATACCTACCTACCCTACCTCAGGTACAGGCCGTTGCCACACAGACGATACATCTCTAGAAAGACACCCAAAATGCTCCATCCACCCCAGCATCTCTCCTTCAAGGATTGACTGCATCACAATCCTTGAGGGAGGCGACTGTGAAGACCACACACACGCACACATACACACACACACACACATACACATACGCAACACCTACACGCCCAAGTCGCGCTCTTCTCTACGACCTGGCAACTGTTCAATACCTGCCTGCCTGCTTACTTACACCAACGCGTTCGACTATGACAGAAGCGTCTAGCTCACGTCAACTACCTACCTTACCTTCATCACCAAACTTTCAGCAGCGGCATTTGCGGCATTCGTCCCACGAGATACGTCGCGACTAGCGACTCCATTCGACATCTACACCATTTTCCTACCCTCTCCCTACCATTCCTTCATTCTCTCCCTGTTTGCACGTCACACGAGCCTACGAGCAGCACTGTGTTGTCCTCTTCATACCCTTCTCGTTGATTCAGATCGTTCTGATATCGAGAGCTAACATTGTTCGACTCATCGGTAGCCATGATGAGCGCTGTAACTTCGCCCTTTTCGAGTGGTCGCGGCAGTCCTGGCAGCTTTCGAAGAAGCAGCAGTCCCGGAGAGAGTGCGCCTCGTCGAGAGCGTGCGGCAATTGCTGCGCAGGCATGTGAGACGTGCCGAACACGAAAGTCAAAGTGCAATGAAGCAAGACCAAAATGTGGTCTCTGTACTCGTCTTGGAGTGGAGTGTATATACAGAGTGCCGCTGCCAACCAAGTAAGACCCATCTTTCCTCCGGACTCACACATCTCCCGGCTCGCTTTTGTTCAACCATTGACCACGACGCTAGGAAAGACAAGACTCTCGAGACCATGGACAGCAAGTTAAACCACCTCAGCGGCTCGGTGGACCAGCTCAGTGGTCAGTTGCGAGAGATGGCGACCTTAGTCAGGTCTATTCCGGGCGTGCCTATTCCGGGCGTGCCCGCTACGCCCGCTCCCTTGTTAGATACGAGCCATTCCGCTGTCACGTCTCCTCGCCAGCAACGGCATTCCTACTGGTCGACATCTGCAGCCACTCCCGCAAGCAGTGATGCCGTTCCAGACCGTTCTCTCCGACACATGTCTGAGCCAAATCAAGGTGAGGAGCCTTCACTCGCCGTCCAGAAACCCTACATACACCTGACGGCACCACACAAGGTCTTACTCTGGCCGGCCTTGTTCGACATGTTGCAAGAAAAGTGCCGACCGGAACATGCAGACTTGCAAAAGCTCTCAGAGAAAGGCACGTACTGGTTCCTTCGACTGGAGCTTCAAGAGCACTCTCA
>Ga0160429_1000831_pt1 | contig 19952 bp, 18 predicted proteins | sample SolpanmetagenomR_FD_108199 | JGI IMG/M metagenome (GOLD analysis project Ga0160429, IMG submission 108199) | Solar panel surface microbial communities from Lawrence Berkeley National Laboratory, California, USA - R | ecosystem: Engineered > Built environment > Solar panel > Unclassified ...
AAGTGGACGATCCGAAGGTCTGCTCAGGGTCGGTCGCTGACGTCGGCTCTACGCCCAGGAGCGGACATTCCGGCGCCGACCCAACATGGTCTTCCGCGGAACGATGGACCGGCTGAAAGCCGACGCCCTACGAACGAGCCTGCACCTTCACCCCGGTGCAGCGCCAAGGTCGGGGTGATCTGCGAAGGCGGTCGCCAACATGGTCACAAAGCTGCGCACCTTGCTGGCGATGTTACGGTTGGCTGGGTAGACGGCGTGCAGCGGTATCACCGGCAGATGCCAGTCTGCCAGTATCGGCACCACCGTGCCCGCGCGGATGGCTGGACCGACCACGAAAGCGGGCTCCAGCGCTATGCCCGCCCCTGCGATGGCGGCGGCCAGCAGCGTTGGTCCGTTGTTGCATTCCAGCCGGGGCAGGATCGGAACGTCGGCAACCTCATTATCCCGCTCGAACCGCCACTTGCAGCCCCAGCGCAGCTCGGAGAAGTGAAGGCAGGCATGCGTCGCCAGATCCTGCGGGGTCGCCGGCGCACCGCGGCGGGCAAGGTAGGACGGGGATGCACACGCGAACAGCGGGGACGCCCCGATCTGCCGGGTGACGAGCCTGGGCTCGACAGCGAGCGCTCCGCGGATTGCCAGATCGAAGCTGTCCCCGATCAGGTCCACCGCATCGGTGGACAGCTGAAGGTCGATCGAAACGGCCGAGTTCTCGGCGAGGAAGCGCGCGACCACTGGCGCGACGTGATCAGGGCCCAGGTCCGGAGGCGCTGCGATCCGCAGACGGCCGACCGCCTCTGTCTGGAAGGCCGTTGCGGCTTGCCCGGCATGCCGCACACGATCTTGGATGTCGGCGAGAGCCGCTCTGTAGGCCGCCCCGGCTTCGGTCAGCCGTACGGCGCGCGTGGAGCGCTGCAGCAGTTGAACGCCCAGCCGCGCCTCCAAGGCACGGATCTGCGCACCGACGGCGGAACGCCCCATTTCGAGGTCCTCGGCTGCCGCCGTGAAGCTTGCCCGGTCGGCGACGGCGAGGAACGCCATGATGCCGGCCAGCGGATCGGTCGTCTTCATGTGGCCGCTGATCCGCCAAGCGATGCACGATCATCGATCTTATCGCGGCGGATCGCAATCGGTAGCTTTTGGGAGCCACAACCATACCGACAGGACGTTCACATGGCCGATGCCCTCTGGTTCACGACCGCCCGCCTGACCATTCATCTGTCGCAGAAAGACAATGCGGATGGTCTCACCCTGATCGAACACCACATGGTGGAAGGCTTTGCCGTGCCGCTGCATGTCCATCGCGACGAGGATGAAAGCTTCTACATCATGCAGGGTGAAGTCCGCATGCAGATTGACGATCAGGTTCGCCGGCTGACAGCGGGCGACGCGTTGACGGTCTCGGGTGGGACACCGCACGCGTTCCGCGTCGTCTCGCCTGAGGCCAGGTTCCTTTCGATGACGACGGGTCAATTCGAAGAGATGATCCGCAGCCTAGCCCGACCGGCAGAAAATGAAGGCTTACCGCCTCAAGCCGAGCCGACCGACGAGGAGGTCGCGGCGCTTGTTTCAGCCTGCGCTACGCACGGCATCGAGTTCCAGGGACCTGCGGTCGCTTGAGGCGCGGCGTGGGAGCTTCCGCACATTGCCCTTCCAATATTCAACGAACCGGAAGCGACCCCAATCGGCCATTCGGTTCCCGAACCGACCCATCAGCTTGGATGCCATAAACGCTTCCCAGAAGCGGTCACTCGTCGGCTGACTGACAACCGGGGTTCGGGGTAGGGAGTGGCGCTGACCTTTCGCCCCGCGGCCGACGCACCGCTTCCGACCCATGCCAGTCATCACGGCAGCCGACGGCGCTTCCCCAAAGCGGTCATCAGTCGGCGGTCCTGAGGTTGTGGGCCGATGTGATATCGGAAGTCGTTACCACGGCTGACCGTCACCGAACGACCAATCCTCCTTGTCGAAAAAAAGCATATTGATCATGATGTCGTCAGTTCGAATCCTCAGCTTCGATTTCAGCTCATCGGTAACGGAACGATAGAAAGCGAACTTGGTGTCCTTCTTATTGCCGACGGTGCTGGTTGCCTGGATTAAGATGAAGCCTGGCGACCGGCTAAAGCCGAGGAAGTGAGGATCGTACATAAGATTGTCTGCCGAGTGCTCGCCGACCACCACAAAGCGGTCGCCCTCGGGTGCTTCGAGGACGTCGACGATGCCCCGGTAGACGATGTCCGCCACGGTAGCACGGTGCTCGGGGGGCTTCCCCTGGATCAGATCGATACGTGCAAAAGGCATGATGATCTCCGCGGGCAGACTTGCGGTCGGCCCCTGACCGGGACCGACCGCTGGGCGCTCACGTCCGGGTGTCGATCTCCGGCACACCGCTGCTCCGGTCGGCATAGGCAGCGATGAAGGTCGGCCGGGTCTGCCAGCGCTGCCAGAAGGCATCGAGATGTTCGAAGCGCTCATCGAGCGGAGTGGCGTTCACTGGGAACTTGGAGAACGCGATGGCTGTCGCCAACGTGATGTCTGAGAACGTCGGCTGATCGCCCCCCAGCAGCCACGCGCGGCCGTCGGAGAGATGCCGGTCGACGAGGCCGGCATGCGCCAGGGCCACCTTGCGCGAGTGCTCGCCCCAAGCCGGATTGCTGGTCAGTTCGAGCTTGGGGCCCAGACCCTGATGCAGCACATGGAATGCGGTGACGATGGGATAGAGGATGTGGACCCACACCCGGTTGTCCCACATCTGATCGAGGCCACGCTCATGCGCCGTCTTCCCCATGATCTTGCGGCCTTCGAACGCGTCATCGAGGTAGCGGGCGATGGCAGAGGTCTCACTGAGGTAGGAGCCGTCGGCGAGCGCAAGGGTCGGTGTCTCGCCCCAGGCGTTCATCTTCAGGTGTTTCCAACCCCGCTGCTCGCCCACCGGTGACATGTCGTAGATCGTCTCGTCGAAGTGATCGGCGATGCCCTTCTCGTGCATGAAGATCCGCAGGCGCTGCGGGTTGGGGAAGGCCGAGGGTGAGGTGAAGAGCTTGAGCTTGTCGGACATCGTCGTCTCACTTTCCTGAGAACCGGGCCTGTCTGTCATATGACAGACAGCAAGCTAGGATGGGCGCCTTGTGTCGTCAACCCCTGTCTGCCATATGACAGATGGAGGTTGGGAATGGCAGCGACGTTGAAGAGGGATGTGCGCGAGGCGATCCTCGTGGCTGCGAGGGAAGCAGCGATGGCCTATGGCTACGCCGGCATCAACTTCCGTGATCTCGCGGAGACCGTCGGTATCAAGGCCGCAAGCATCAACTACTACTACGCCAACAAGGCCATCCTCGGCGAAGCGGTTGCGCGCCGTTATTGGGAAGACATTGTTCGCGATCTTGAAGCTATTTCGGCACGTGCGCAAAGCCCAATCGAAGCGCTGCGGCGGTACCCTGGCATCTTTCGCCTATCCCTGGAGCGCAACAATCGCATGTGCCTCAGCAGCTTCATGGCGACAGAATATGACGCGTTGCCTGAGCAGGTTTTGAAGGAGGTCCAGTCTTTTGCCGACGTCAATACGGCCTGGATCCGCGAGCAGCTGGTTGCTGCAAAGCTGGTTGAGCCGAGGGACGGCGAGATGAGAGCGCGCGCCATCTATGCTGCTGTTGCCGGAGCTCAGATCATCGCTCGAAGTCGCTCGGACACAAATCTGTTCGACTCCTTGATCAGGAGCTACCAAGAGGCGGGACTACTGCCGAACTGATCAAAAGCGCGCACGAAACAAGGTTCGCTTCCGTGCATCGCCGGCCGCAAGCGGTTGGGCAGGAATCCACCCCTCTGAGACGCTCACGCAGGCGGTCTTCGGCGGCCGATGCTGGATGGAAGTAGAGTGTCCGCGTCGGAGGGAGCGTGCCGGAAAAGCGGACGAGCCCCCGCCAATCTATCGCGGGCATACTGGAAGGCATACTGGAAGGCGCCAGGGCTTCCCGAGAGCGGTCGGATCGATCCCCACCCGCAAAGGCCCTGGACGGCATCTTGCACCCGATGTCGGGAGGCCTTGCTCGCCGACTAAGCCGAGGGTGCTGATGATATCACTTCAGGCGCGCGGCAGCCCAGGCGATATGGTCGGCCATGAAGGTCGAGATGAAGAAGTAGGAATGGTCGTAGCCCTCGCGCATGTTGAGGGTCAGGGCGATGCCGGCCTTCTTGCAGGCCTCTTCCAGCAGCCAGGGGCGAAGGCCGTCCTGAAGGAAGCTGTCGGCGGTGCCCTGATCCACCAGGAACTCGGGGAAGCGCTTGCCGTCTTCGATCAGCGCGGTGGCGTCATGGGCGCGCCAGGCAACCGGGTTGGAACCGAGATACTTCTCGAAGGCCGGCTTCGACCAGCCGGCCGTGGAGGGCTGGGCGATCGGCGCGAAGGCGGAGCAGGACTTGAAGCGCTCCGGGTAGGTCAGCGCGATGGTGAGCGCCCCGTGGCCGCCCATGGAATGCCCGAAGATGCCCTGGCGGGTCATGTCGGCGGGGAATTCCTTCGCGATGAGCGCAGGCAGCTCTTCCGTGACGTAGCTCCACATCCGGTAATGCGTGTCGTAGGGCGCCTGCGTGGCGTCCAGGTAGAAGCCGGCGCCGGAGCCGAACTGCCAATTGCCGTCCTCGTCCGGGATGCCGGGGCCGCGCGGGCTGGTATCGGGGGCCACGATGATGACGCCATGCTCGGCGGCTGCGGCCCGGTACTCGCCCTTGTCCATGACGTTGGCGTGCGTGCAGGTGAGTCCCGACAGGTACCACAGCACCGGGACCGGGCCGTTCTCGGCTTGGGGCGGCACGAAGACCGCGAAGGTCATCGCGCATCCCGTGGTCTGCGCATCGTGCTTGTAGACGCCCTGCGTGCCGCCGTGGGCGCGGGCCTTCGAGATGGTTTCCATCAGCTTTGTTCTCCTGCTCGGGAGCCGAAAGCCCCGCTCCGGGGCTGGATGGTGTGTGACCAGTTTTGACAGAGCCCGGCGCCGTTTGAATCGTTCGCGTCCTGCCGGTCCCCCGCATGGGCAAAGGGCAGGACGCGGGCGTCCCTCGCGCGGGGAACAACCGGATGGGACACGGATCCTCAGACCCGGAGGAGGGGATCCGCGTCCATCCTTCTCAGTAGACGACGACGGACCGGATCGACTTACCCTCGTGCATCAGGTCGAAGCCGTGATTGATCTCTTCGAGCGGCATGGTGTGGGTGATCAGATCATCGATGTTGATCTTGCCCTCCATGTACCAGTCCACGATCTTCGGCACGTCCGTGCGACCGCGCGCGCCGCCAAAGGCCGAGCCCTTCCAGACGCGACCGGTGACGAGCTGGAACGGACGGGTCGAGATCTCGCGGCCGGCCTCGGCCACGCCGATGACGATCGACTCGCCCCAGCCGCGATGGCAGCACTCGAGGGCCTGGCGCATCACGTGGACATTGCCGGTACAATCGAAGGAGAAGTCGGCGCCCCCGCCGGTGAGGTCGACGATGGCCTGAACCACCTTGTCGGTTCCAACCTCGGTCGGATTGATGAAGTCGGTCATGCCGAATTTGCGGGCCATGGCCTGCTTCTCCGGGTTGATGTCGACGCCGATGATCTTGTCGGCCCCGACCATGCGGGCAGCCTGGAGGACGTTGAGGCCGATGCCGCCGAGACCGAAGACCACCACGTTGGCGCCCGGCCAGACCTTGGCGGTGTAGATCACCGCGCCGATGCCGGTGGTCACGCCGCAGCCGATGTAGCAGATCTTGTCGAAGGGGGCGTCTTCGCGGATCTTGGCCAGCGCGATGGCGGGCAGGACCGTGAAGTTCGAGAAGGTCGAGCAGCCCATGTAGTGGAACACGGTGCTCGATCCGGCGGGGCTGCCGCCGGTGGAGACGCAGGAGAAGCGGCTCGTGCCGTCCGGCATCACGCCCTGGCCCTGGGTCGCCCGGATCGCGGTGCACAGGTTCGTGCGCTGGGACAGGCAGGACTTACAGTTGCGGCATTCCGGTGTGTACAGCGGGATGACGTGGTCGCCCGGCTTCAGCGTGGTGACGCCGGCGCCGACCTCGCGGACGATGCCCGCGCCCTCATGGCCGAGGATCGCCGGGAACTTGCCCTCGGAATCGAGGCCCGAGAGGGTGTAGGCGTCGGTGTGGCAGATGCCGGTGGCCATCAACTCGACGAGAACCTCGCCGGCCTTGGGGCCCTCGATGTCGATGGTCTCGATCGTAAGAGGCTTCTTCGCCTCCCACGCGACCGCGGCGCGCGTCTTCATCACGTGTTCCTATTGTCTGGATGATCACGGACGGCGCCGAACTGCCGACTCTTCGGCGCGCGTCGCTCAAGGGCTGCGCACCGAACGGTCCGAGGATCTGCCGCGTGTGTGATGCTTCTTGCGCCCGGATGCAACGTCGGCGTCCGCATTTCCGTCAGGGCGCCCCATTCTGATCGGTCCCGGGCATGGGGTGCATCCGCGCCGTCCGAGTTGCGCGCGAACGCCAGACCGTGGATCGCACCCGACCCAGGACCCGGGCGACGGGGCTCGCCCCTCTCTCCACCGTCCTGGGGAGAGCCGGTGCTGATTGCGCCGGTTCCCGCAACACCGACCGCGGGCCTGGGGCCCAGAGCCCCACGCTTCACACACCGCGTGATTCATCGGTCCGCGTCAGTGCATCAGGGGTGCTCGTCGCGAGCCCCGCCACGGTGTCCGTGCCCGGTTGCACGCGTGAGACGCTGTCCGCAGCGTTATCGAAAGCCGATTGGGCCGCCCCCGATCACCCGTCCACGGCCTCGGTCTCGGATGCCACGGATGCCCAGCCGACCTCGTCGTCGCGGCTTTCGAGCGTCAGGTCCGCGCGACCGGCGTCCCGCGGGGCGGAGATCGAAGCCGAGCGCGTCGGTGCGTCTACACGCCGTGTCGCCGCCCGCAGATCCGTCCGCCTGCCCGGGCGCCCGACGCCCCACCTCTCCCGGGTCGATCCTCGCCGAACGTCCGACCTTGCACACGGCCGCAATCCGGCGCGACGGCGTCGGGCCGAACGCAGGAAAACCGCTTCGGAGCGATGCTGCTGGAAAAGCGGCTGGCCAAATCCCGATCCGCAAGAGCCGTCATTTGGGCTTGAACGGTGGCTCCAAAACAGGCGTTCAGGGACGCTCCGGCCACGAGGCTTGATCGTGTCACGACGAGGTCATACGGCCTCCCCCTGGACAACTCCCGCGGGAGACCTCGAAGCGCGCCGCCGGTCTTTGGCCGACTCGCTCCTGAGCTATAGATCGGTTGAATGGATCCGCTGGCCTGCCGGGGCCGGACAAAGTGTCGAGCCATCGGTGCCGGCCACGGCATAGCGGAACGGGCCATATGCAGCGCGCCTCCATAGTCGAGCGATTGTTCCGGGATCCGCCTCGCTGGGTTTCCTATCCAGCAACCATTCTCTTGGTGGCGGCTGTCTATGGGATATATCGCTGGCTCTGGCCGGCGCTTCAGATCTATCCTTTCTTTCTGTTCTTTCCGATCATCATCGTCGCGGCAGCATTTTTTGATCGCGGAAGCGGATACCTCGCCACGATACTCAGTGTCCTGGTAATTACATTCATTTTTCCTCCAGTGGATTCGTCGCTGGCGGTCGAGCCGCGCAACCTGTTGGCGCTCATAGTATTCCTGCCGGCCGGGCTGGCGTTAAGTGCTTTGCTCGAACTGCGGCACCGACTTCTCCGACAAACCCGCGACGCCCTCAAGCAGGCGCGCGTCGCCGAGGAACGGACGGAGGTGCTTCTGCACGGCCTGCACCAGAGCGAGGCACGATTCCGGCAGTTCGCGGAGGCCGCCTCCGGTGCGCTCTGGATCCGGGATGCCCAGACGCTACGCATGGAGTGGCTGAGCCCGGCCTTTGACCGCATCTACGGCTTCCCGGGCGAGGAACTCCTGGACGCCAACCCGCAGTGCTGGGCCTCATTGATCGTTCCTGACGACCGGGCGGCTGCTCTGGGGCGGCTCGAAGAAGTGAAAAGCGGCAAGGCTGTGGTGCACGAATTCCGCGTCGTCCGCGCCTCGGACGGTGCGTTCCGCTGGATCAGGAGCACGGACTTCCCGCTCTTCGATGAGCACGATCGGGTGCAGCGCATCGGCGGCATCGCAGAGGATGTGACCGAGGCTAAGCTCGCCGCGGAGCACCAGGGCGTCCTGCTGGCCGAGTTGCAGCATCGGGTGCGCAATATCATGGCGCAGATTCGCTCCATAACGGCCCGCACGGGCGAGAGGGCCGAGACCGTGAGTGAATACGCCGACCTCATGGCCGGACGCCTGCTCACCTTCGCCCGCGTCCAGGCGCTCCTCACCCGGAGCGCCAACATCGGCGCCAGGATCCTCGACATCATCAACGACGAATTGGCAGCGCAGGCCGGACACCCGGAGCAGTATACACTGCATGGTCCTGACCTCGTGCTTGCCCCGAAGACCGCCGAGGTTCTGACGCTCGCCGTCCACGAACTCACGACCAATGCTCTCAAGTACGGGGGGCTGTCTGTGCCCGACGGCCGCGTTACGGCGCGTTGGACGACCTTCGAGCGGGGCGGCTCGTCCTGGCTTGGCCTGGACTGGATCGAGTCGGGCGCGCCGACGAGGTCTCCCGCGGACCTGTCAGCGCCGAGGCGGCGTGGCTTCGGCAGCGAGATGATCGAGGGACGTATTCCCTACGAATTGGGGGGTCGAGGCGAACTCTCCATCCATCCGGGCGGAGCACGGTGCCGCTTGGAGTTCCCCCTGCGGGACCGGTCGAGCATTCTGGAGACAGATGCCCCGCGCCGGGCCGCGATCTACGGAGGTTTGCTCGACATGGCCGGCGAACCCGATCTGAGCGGCCACCGCATTCTGGTGGTTGAGGACGACTACTATCTTGCCACCGATACCGCGCGGGCGCTGAGAAGCGTTGGCGTGGAGGTCATCGGCCCGTATCCGACCGAGGAAGGCGCGCGCACCGCCATCACGAACGCAACACCAACGGGCGCGATCCTCGATCTGAATCTCGGCGATCAGGGACCATCCTTCGTGCTGGCGGCCGAGCTTCAGACCCGTGGCGTGCCCTTCATCATGGTCACCGGTTACGATGCCGCGGTTATCCCGGCGGAGTTCGAGACGATCACGCGGCTGCAGAAGCCGGTGCAAATCCGGCAGATCGTCGGCGCACTCGCAAGGAAGCTCGGTGGGGCTGCCTGATCTGGAGCGAGCCCGCTCCCACAGGCGAGATCGAATGTGGGCCGGTGCGTCGGCAATGTCCGCCACGATGATGCGTTCTTCCGAGAGCGGGCATGTTGCAAATTCACCCACCTTAACCGTTCAGAGGCGCCGGCCGACGTGACTGGAACGGGCCGAAGGCAGAAGATCCGCTGCGGAGCAGGCCGGCCGCGGAAGCGGACGGTGCCTGCCATGCGACTGCGGCCGAGAAGCCCAGTGCGTCCGAGAAACCGAGTGCGTCCCCGCGGGATGCCGCCGGCACCGCCCGCGGTTCCGCTGGCCGGGCTGAAGGAAGCAACGCGGCGTTGATCCCGCGATGCGCTGGTACGGCAACCAGGCCGCGCGGGACGCCGCACCGGCCGGGTCGTCCCCGGCAGCACCCGCATCGCCGCGTGGGCCGGCGTTCCGATCGGCGCCGCCGCGCCCTGGCTCCCTTCATCCCCGGCGTCTGGCGCTAGCGGCCCGGGCGAACGGCCGACATCCTGGCGGCTGTGCCGAGGACAGCCATGCCGAGCGAGATCACCCTCTTCGAGGCCCGGCGGGTCATCACGATGAATCCATCGCGGCCGGACGCGACGCATATCGCCGTGCGCGACGGGCGCGTGCTGATGGTCGGTACGCGGGCCGAGTTCGACGGGCTCGACGCGGTTCCGGATCGGCGCTTCGCCGACAAGGTCATCCTGCCCGGCTTCGTCGAGGGGCACGCCCACGTCATGGAGGGCACCCTCTGGCGCCAGACCTATGTCGGCGCCGGCGACCGCCGCAGCCCGGACGGACGTCGCGTGCCGGGCCTGCGCGACATCGGCGCCGTCGTGGACCGGCTCTCGGAGGCGGGCCGGTCCATCGCCGACCCGGACCAGCTGCTCTACGGCTGGGGCTTCGATCCGCTGCATCTCGGCGGCGCGCGCCTGACCCGTCACGACCTCGACCGGGTCTCGACCACCCGGCCGGTGATGGTCCACCACGCCAGCCTGCACATCACCAACGTCAACAGCCTGCTCCTGGAGATGGCCGGCTTCGATGAAACCACCGCCCTCGACGGCGTGCCGAAGCTGCCGGACGGCACCCCGTCCGGCGAGCTGCAGGGGATCGCCGCCCGGCTGCGCCTGTTCCGGGGGCTCGGCTACAACCCCATGAGCGGGACCCTCGACGCCGCCGACGTGGGCCGGTTCGGCGCGGCCGCGCAGCTCCAGGGCATCACCACCATCGCCGACCTGCACAACGATCTCACGGACGCGACCGTGGCGGTCTACGGCGCTGCCTGCGTCGAGGGGTTGCCGGTGCGGATCGTGCCGGCGCTGGCCTCGGTCTCCTGTCCCCCGGAAGATGGCGTCGCCAAGATCGGCCGCCTCGCCGCCGCCAACACCGACCGCCTGCGCTTCGGCATCGTGAAGATCGTCGTCGACGGCTCGATCCAGGGTTTCACCGCCCGGCTCCTGCCGCCGGGCTATCACAACGGCGCGCCGAACGGGCTCTGGTACGTCGCCCCCGAGGATCTCGACCGGATCGTGGGGATCTACCACGCCGCCGGCATCCAGCTTCACATCCACACCAACGGCAACGAGGCCACCGAGGCGGCCCTCGACGCGGTCGAGAAGGCGCAGATCGCCCATCCCCGTCCCGACCACCGGCACACCCTCCAGCATTGCCAGATGGCGACCGAGGCGCAGCTGCGGCGGGTCAAGGCTCTGGGCCTCTGCCTCAACCTGTTCTCGAACCATCTCTATTACTGGGGCGACGCCCATCACGACCTGACGATGGGGCCGGAACGGGCGGCCCGGATCGACGCTGCCGGGAGCGCGGCGCGGCTCGGCATCCCGCTCGCGATCCACTCGGACGCGCCGGTGACGCCGCTCGGGCCACTGTTCACCGCCTGGTGCGCCGTCAACCGGACCACGTCGTCGGGGCGCCTGCTCGGCCCCGCGGAACGGCTGAGCGTGGCCGAGGCCCTGCACGCCGTGACGCTGGGGGCCGCCTACACCCTGCGGATGGACCATTGCGTCGGCTCCATCGAGGCCGGGAAGTTCGCCGACTTCGCCGTCCTCGACGCGGATCCGTTCGAGACGCCCCCGGAGGCGCTCAAGGACATCCCGGTCCACACCACGGTGCTCGGCGGCCGCGTCTTCGCGGTGCCGCCGGCATGAGGCGCGGACTTCCCGCGCCCGCGACGCGCTGCCCGCTCACGGTCGTCGGCGGCTTCCTCGGAGCCGGGAAGACGACGCTTCTGAACCGGCTGCTCGCCGGCTCCCAGGGCCGCTACGCGGTGCTGGTCAACGATTTCGGGGCGATCAACGTCGATGCCGGCCTGATCCAGGACCATGACGGGCAGACCCTGCGGCTGACCAATGGCTGCGTCTGCTGCAGCCTCGCGGACGGCTTCCTCGACACGCTGATGCGCGTCCTCGCGGAGCCCGAACCTTTCGATCACATCGTCATCGAGGCGAGCGGCGTCGGCGATCCGGGCGCCATCGCGGAGATCGCCCTGGTGGAGCCCGGCCTCGTCCTGCGCGGCGTCGTCGTGCTGGCGGATGCCGAGCGCCTGCCGGGCCTCGCCGCCGACCCGCGCCTGGGCGACACGCTCGCCCGCCAGATCCGCGCCGCCGATCTCCTCGTGCTGAACAAGCGCGACCTCGTGGATGCGTCCGGCCGCGCGGCCGCCCGGACGACGCTCGCCGCCCTCGCGCCCGGCATCCCGGTGGTGGAGACCGTGGCGGCCGCGCTGCCCGAGGCGGTCTTCGATCTGGGCGGCGAGGGTCCGGAACGGGCCCGGCGGAGATCTACCCGGCTGCGGGCCGAGGCGGTGACGCACGAGGCGGCCTTCCAGCGCCTGCTCTACAGGCGCGCCGGCGCGTTCGATCGCGCCGGGCTCGAGCGTGCGCTCACCGGCATGCCGGCCTCGCTCCTGCGGCTGAAGGGGCGCCTCGGTCTGGCCGACAGGTCCGAGATGCATCTGCTTCAGATGGTCGGGCGCCGCTGGAGCCTGTCGCCGCTGCCGGAGCCCGCGCCCGACGCGGCCGAGCTCGTCGGCATCGCGGCGACCGATCCCGAAGCCGGCCCGGCGCTGGCCGGCCTCCTCGACGCCGCGTTGCGACCCCCGCAAACCCCACACGGAGACCGAAACCGATGCGCCTGACCAAACGCACGCTCCTCGGCGCCGGCCTCACGGTCCTCGCCGCGCCCCTGACGGCCCCGATCCTCGACCTGCCGAAGGCGCTGGCCGACGACGCGGCCGCGCCGCTGGTGATCGGCACCAACCAAGTGCCGCGCCACTTCAACGGCGCCGTGCAGTCCGGCATCGCAACCGGGATGGTCTCGACGCAGATCTTCGCGAGCCCGCTGCGCTACGACGACCAGTGGAACCCGCAACCCTATCTGGCCAAATCCTGGACGATCGCCCCCGACAACCTCAGCGTGACGCTCCACCTCGTGGACAACGCCGTGTTCCACGACGGCCACCCGCTGACCGCGGAGGATGTCGCCTTCTCGATCGGGGTGATCAAGGCCAACCACCCGTTCCAGACCATGCTGGAGCCGGTCTCCACGGTCGAGACCCCCGACGCCCACACGGTCATCATCCGGCTCGCGCGCCCGCATCCGGCGCTGCTGCTGGCCATGTCGCCCGGCCTGATGCCGATCCTGCCCAAGCACGTCTACGGCGACGGCCAGGACATCAAGACCCATCCGGCCAACCTGAAGCCCGTCGGCTCGGGTCCGTTCAAGTTCGTCGACTACAAGCAGGGCGAGTCGATCCAGCTCGAGCGGTTCGACCGATTCTTCATCCCCGGTCGGCCCAGACTGGCGCGGCTCGTCTACCGGATCCTGCCGGACCAGAACAGCCTCGTCATCGCCACCGAGCGGCGCGAGATCGGCATGCTGCCGTTCCTCTCCGCGGTGCGGGACATCGAGCGCCTCGCCAAGGCACCGACCCTCACGGTGACGGATCGCGGCTTCGAGGGGATCGGCCCGATCAACTGGCTGGCCTTCAACTGCGGGAAGAAGCCGCTCGACGACGTGCGCGTCCGTCGGGCCATCGCGCTGGCGGCCAACCGCGACTTCATCACCGGCAAGCTGCTCGGCGGCGTGGCGAAGGCGGCCACCGGCCCGATCGTGCCGGGCTCGCCGTTCTACGAGCCGGCCGTCGACCCCTACAAGCTCGACGTCGCCAAGGCGGACGCCCTGCTCGACGAGGCCGGCCTGAAGAAGGGGCCGGACGGCACGCGGCTCCAGCTCACCATCGACTACATCCCCAACGACAACGACCAGCAGCGCAACGTCGCCGAGTACCTGCGGGCCGGCCTCAAGCGGATCGGCATCGCGCTGCAGGTCCGGGCCGCGCCGGACTTTCCGACCTGGGCGCAGCGCGTCTCCAACTTCGACTTCGACCTGACCATGGACAACGTCTTCAACTGGGGCGACCCGGTGATCGGCGTGGCGCGGACCTACCTGTCGACCAACATCCGCAAGGGCGTCATCTGGTCGAACACTCAGCAGTACAAGAACCCGAAGGTCGACGAACTGCTGAACGCCGCCGCGGTCGAGACCGACCTGCAGAAGCGCAAGGCACTCTACGACGCATTCCAGACGATCGTCGTGTCCGAGGCGCCGATCGCCTATCTCAACCTCACGCCCTACAAGGCGGTCTACGACAAGCGCCTGACGAACCTGCCCCTGTCGATCTGGGGACCGCTCTCGCCCCTCGACGAGGTTGCCTGGGCGCAGGGCGCCGCGGGGGCCGAGCGATGACGGGCCTGCGCAGCCTCGGCGCGACTGCGGCGAACGCCGGCGGCCTGCTGCTCGCCGTGGTGGTGCTGAACTTCCTGCTGATCCAGGCCGCGCCGGGTGATCCGGCGCAGGTCATCGCCGGGGAGATGGGCGGCGCCTCGCCGGAGATCATGGCGGAGATCCGCACCCGCTACGGCCTCGACCGCAGCCTCCCCGAGCAGCTCGCGACCTATGTCGGCAAGGTCGCGCGGGGGGATCTCGGCTACTCGTTCTACTTCAACGAGCCGGTCTCGCGCCTCATCCTCGGGCGGCTGCCAGCCACCGCCCTGCTGGTCCTGTCGGCCCTCGCCCTCGCGGTCCTGGCCGGGGCCGGCCTCGGAATCCTGGGCGCCCGCAGGCCGAACGGCTTCGTCAGTCACGCGGTCTCCCTGGTGGCGATCGCCGGCAACGCCGCGCCAGTCTTCTGGACAGGCCTGATGCTGCTGGTCGTGTTCGCCTCCCTGTGGCCGGTGCTCCCGGTCGCCGGGATGGAGGATGTGGCCACCCCGCGCCACGGCCTCGCCTACGGCCTCGACGTCGCACGGCACCTGGTCCTGCCGGGGCTGACCCTCGGCATCGTCTACGTCGCGCAGTACAGCCGCCTGATGCGCGCCAGCATGATCGACGCGCTCAACGCTGACTACGTCCGGACCGCCCGGGCCAAGGGCCTGCCGGAGCGGATCGTGATCGGCAAGCACGCGCTGCGCAACGCGCTGATCCCCCTCGTCACCATGGTCGGGCTCCAGTTCGGGCAGCTCTTCGCGGGGGCGATCCTGGTCGAGACCGTGTTCGCGTGGCCGGGGCTCGGCCGGCTGACCTTCGACTCGATTCTGCGGCGCGACTACCCGACGCTGCTCGGCATCCTGTTCTGCTCGGCGCTGCTTGTCATTGCGGCGAACCTCGTCACCGACCTCCTCTACCGCCTGATCGATCCGCGGATCCGCGCCGGGAGGCCGGCATGAGCGCCCTCGTCGCGGCCGAGCCGGCGGTGCGGCCCCAGCCGGTGCGATCCGAGGCGGCGCCGCCGATGCCGAGCCCGGCGGCGAATCCCGGCCTTGCCGCGCTGCGCCTCTTCCTGCGCAACCCGAGCGGGCTTCTGGGCTCCCTGATCCTGATCGGCCTCCTGTTCGCCGCGCTGGCGGGTCCGCACCTCTACGGGGTCGATCCGTTCGAGATCGTCGGCGCCCCGTTCCAGCCGCCCGGCGGCGACCCGGTGCTCGGCACCGATTACCTCGGCCAGGATATCCTCGCGGCCCTGCTCCAGGGCGGCCGCGCGACCCTGCTGGTCGGCTTCTCGGCGGCACTCCTCACCGTGGTGATCGGCGTGACCTTCGGGGCGCTGGCGGGCTTCTTCGGCGGCCGGGTCGACGCGGCACTGATGAAGGTCACCGAGTTCTTCCAGGTGCTGCCGACCCTGCTGTTCGCGATGGTCCTGGTCACCCTGTTCGGCCAGAGGATCGCGATCACGACGATCGCCATCGGGATCGTCTCCTGGCCGCCCACCGCCCGGTTGACCCGGGCCGAGTTCCTGCGCTTGCGCGGCCTCGACTTCGTCAAGGCGGCCCGGGCGGCCGGCGCGGGCCCGTTCTACCTGATCGGCCGGGTGATCCTGCCGAACGCCGCGCCGCCGATCGTGGTCTCCGCGACGCTGGCGATCGGCACCGCGGTGCTGTTCGAGGGGGCCCTGAGCTTCCTCGGGCTGGGCGACCCCAACGTGATGAGCTGGGGGCTGATGATCGGGCAGAACCGCGCCTACGCCCTGGAGGCGTGGTGGACCGTGCTGCTGCCCGGCGCGGCGATCTTCCTCGCGGTCCTCGGCGTCAGCCTCGTGGGTGACGCGGTCAACGACGCGGTGAATCCGCGCCTGCGCAAGCGGAGCTGAGCGATGGCCCCCGTTCTCGCCGTCGAGGACCTGACCGTGACCCTGACGCGGCCGGGCGGCCCCGTGCCGGTCCTGGAGCGCCTGAGCTTCTCCGTCGAGGCCGGACGCACCGTCGCGCTGGTCGGCGAATCCGGCTGCGGCAAGAGCATGACCGCGCTGGCGATCATGGACCTGCTGCCGGAGGGCTTCGCCCGCGCCGGCGGCCGGGTCCTGCTGGCCGGGGAGGACATCGCGGCCGCAAAGCCGGCCCGGCTGCGGGCGCTGCGCGGCAGCGCGATGTCGATGATCTTCCAGGAGCCGATGACGGCCCTGAATCCAGTCTACACGGTCGGCGACCAGATCGCGGAGGCGCTGCGCCTCCACCAGCGGCTCGGGCGCCGCGCCGCCCTGGAGCGGGCGCTGGCGATGCTGAGGGCCGTGCAGATCCCCGCGGCCGAGCGGCGCCTGCACGCCTACCCGCACGAACTCTCCGGCGGCATGCGCCAGCGGGTGATGATCGCCATGGCGCTGGCCTGCCGGCCCAAGCTCCTCATCGCCGACGAGCCCACCACGGCGCTCGACGTGACCGTCCAGGCGCAGGTCTTCGACCTGCTGAAGGCCCTGCAGGACGAGATGGGCACTGCCATCGTGCTGATCACCCACGACCTCGCGGCGGTGGCCGACATCGCCGACACCGTGGCGGTGCTCTACGCCGGACGCTGCATCGAGCAGGGCGACACCCGGTCGGTCATGCGCGCGCCGCAGCATCCCTATACGCGGGGGCTGATGGGCTGCACGCCGCACCTGCGCCTCGGCGCGGCGGCCGATGCGGGGGTGGGGACGCTGCGCGAGATCCCGGGCCTCGTCCCGCCGCTGGGCCGGCGGCCGGCGATCTGCGCCTTCGCGGATCGCTGCGGCCGGGCCGACGCCACCTGCCTGGACAATCCCCAGCCGGCCCTGACCGAGGCCGGCCCGGCCCGGGCGGTGGCCTGCTGGCACCCGGAGGCCCGCGCAGCATGACGACGAGCACCGCACCGGCCCCGATCGGAGCCGACCTCCTGCAGGTCAACGACCTGAAGGTCCACTTCCCGGTCCCGGGCGGCGGGCGGGTCCACGCGGTCGACGGCGTGAGCTTCGTCGTGCGCCGGGGCGCGAGCTTCGGCATCGTGGGGGAATCCGGTTCGGGCAAGTCCACTACGGCGCAGGGGATCATGCGCCTCGTCCCGGCGACCGCGGGTCAGGTGGTCCTGCGCGGCGAGGACATCCTCGGCGTCCGGGGCGCCCGGCTCCGGCAGGCCCGGCGACACATCCAGATGGTGTTCCAGGATCCGTTCGCCTCCCTAGATCCCCGGCGCTGCGCCGGGGATCTCGTGGCCGAGCCGCTGCGGCTGCTGGAGGGGCTTTCGCGCAGGCAGGCGGCGGCGCGGCTCGACGCGCTGTTCGCCGCGGTGGGCCTGCCGGCCGATGCCCGGAGCCTGTTCCCGCATCAGTTCTCGGGCGGGCAGCGCCAGCGCCTGTGCATCGCCCGGGCCCTAGCGACCGGGCCCGACATCATCGTCTGCGACGAGGCGGTGTCGGCCCTCGACGTCGCGATCCAGGCGCAGATCCTCAACCTCCTGGCCAAGCTCCAGGCCGAGCGCGGCCTCGCCTACATCTTCATCTCGCACGACCTCGGCGTCGTGCAGCACCTCTGCGACGAGGTCGCGGTGATGTATCTCGGCCGCATCGTCGAGCAGGCACCGACCCGGACGTTCTTCTCCGCCCCGCGCCATCCCTACAGCTGGTCGCTGATCTCGGCGGCGGTGCCGGCCGGTCCGGCGCGGGACGCCCTCAAGGCGCGCTACCTCGTGCGCGGCGAGCCGCCGAGCCCGATCGATCCGCCCGCCGGCTGCCGGTTCGCTGGGCGCTGCCCCTTCGCGGTCGAGCGCTGCCGCGCCGAGGATCCCGCCCTGCTGGCGACCGGCCCGGGCCACTACGTCGCCTGTCACCGGGTCGGCGAGATCGAGGCGCCGGATTTCGACCGGGCGCAGGCGGCCTGACGTCACACGGTTCCCGATACGAAAGGCCGCCCCGAACGCGCGGGGCGGCCCGTCGGGTCCGTCGGCTGCGGCCCGCTCAGGCCGCTTCGTCGCGATGGTGGTACCAGCGATACAGCATCCGCTGCCCGAGGCGCCGGAACGGGGCGAAGGGGTGGCCCGGAAGCGCTCCCTCGAAGATCGGCAGGCCGGCGGGTTTGCGCCCGGCCACCAGCCCGGCGAGCCGACGGCCGGCCTGGGCCGAGAACGAGACGCCGTTGCCGCCGTAGCCCAGGGCATAGAACAGGGGATCGCCCGGTTCGGGCTGGACGATGCGGGGCATCATGTCGTGGCTGACATCGACCCAGCCCCACCACGAATAGTCGATCTCGATCCCTTCGAGAGCCGGGAACTTCTGGTGCAGGCCTTCGACCAGCAGGCGGAGGTGGCGCGGATGGGTCGCGTCCGCCCCCGTGATCGCGCTGCGGCTGCCGATCTGCACCCGGCCGTCGGGGAGCCGGCGATAGTAGAACCGCAGGGTGCGCGTGTCGGTGACGAAGGCGGTGCTGCGCAGCGTCGCGGCGATCTCGTCGGCGGTCAGGGGCCGCGTGACCAGGGAATTCGACAGGATCGGCATGATCCGGCTGCGCAGGCGGGGGTGCAGCCCTTGGCTGGTATAGCCGCCGGTGGCGATCGCCACCGCGCGGGCCCGCACGGTCCCGTGGGGCGTCCGCACCCGGAAACCGCCGCCGTCGCGGTCGATCCCGAGCACCGGACTGCCGGGGTGGACCTTGGCCCCGGCCGCCCGCGCGGCGCGGAGATAGCCGAAGGCGAACTTGGCCGGATGGATACCGATCCCCAGCGGCTCGTGGAGCGCGCCGACCGCCCCGGCCTCGTCCATCCAGTCCCGCCGCAGCTCGTCCGCGCCGAGCATCCGGGTGCGGTAGCCGAAGACCGTATTGGCGACCTCGGACTCGGCCGAGAGCTTGGCGAAGGTGCGGGGCCGATGGGCGACGTAGACGTGGCCGCCGGGCTGTGGATCGGGGTTGAACTCGCGCACCAGGCCGGTGAAATAATCGAAGCCCTCTAGGATCTCGGCGTGAAGCCGGAGCGCGGTCTCGCGGCCGTAGCGGGCGATCCATTGCGAGCGGCTGAGCCGGCCCGAGGCGTTCTGCCCCTGGCCGCCGTTGCGGGTGCTGCAGCCCCAGGCGACCCGGTTGGCCTCCAGCACGGTGGCCTTGATGCCGTGGTCCCGGGCGAGGCTGAGGGCGCAGGACAGGCCGGTGAAGCCCGAACCGACGATCACCACGTCCGCCTCGGTGTCCCCCGTGATCGGGCCGTCATCCGCCGGCGGCGGGCCGGCGGTGGCGACCCAGTAGGTCGGCGCGTAGGCGCGGTCCGTCCCCGGGGTGGCGCTGGTCAGCGGGTCGTAGGTCGGATCGTAGGGGGCACCGGTCGGGCGCGGGACGGGATCGGGGGTCAGGCTCACGATCCGCCTCCCTCAGGCCGCCTGGACCGGGCGGTCCTTGCGGAAGGCGCTCTTGCGGGCGATCAGCCGGCCCTCGAACACGAACAGGTCGACTCCCTCCGCGGCGATCCGGCTGCCATCGGCCCGGGTGCCGGTGAAGAGCCATTCCGACGTGGCCCGCTCCCCCGCCAGCATGTGGCGCGACACCGTCCAGGCCACGTCCGGCATGTCGGTCCAGACCGCCACGAAGGCCGCCCGTACCGCGTCCCGGCCGGTCAGCCGGCGGCCGTGTGCCTCCGGTCCGGCTGCGGTGTCGAACACGACCCCCGGCGTGAAGCAGGCCATGACGCCGTCGGCGTCGTGGCGGTTGAAGGCCGCGAACAGGCGCTCCAATAGGGCGTGGCGCTCCGCCTCGGTCGTCGCTTCATTCATCGCACTGGGCTCCCCTTGCGCGCCCGCAGGCGGCCATCGTCCGCCACGACCTAGCGCCGCCGCCGTCCGCCCGACGAGGTCCAGACGGATGCCAACGACGCATCCAGTTGGCGGGTCAGCCGAGGCACCCGACAGGAGCGGCGGAGCGGGTCCGGTCGGCTTCAGGATCCCCTGAGCGTCGGCCTATCCGCGAGTCCGCTGG
>Ga0160429_1000832_pt1 | contig 19949 bp, 21 predicted proteins | sample SolpanmetagenomR_FD_108199 | JGI IMG/M metagenome (GOLD analysis project Ga0160429, IMG submission 108199) | Solar panel surface microbial communities from Lawrence Berkeley National Laboratory, California, USA - R | ecosystem: Engineered > Built environment > Solar panel > Unclassified ...
CTCGACCGCTTTCGAGGTCATGCAGTACTTCGAGGTAGTCGTGCGTAACGCGATGGACGGTGTCCTGGCCCAGCACGCGCAGGAGGCCGTCACCAGTCAGCCCTGGTACCTGACGACCATCTGCTCGCACCAGAGCACCCAGCAGCGCATCGTTAAGGACGTCGCCGAGGTACGCGACCGGCTACGCCGGGAGAACCCGAACAAGGACGTCCGCGGACAGGTCATTGCCGGCTTCACGTTCGGGTTCTGGGCGAACCTACTCGGTAGGCGCCACGAGGGTCTTTGGCGCTCGTCTCTACGCTTGGCCTTCCCTGAATCGTCCGGCTCCCGCAAGGACGTCGCTACCGCGCTCGAGTCATTGCGCCGCTTCCGTAACCGCCTCGCCCACCATGACTCCGTTCTCGCTGTGGACGTGCCGTTCTTCCTCCGCCAGATACTGACTGTTCTGAACTGGATCGACCCGGCCGCGGCGCTCTGGCTCGCCAAGACCGAGCGGGTCACGGCGGAGCTTGCGACCCGCCCCGCCTCCCGCCGAGATACAGTGGTGGTCGCCGCTCGAGACGCTTGGCCTCTGTACCAGCAGGTCCGTGCCTACGTGTGCCAGGCCGGTCGCACGTTCCAGTCCGTTGACCGCCTTGCCTTCTACGCTGAGAGCGCCGTCCAGGCCGAAGTACCCGCCATCCGCGACCGTATCGACAACGTCGACTGATCCCCGGCCGGGGAAAACCACCTGCGCTCGACGGGCAATCCTCGTGATCTTGAGATCGCCGACGTCATCGCCGCCAGTCGCTCCCAGGGCTGGAACGAGGGGCGGTACCAGGCCTTCCTGCTCACCGGACCAGGCGACCCCAAGCACTTCACCTTGCCATCTCCCGTCCCCCACCTCACGTCTGGACGGGGCAGCGCCTTCACCCAGCGTCAGCGCTACGTCGTGCTCGACCTGCTGCGAACCGCCAGCAGCACAACAAGCCTCTGAGACTGGTTCAGCGCCGCTCCTGGAAGTCCTTCGTGTAGGCAGTCAGTGCGGCGGCTGCCTCGTCACGGCTACCGCTGAACAGACCCGCCCGCAGTGGTGCCCACAACGCCCCTTGCGAGTCCAGCTCCGCGGCGACGTCGTTCAGCGCCGATGACAGATAGTTCTGCGACCTCCATGTCGAGCGTCCGAACCACGAGGAGTGGTTGCGCCAGGCGAAGTCTGGGTTGCGCGCCGCACGCTGTCCAGCGACGTGCTGGCTGATCAAGCCCAGCATGATCTCGGTCCGGTCGAACTCCCGCGCGTAGCTGTCCGCGTCGACGAACTGCTCCTCAAAGATGGGCCGCAGGACGGCGTGCAGCCAGTCGGCCGCAGGGGTGCGGAGCCCGGCGCGTCCCCCCGGCTTGCGCAGCGTGGCCGCGATGCTCGCGAAGTCCTCGCCCTTCGTCGCGGCGTAAGCCAACAGCTGGGCGACGTCGTCGCCGATGGCCGCGAACGGCGCCCACAGCGTGACGAGTTCGATCACCGGCTGCGCCGCTGCCCCCCCCGAAGGGTGCATGAGCGGTGGTCTCCAGGGTCAGCGCCTTCAAGGCGGCCCAGTTCTGCTGGGAGACCGCAGCCAGCGCCCCGGTGAAGGTTGCCGCCAGAGCAGGGATGTAGCGAGTAGCGGTCAGCGTCTCGTGCCCGTCTCTCCGCACGGCGGCCCTTGCGGTCATCGCCTGCAGGCCTGCGGTCCACGGGCGCAGCTGTGAGACGTCGCCGACGTAGCGCACCGCCACCTGCAACGACCAGCAGAACGGCTCAACCTCCAGCCACAGGCGCCGAGCAGTCTCGGCGGCAGCGATCGTCAGCGCCTGGTGCTCGCTCGCTCCGGTGTACTCGGTCGTCTTCTCGTCGTCGATGACGCGCACGACTCGGCGAGCCTCGCCGGTGACCAGGTCATCGAGCTGGATGCGCCGCACCGGGTCGAGCAGCAGCTCCTTGGTCGCGTCGCGCAGGAGTACGGGCCGGCGCTCCGTGCTCGCTTCGTCGACGACGGCCTGAGTGACGTCGGCCGAGGCCGCGGCATCCAGGCCCATCGCCGCGCGGACGGCTGTGACCAGCGTGATCGCGGCTTCGGTGTAGCTGTCGCCGAACAAGTCGACGTACTGCAGCGTCTCCAGCGTCCGCCCGGCACCCAGGTCCATGTACGGGAGCGGAGTGTCGTCCAGGCGCACCGGGAACATCCACGGCTTGCCGGGCGCACGGCGGCGGAACTCCTCGACCGCGACCGTCAGCTCCTCGTACATGAACGCCTTGTCCCGCTCGCTCAGCTCCTTGGAGAAGCACGGCAGGAAGGCGAAGGCGCCGGAGCTGATGGCGGTGCAGATCTCCTGCTTCCAGTCCATCCCGGGCTTGAGCTTGTCCCGGTCCCTCCAGACCGGGACGCCCGCCCTCTCCAAGAGCCCGTGCAGGCGCTCGATCGCCGCCGTGTTCTCGTGGACGTAGGAGATGAGCGCGTGGGCGACGTCGTCGGAGGCGGCCATGACCAGGACCGTAGCCCCCGAGTACGACAGCCGCCCCCGGTCACCCCTTCCAGCTCGTGCGCCAGCGCGGTCGACTGGGCAGAGGGCGAGGATGTCTTCTGCACGGTGCAAAATGTGAAAGACGCCGTCAACGACTGCGTCTTTCGCTACCTGTCTCGCACGCGTTTTGAAGGAGTCCTTTACCGTGGACGCCAGTAACCTCTTCCACCACACGACCATCCTCGATGAGTGGAACTCGGCACGAGAGAGGCAAGACCTCGACCTGGACCTCCTCAAGCAACTGCGCACCGCGCCCCCGCCGGGCCGCAGCGACATCGAGGTCGCCATCCCCCTGGCAGGACTGGTCCACGAGGAGCTGATCGGCTGCGGCACCGACGGCAACTACTCGCTGAGCAAGCAAGAGATCACGGCAGCCCTGCTTGCCCTGCAGCACGTCACCAGGCGTCTCGGGATCGACTTCGCTCCCTCGTTCCGCGACTTCGACAGCTTCCGCAGCCACTGGATGCGTCTCGGCCTTAGTGGGTCCGGGGGCTGGCAGGCCCGCCGGCACCTGCTGGAAGAGCTGTTCAACCCCGTCCACGCCCGCCTGACCGCCCTGGAGCAGCAGACCCTGGAAGCCCTGGCCGTGGGGGTCAGCCCGCACAGCGAGCTGGGCTGGTCCGGCGTCGACGAGGAGATCCGCGAGCTACGCCGTCGGTTCGCCACCGCCAACACCGCGCAGGACTACCGCTCCATCGGCGGGCACTGCGTCGGCGTCCTGGAGGCCCTCGGGCAGGTCCTCTACGACCCCGCCCGTCACCTGCGCGACGGAGAGAGCGTCCCGCCGCGGGATAAGACCAAGGCCCGCATCGGTCGCTACATCGAAGACGCCGCGCACGGACCGGACTACGCCGACCTGCGCGGCCTGTTGAATAAGGTTGTTGAGTTCGCCCACCACGTCAAGCACACCTCCACCGGCACCCGGTACGGCGCCGGGATCGCCGCCGACTCGGTGATCATGCTTTCCGGGACGTTGCGCCGGCTCGACCAGGACTTGTGACCGTCACGCACGTACCGCCCGATCCCCAATGCTCCACCAGGAGGTCTCCGGGATAACATTGGAGACGGACACGCAAAACGCTTGCCGACCCCCTGTAGAACATCGTGCGAGCTGCCGCCGGGGTCAACCTGCCTTGCCCCAGACCGTCGCGCCGCCGCCACGGCTTGAGAGGCTCTTCCCGGTAAGGCCTTGTCGTAAGGATCATTATCGGAGCAATCAGTCTTCTTGAGTTGAGCCCGGGGGCCCTGCAGAACCCCTCGCCTGGGTGAGGGGAGTGCATGTGCGGGACGCAGGTGCCGATGAGGTGGTCGTGGCCCGACGTCAGCGAAAGAGCGGCAGTGGTGGTGGTGCGGGTGTGGTCGTCGCTGTGGCGATGATCTTCTCGGTCAGCGGTGCGGCCCGGCAGTGGCTGTCGGTGTGGTGGCCGTTGCTTGCTCTCGGTGTCGCAGTCGTGGTGGTGCTGTTGGTCTGGCGATTGCTGGTGCTCCGCGGTCGCCGGCGAGCGGGTGCGGCTCGCCAGGCGGTGCTGGATCGGCAGGTGGCCTCCACGGACGGGATGAGCGGGACGGACTTCGAGCACCTGGTGGCCCGGTTGCTGCGACGCGACGGTTGGCAGCAGGTGGCCGTTGCCGGTGGTGCCGGCGACCTGGGTGCGGATGTCATCGCCCGGCACCCGAGGGATGGGTCGTTGCTGGTGGTGCAGTGCAAGCGCTACACCGACCGCGCGGTGAGCTCTCCGGTCGTGCAGCGCTTTCTCGGCACCGTCTTCTACCACCACCACACTGATCACGCCCTGTACGTGACGACCAGCTGCTACAGACGGCCCGCTCGAGCCCTAGCAGCCTCCAACGGTCTGGGTTGTGGATGGCCAGCTGCTCGCGATAGACGGGCGGGAACCCTTGATCCCTAGAGTCGGCGTCCAGCAAAAACGATCAGGCCTGAGGTAGCACGCCACCGCATCGATAGTCGCAGATGGGTCACGGGTGGCTGAGGAGCCGCTGGAGGACACTCGGCCTCCCAGAACGGCACTAAATATTGCTTAACCTTGGCCAGCAGTGAGGACGATGAGAAGCGCGAGTGTCAACAGGTGGTGCTTGGCCGGCCGCGTCGGGAGCGCGTTCGCCTAGCGACTTTGATAGATCGTCGCTACCAAGACTTTCAAGGGACGCGTGCACGACTATGAGTTCTATTCGCGTTATTGCCGCACGCCACGAATAAGAACGAGGAGTGAAATCCAAGCGATGGTGCTTGATGCCAGCAAAACCAGAAGACTGATCCGAAGAACGTCAGAACGGTCGTATAGGAGTAAGTACGCCCCACCGGCCGCGATGCCTCCGCTCGCCGTTGCTGGCAGCAGGAGGGCGGCGGTCCCTTGATTCTGCATCTTCTCCCGTATAACTATTCCGATCAGGCCTGCTAGTGCGCCTATGACTAGACCCGCGGCGGCAGCCAAGACAGTTAGGGCAATGTATAGGCGACTAAAACCGCCCCGTAACAGGATGCCGAAAATCAGCCCCCCTCCGATAGCGCCAAACAGTGCTCCGAGGCTGCTCGCTGCGGCAATACGGGTCGGCTGAGAATTGGCCAGTCGAACATTAAGTTTTTGATCCATGCCGTCCCTTCCATTCCCTCCGAGGTTGGTCAGTACCCACGCCACTGGGGCGCGGCATGCGGCTATCTCAGACGGGACTAGAACCCTACCCGCGGCAGGGAGTGCTTGAGTAGTCATGCACTCCCTGCCGTAAGCCACGAATCGCTGCTTTAATCGATCAACTAATGGCAGAGCCGACGCCGTTGCGAATTTGAACTTGTGAGCAAAGGGGAGGTCCGAACAGGCAGGCGAAGCTGTTCACGTTGGACTGATGGACCGTCACCCAATTCGCGGAGTCGCCCGCTGACCAAGAGGTCCCATAGTAGATCTCATGGGTTGGGGCATTGTCATGGAACCCAGCGATAGCGTAGGCGCGGGATTCATCGACCCGGACATCCCAGTTATAGTTGATAGCCGGGCCAGTGTTCTCACAGAAAGGATTGGTTGCGCTATGGCTTACCTTCACCCAAAAGTGCGTATACCCGGGAGGGCCCCCTGGGTACCAGCGAACCACAGGGACATTCAAGGTCGCCTTCAGATTCCTCGCTGTGCCCACGTTGGGGTAAAACCAAGTCGGCATGACATTTTTACCTGCCGCGATGTCATTCCTATCCCAGTAAAAGTATAGATTTAGGCGGGTGCGGTAGGCTTGACTTGTAATACTGTAGCCACGATTGTCGCCACCAAATTGTCCCCCAGACTCGCACGCAGCGGCTGCCGGGTCATTCACTCGAGCTTGCGGAATAAAGGTTGTGTGGCGCATAACACTAGTGGGCCCGGCTGGGATGGCTTGGGTTGACTGAATCCCGTTAGAAAGTGTGGGGCTAGCATCCATGCTGCTCTTGCTAGGTGCGAGGCGTCCTGGATCTACTACAGTTCCTCGGTCAGCTCGTATAGCGTTATCAACGGCAGCCTTTGTTGCGGCAAATGGGACAGTAATTTGCCTGGCCACCACAACAGAGAAATTCTTTTGCTCTTTGGTCGTTGTGCGAGACGCCTGTGTTGTATCAGGCGAGGAAGTCACGGCTTCGGGGGGCGTTGTTGCCTGCCCTGTGGGAGAGGGTTGACTTTCGTCAATTACGCGAACAGGTTCCAACCTTCAGCCCTGAAAAACCGGTTTGATTGGAGTGGTTGTCTCAACGGTATAGCTCGCCGAACGCCCTGGAGTGGCGCCAGTATCCACCCAGTTGGTGTCTTTAGTTTTTACCAGAAACTGGCCATCGCGGTAAACTTCGTATTTCTTAGCGCCCTCGACAACATCCCAAGAAAGCTGTACGCCTTGGTTTGAGGCGGCAAGCGTGAGTTCTGGGAGGGGGTCCCCGGGGGTATCAGCTGCTGATGCGACGTAGTTGTACTGCCCCGCCTTAGTCTTCACCGCCTTTCGAATCAGCCCGCTATGAGGATCCGCATTGAGTGTTGCTCCATCGAAAGTAAGGCCGGATGAGCTGCGGACGATCTTGGCTGTCGGTGATCCTCCCGAAGCGTGGGCGATTGGCGCTACGTTCAGGCAAAGAATCAGTGCTGAGGCACAAGAACCAATCGCAAATGTCCGGGTGATCATGTCTTCTCCTAGGTGCGTCATCGAACCAGTAATGCAGAGAAGCAGACCTATGCGCTAGCTGTCAAGGGCCTATGTGGCTGGAACATGGACAGGTCGGTGAGCCCCAGGTTCCCAGCTGGCAGCGCGCAGTCGCCGTAATCAGTCGTGTGACGACTGCGCGCTCAAGCATCGGTCCAGAAACACTCTTGATCTCAACCGGTCAACGCATCACTGCAGGTGAGGATGCGGTACTTGGCGGGGTCCAGACAGCGGGAGTACTCCTGCGCGTCGGGCTCGTGGTCGGGGTGGGGGTCGGGCCAGGTCGCCGTGGACGCGGGGTCCTGCTCGAAGGAGGCATCGACTGCTGCGCGCAGGGTGTCCGGGTCCACGGCGGGAGCGTAGGACGGATGCTGCTGCGCCGGGCCGCCAGTGGTGGTCATGAGGGGCGCGGGGAGCATCCGGAGATCGACATGACCGCTGGGTCGCAGAACGCATGGATTGCGCCATGACCGTGAAGTCGCCGGCCGGTCCCGCGTCGTCCTAAAACAGCAGCTAGTCCCGGATCGTGTCGGTAGCTTGGGACCACTTGCAGCGCCAGGTGCCCTCGTCATCGCGCACGTACATGTCGAGGTGCCAGCACTCCAAGTGGCCACCACCGTCTGACGTTGCGATATCGATCATGGACAGGTACCTGACCACCGCGACGGACTCCGATGCTTCAACCTGGATCTCGGACTGCGGTTCGAAGCGTGCGTAGTCGATGCTCCCGTCGTACAGGCCGCTGAGGTAGGTCCGTCGGTCCCAGAGGTCGCCGCTGGGGGTGCAGAGCACGAAGTCGGCGTGGTGCAGGTCCTCGAGGACACGGCGGTCGACCTCGACGATTGCTCGAAGTCGCGCGCGTTCCAGCTCGACGATGTTCACGGCCTGACCCTAGGTGGCCTGCTTCGGTCGATTCACGGTCGTAGACGTCCGCGGGTCGGTCGGATACAGGAACTCGCGGGTGAATGAGCGGATCGCGGATGACCGTGCGGTTGCACGTGACCAGATCGTGCTGCCTAGACCGCAGAGGACCTTCGTCGGGTGAGGTGTCCTGAACCAAAGGTGAAGGCCACCGCGGCCACCAAGACCACCGCTGTCACCGCGGCGACGGGCATGGTGCCGAGGGCATCACCGAGGGCTTGGCCGAGCGGTGTGATGTAGACCAACCCGACGGTGGTCATGCCCACGGTGAGGGTCCAGACCCAGCTGTCAGAACGCCCAAGAGTCCCGGCTGCAAACCCGAGCGCGGTCAGCAGCAGGCAGAAGATCAGCAGCGCGTGTTCACCGCGGGCTCCGATGTACGTGCCGATGCCGACACCGATCGACAGCAACGCCAGCGCCGCGCGCAGGCCGCGTGATGTCGTCGCGCGGACGCTGACTCGTTCCAGCGAGCCGAAGGCATCACGCAGTGGCAGTTGCGCCAGCGTTACGTGCAGGACCATCAGCGGCCATACCAGCGGGAGCGGTTGGCGGGTGACCCCTAGCACTCGTGACTGCAAGATCAGACCTACTACGACGGCCACCACTGAGCCGAAGATGACGTACATCCCGCCGTAGGCGCTCACCAGTCGCCACACGTGCCCGGCGCGACCTTCGGCCGTCGTCACCCGGCTACCCCTCCCGGACCTGCGATCGGCACCTGACACCTCGCTCACCGGTTCCCGGTCACGACGTCACAGTGCTCGATGACCTCGAAGGCAGCTTGGACGTCATCGGGTACTAGACGGGCGGGCACTCGATCGGCCAGCACAGCCTCCAGCCACGGCCGGACCCGGTCCTGGGCGTCGAGGATCAGTGGGGCCTGCTGAGCGGTGAAGACCTCTGCGCACTGGTGGGGGCGCAGCAGTGCAGCGACCACCCCCGCGGGGGTGTAGCTACCAGCGCCTCTGTCGTCTGTGCCGCTGTCCTTCTCAGCACGGATGAGGGTGGGGTCGAAGTCCAGGGGTGCCGCGCCGTGGAGGTCGGCGTAGTGGTCCAGGCGCGTGACGGTGAAGGCGGCGGGTCGGGTGAAGTCGGTGCCGGCCAGCGTGCGGTAGGCCTGAGCAAGGGAGGTCTGCACCGGCACCAACAGCCGGGTCCGTGACGCAGGCCCGCACACGGCTGGGGCATTGCCCACGCACCGGGTGGGTTCGCGGCTGACGACGTAGACGTCCTCGCTCCACGGCCATGCCGCCGGTGCCACCGCTGCGGCGAGCATGAGCACCGCGCAGCCGGCGAGCACACCGCGGCGGGCTGCGGCGGGGCGATGAGCCTCGCGGGCGGCGACCGCTGCGGCCCCCGCCAAAATGAGCGCGGCCAGGACTGCGGCTACCGCGCGCACCGCCGGGCGCTGCAGGCCGGTGAGGGTGCCGAAGGTCGTCACGGCCTCGAACGGGCCTCGCCCCCACGGGGATGCCACGACGGTGCCGGCCAGGACCGTGACCGCAGCCACGGGGGCGGCCACGAACCCGGTGACCGCCTCGGACAGGACCATGGCGATCGCGGTGCCCAGCAGGGCGGCGGCGAGCAGGGGTGCTGCGACTTCGGCGAAGACCCACCAGTCGGTGACTCCGACCCCGTCGTGGGTGGCGACCACGACCGCTGCCACGACCCAGGCCACGACGTAGGCCATCACCGCCCACACCGTGACCGCCACCGCGGGGGTCAGGACCTGCAGCCGGTGTCGGGCGGTGCCTACGGCCAGGTGCGCCAGGGTGGGCCGGAAGCGGCGGCTGATATCGAAGGCGGCCGCGGCCGCCACGAACGGGGTGGTGATCAGGACGGAGGAGGCGCTGAGGCGGGTGGCCCAGTCCAGCTCCAGGCGCCACTGCTGTTGGCTCAGCAGCAAGATGAGGACGAAGGCGGCGATGAGCACCGCCAGCGGTGCGCCGCTCCCGCGGCGCAGCCACAACCGCAGCCCGCTCACCGGTTCGGCCCTTCGCGATCAGCAGACGCGCCAGTGGAGGTGTCCGGGCTGGCCGCGATGGCCCGCAGGAAGCCGGCTTCGACGGCGCTGCGGCGGCCGGTGACCTCGATCCCGTCGGTTAGGGCGGCGGTGGTGCCGTCGAAGACGACGCGGCTTTCGTGCAGGACGATCACGTGGGTGGCAAGGTCCTCGACGTCCTCTACGACGTGACTGCTCAACAGCACGGTGGCGGGCAGGGCCCGGATGAGCTCGACCATCCCGCGACGCTGCTGCGGGTCCAGGCCAGTGCTCGGTTCATCCAGCAGGATCACCTCCGGCTCAGAGACGAGGGCCTGGGCCAGGGCCAGGCGGCGGGTCATGCCGCCGGACAAGGTGCCGCACTTGCGCTCAGTCACCTCGTGCAGGCCGACCGCGGACAGACACTCAGCGGCACGGATCGCGGCGGTCCGGTGGGAGAGGCCCCGAAGCCACCCGAGGTAGGTGACGACGTCGCGGGCGGTGAGGTTGGCAGGGAAGGACGTGGCCTGTGGCATCAGCGACACCGCGGCCAGGGCAGAGCGGCGGTGGGCGCGGGAGTACAGGGCGTGCGAGGCGATGTGCACTGCGCCGGTCTTGGGGGTGAGCAGGCCTGCGCAGATCGACATCAGCGTGGACTTACCGGCGCCGTTGACGCCTAGCAACGCGGTCACGCCGGGCTCTGCGGTGAAGGTGACTCCGGACAGCGCGGTCGTACCGCTGTACCTGAAGCAGATGTCTTCCACCTCTAGCGCGGCCATGCCAGGAGTCTGCCTGCCGGTGATCCATCCGTAGCGGACATGGGCGGTTAGCCCTTGGGCGGCGTCAGCGAAAGCGAGGTGGTCGGTCGTCTCAGCTTGCGCGCAGACCTCAACCAGGGCGCGGACGGCGTCATTGTGCGGGTGGTCTGCATGCTCAGCTTGTACTCGGTCATCGACTACTTGTTCACTGGACCCACGACATCAGCCCGGCCAGGCTGTGTCGAGGTGCCCGACGTGACGCTCTCATTTCGACTGCCCACCAGCTCCACCGGCGTGGCTCCCTCATGGCATGCGGAGCGTCGGGCACCGCCCGGCGGGGTGTGGCTCAAGAAGGGACTGTTCCACTCGAAGTAGTGCTGCCCATCCTCGCCAGCAGTGACGGCCGGACCGGCTGGTCTGGCCGCAGGCTCGAGGGCAGGAGCGGTATGGACGTCATCATCGGGATGGACCCGCACAAGCGGTCAGCGACGATCGAGGTCCTCGACCCGCGGCAGCAAGTAATCGGTGGTGGACGGTTCGCCACTGACACCGCTGGCTACCGAGACATGCTTGTCGCCGGCCGGGTCTGGCCGCAGCGGACCTGGGCGGTCGAGGGTGCCGGCGGGATCGGGAAGCACTTGGCCCAGCGCCTCCTCGCTGATGGTGAGCAGGTGGTGGATGTGCCGGCGATGCTGTCGGCGCGGGTGCGGGTCTTCTCCACCGGCAACGGCCGCAAGACCGACGCCACCGACGCGCACTCCATCGCCCTGGTTGCCGCGAGGACTCCCACCCTGCAGCGGGTCCAGGCCGACGGGGAGAACATGGCGCTGCGTCTGCTGGTGGATCGCCGTGATGAGCTGGGGGTGCTGCGGACCCAGACGGTCAACCGCATCCACAAGCTGCTGCTGGAGCTCATGCCCGGTGGGGCGAAGACGTTCCTCAGTGCAGCGCAGGCGAAAAAACTACTCGCGAGCGTGCGACCGCGTGACGTGGTCGGCAAGACGCGGCGAGCGTTGGCGGCGGAGAAGATCGCCGACCTCGCCGTGATCGATGCGAAGATTAAGGCGGCGAAGAAGCAACTGGCGGAGCTGATCACCGCGACCGGCTCGGGCCTGTTGACCTTGAACGGGGTTGGTCCATCAGGGGCGGCGCGGTTGCTGGGGGATGTCGGCGACATCGCCCGCTTCCCGACCAAGGCCCACTTCGCGTCCTGGAACGGCACGGCCCCGATCGATGCCTCCAGCGGCGACAACAGCAGGCAGCGACTGTCGCGTCTGGGTAACCGGCGGATCAACCGGGTGTTGCACATCGCTGCGATCGTGCAGATCCGTCATGACACCGGAGGCCGGGCCTACTACCGGCGCAAGCTCGCCGCGGGGAAGTCGCGGATGGAGGCGCTGCGGTGTCTGAAGCGACGCCTGTCCGACGTCGTCTACCGGCAGATGGTCGCTGACGCTGCAGCCGCGATGATCGCGGCCGAGGCGGTCCCAGCCGCTCCTGTCGAGGTCGACGAGACCGCGGGGGAACAGGTGCTGGTGACGGGCCCGGGAGGACAAGTGGGGGCGTCTACTGGCTCCAGCGCGACCGGCTCGGACCCCGATGCCGGCTCTTCGGAGAAGTCACTTCCCGGACCCGCCGCACCCATCGTTGCCACCCGCAGACGACCGCGCAAGACCCCCGCCTGACCCGGGCGTTGACACAGAAGGGGTCCATGTGCGGTAGATCAAGTTTCCACGTCCATCCCACTGACGATCGACTGGTGGTACATGGCCCGGGCACCACAGGTCGGCTGTCATCTACTTGTACAGCCGGTCCGACGCCTAGAGGGTCAGGCTCCTCGGGACGCGCTGCAGAGCGCGGTGATGTGGTGCAGGCGGCGGTCATTGACACCACGAAGCGGTCGGAGCAGCAGGGTCGTCAGTCCCGCTTCGACAGCAGCACCGTCGGGACCGGAGCGGTCGCCAACCATTAGCGCCTGATCGGGCTCGACGCCCAGCGCGCTCAGCGTGCGGGTGAACATCCGCGGGTCAGGCTTCTGGCACCCCTGCTCGAAGGACAACGTGAAGACGTCGACCAAGTTGTCCAGGCCCGCGTTGGCGAAGACGGGGCGCAGGTCAACGTGGATGTCGCTGACCACCGCGACCCGCACGTCCTGGTCGTGCAGTTGGCGCAGCACCGGTGCGACGTCGTCGGCGAAGGGGTTGCGGTCCACGTCGGACTCGACCTCGTACAGCGAGGCAGCCAGTTCCTCGTCCAGGCCCGCTTCGGCGAAGACACTGAGGTAGGTGGTTCGGTGGACACCGGCGTCACTGTCGACGCCCGGTCCGTCCAGGCGTGCCTGGCCGCCTGCGCCGTCGATCGCCGCCAAGACGCCCTCGACGGCGCTGCGGTCTGCAGTCCGGCCGGCGCGGCGAAGAGCTTCAGCGACCCAGTCCTGCTCGGTCCCGGTCACAACGAGGGTGCCTCGCCAATCGAAGAGCACTGCGCGGAAGTCCATGGACCACACCCTGGCAGGGTGCTCGGGCACCTGCGGTCACCACCTCCACCGGTCGAGGTGGTCCTAGCCTCCAGGCATGGTGCGTGGAGCGGTGTTCTTCGACGTCGACGGGACCCTGGTCCCGCAGACCAGCAGCGGCCAGCACTTGGCGGACCTGCTCGGTCATGCCGATGTCGTGCGCGAGGCAGAGGCCGGCTACGCCGCTGGGACGCTGAACAACCAGGAAGTCTCTGTCCTGGACGCCCGCGGCTGGGCCGGACACACCCCGGCGCAAGTGCGCGGCTTCCCGGAGTCCCTGCCCCTGGTCGAAGGCATCACCGAGACCGTGGCCTGGTACCGGGAGCAGGACCTGGCACCGGTCTTGACCACCCTCGCGTGGCAGCCGGTCGGGACCTATCTGTGTGAGCGGTTCGGCTTCACCCACGCCAGCGGCCCTGCCCTGGACGTGGTTGACGGGCGCTACAGCGGTGGGGTCGCCGAGCACTTCGACGAGACGGGCAAGCGGGACTTCGCCCTCGCCTTGGCCACCGACCTCGGTGTGGCGCCGGCGCGTTGTGCCGCCATCGGTGACAGCCGCTCCGACCTGCCCCTCTTCGCTGCGGTCGGTTTGGCCATCGCCTTCAACGCCACTCCAGCAGCCCGCGCTGCCGCTCACGCGGAAGCTGAAGGAGGCGACCTGCGCGCTGTGGTGCCGCTGCTCAGCACCTGGCTGAACGCCCCGCAGTAGCCGCCACGGCTACGGGCCGAACATCCTCAACTTGGCAGGAGCGGACGCCGACGTCTTGGTCAGCGGCGTGACCGCGAACTCGTTCAGTCGGCCTGGTCAGGCTGCGAAGCGGTTGATGCTGTCCGTGAGGTCGTCGCCGGTGAGGTTCCTCTGTGCGGCGCTTAGCACGGCTGCCGCCGCCGGCAGCGCGCTGGTGTCGCTGACCAGCACCACACCGGCGAGGTCGTCGGCGGGCAGCAGGAGCATGGCGGCGCGGTAGCCGGGGAGGCGGCCGTTGAGGTACAGCTGCTCTGAGGGGCCGATCGCCCAGCCCAGTCCGTAGCGCACCTCGTCGTCGGGTGCGGTCCGTACCTTCGCGGTCTCGGCCAGTGCGGGGCTGTCGGCGAGGAGGCTGGCGGCGAAGGTGAGGAGGTCGTCGACGCTGGAGCACAGGCCGCCGCTGGGGCGCCGTCCTCGCGGGTAGGGCCGGTGCGGGAGGTCGTGGCCGTCCTTGCACCCGGGCACCAGGTTCGGTGGGGGCTCGAACGACGTCCCGGTCATCCCGGCGGGGTTGAGGACGAGGTCGTGGACGGCCTGCTCGTAGCTGGTGCCGTGCAGGGCGGCGGTCACCGCACCGGCGAGGAAGTAGTTGCCGTTGTCGTACTCGAAGCGTCGACCTGGACGGCGGCTGCTGCCCGCTGCCACGACGAGGCGGGCGGTCTCGAGGGCGACGTCGTCATCGTCGCCGAGGGCAGCGACGTCCGCGGCGGTGACCGTGGAGGTCAGGCCGGAGGTCTGGGACAGGACGTCGGCGATCGTGATGGCGAGGTCGGCGTTCCAGTGCGGGGCCAGGGTCGGGAGGACCCGCACGACCGGGGTGTCCAGGGGCACGTGGGCGTGGTCGGCGGCACGCAGGGTGGCGAGGGCGGTCACGGGCTTGGTCAGCGAGGCGATGCGGAACACCGACGCACCGCTTCGGCCGGTGGCGGCGCTGACCTCCCGATGACGGCCGACGCTGAGGCCGGCCGCGAAGGGCGCGCCGGCACGACGCAGCGGGGCGGTGTCCAGGGCTGGGGTCGGGCGGTGCACGACCCGAGTGTCCAACGTTGCCCCACAGCCTGTGCGCGGCGTCGACAACGACACGAGCACGTACCTGCAGGCCGCACTCCGACGCTCACCTGGGACGAAGCGGGCAGACGAGTTCGTGGAACGGCCGGTCACCGGGTCCGGTGAAGTCGCGCACGGGGGTGAAGCCGGCCTTGCGGCACAGGGCGAGGGATCGCTGGTTGAAGGTGGCGACGGCGGTACGCAGCTGGCGCGGCTGGAAGAGGTCCCGGGCCAGGGCGGCGATCTGCTCGAGGAGCTCGGTGGCGAGGCCTCGGCTGGTGCGGTCGGGGTGGACGCCGATACCCACGTCGAGGACCCCGTCCTGCGGCTGTTGGCCGCGGACGCGAGCCTCGGGGCCGAAGACGCAGAACGCGACGACGGCGCCGTCCTCGTCCAGTGCGGGGTAGTAGCCGCTGCCGTCCGCGTCGCGGTGGACGAACAGGTCGACGTTGTCGGGGTCGACGTCGTAGAGGTCGAAGGGGGCGGGGTAGGTCCAGGCGGCGACGGACCGGGCTTCGTCCTCGGTGAAGGGGCGAGTCAGCAGGGTCGGCACCCACCTCACGATAGGTAGATGCGCTGACCAGGCCGCGCGCGAGGAGCAACACGACCACGCGTCCCGCGTTCTTGGACCCGTACGCGATGTTGAGAGCGCTTCAACGTGGGTGGGGGCGGTCCTACTCACCCGTGGGTCCGACGGCCCCTCGATCAGGTGTCTGGGTTCTTCGCCTTTGAGCGGTATCCGGGGTTGAGGATCTGCCAGATCTGGGCTTGGGTCAGGCCGGTCAGGGCCTGCACCGCGGGTTGGTTCAGAGGGTTGGGGTAGAGGTGGCGGATGAGGACGTCGCGCACACGCCGTGCTCCGACCCAGCGGGCTTGCACCGCTAGGAGCTCCTCCACCGCGGCCGGCAGCTGCTCACGTGCCTGCGGGTGGTGGGCCACGCCGACCGCTTTGGCGCGTTCCGCGAGCGCCGTGGGGGTCGCGGTGTCGTACCAGGTGTTGGTGACGTCGAGGCGGGTGGTGATGCGTCGTCGCCAGGTGGTGTGGTGGATGCCGAGGGTGTGGTGGATCCCGGGGGTGGCCTCGTAGACCAGCAGGGACATGGCCAGGTCGGCGACGGCGGTGTTGGCGTCCTTCTCCTGGGTGTGGTGGGTGCGGGTGCGCGTGGCGGCGGCGCGCAGTCGGTCGGTGAGCTCCTCGAGGGTGCCGGCGCTCGCGGCTTGGGCCAGGGCCGGGGGGATGTCGGTGGCGCGGTAGGCCGAGGCGAGGGTGCCGGTGAGGGCGTCCAGCGTCGCGGTGCTGGCCTGGTCGCCGACCAGGCCGAGGTCGCGGTAGGTGCCGGCGGTGGCTTCGCCGCGGACGTGGTCGCGGTGCTCCTCGGACAGCGGGGGTAGCGCGGCGGTGGTGGCAAGGGGTGCCTGGGTGGAGCGGGGGGCCAACGTCGTGTCCTTCTGGCTGGGGGCGGGCGCCGGGTTGGTCCCCGGTCACCTTCGGTGGGGGCCGCCCTGGGTGGGGGCCAGGAGATGGTCTCGTGTGCTCAGCGGCCCAGCTCGGTCAGGATGTGCAGTTGCGCGGTGAGGTGGGTGTTGTGCGGGTCCTCGCGTAGGGCCTTGGTCAGCAGGGTGCGGGTGGTCGGGTCGCACAGGACGGTGGCGTGCGCGCGGTGGCGTGAGAGCGCGACGCATAGGCGGCCGGGGTCGGTGGCGAAGTCCGGGGTGGTGCGGTACCCGGCCAGGGGGTGCAGGACGACGACGGCTTCGCGTTCCAGGCCCTGGGCGGCGTTGGCGGTGCTGATCAGGACGCCGGGCAGGTCAGCGAGGTGGGCGGCGACGGCGGAGGCCTGACCGACGTGGGGGGTGATGACCGCGACGTCGTGGGCGGTGAGCGGGCGTCCGGTGGCGTTGCTCGGCCCGCCCGGCGTCTGGACGCTGTGCAGGGTGGAGTGCAGGAGGTCTCGCACGCGTGCGGCGGCGGCGGCGGGCAGTGCGGCGTCGTGGTGGCCTGCGGTGGTCGCGACGGTCAGGGTGTCCAGTTCGTCCAGGCGCTGCCCGGTGGGCGATTCCAGCCAGCGGTCCGGGCGCGCTGAGGTGAAGGGCAGGTCGCCGTAGAACACCGGCTGCAGCAGGGCCGTCGTGTCCGGTCCCAGCCGCCAGGTGTGGGGTAGGCGCTGGTGGGTGACGTCGCTGCCGTAGACGGCGCTCAGGGCGTCGGGGGCGGGGGTGTGGGGGCCGGCGTTCCAGGTCTGCCACCGTTGGGTGCAGCCGGTGACCACGGGGCTGATCTGGCCGGGGTCGCCGACGCAGACGACTTGGCGGGCCAGCGGTCCCAGCGCCAGCAGGTCTGCGTAGGTCAGCTGCCATGCCTCGTCGATCAGGAGGACGTTAGCGGCCCAGGCTCGGCTGTCGGTCCACTGCCAGCGGGCGGTGGTGGCCACGACGATGCCGTGGTGGTTGCGCAGGCCCGCCATGGTGCGGTGCGTGGCTTCGGGGACTAGGCCGAGGGGTCGGATCGTGCCCTTGCCTAGCAGGGACACCGAGGACGGGGGGGCGCCCAGGGCTGCCGCCGAGACCGCCGCGGCCCGGTTGGCGACGTCCAGCGCCTGCGCGCGCGTCTGCGCCGCGACCGCGACGTTCAGCCCCGCGCGCCGGTGCAGTTGGTCAGCCAGGTGGGTGATGAGCCGCGTCTTGCCCGCTCCCGGGGGTGAGGCCACGCACACGAACCGGTCGCCGGACCACGCCGCGAACAGGGCCGCGGCCAACTGGGGGTCGCTGTCGTGGGCCGCTGCGGAAGGAGTTGCCGTGTCGAGGGCGGTTGCGGTGCCGGTGACCGCCTCAGCGACGGCGCTCTCGGGCTGCGGCACGGTGGTAGTGCCGTCAGGGTCGGTGCGGCGGGGGAGCGTCCTCATGCCCTAAACACTAGCGCAACGCGGTCGGAGCGGCAACCGGGTTTCGGCGTCGTGTGGACGGACCCCGTGAAGCGCCGCCCCTGGGGCGCTGCGGCTCAGTCGGTAGCGGCGGCGACCACGACGTCCCACGGTACGTCGCGTCGGGTAGGTGACGGGGTGTGGGTCCCGATCAGCCAGTTCCCGCCGCCGAGGTAGCGGCCACGACGGTTGCGGCGTGCGTGCTGCTGCTGCGAGGCGGTGACGCGCTCGGAACGCAACTCCACCGTGTCACCGACCGCGAGCGCCGTGGCGTTGTTCTTCTTGCCTAGGGCGCTGAGGGCGTCGAGGGTGAGGATGAGTTCTCCGGTGCTGCTCATGCGGGTGTCCTCGATAGTGGCTCGGAAGGTGGCGCGGCTCGTGTCGGTGGTGCTGCCTTCGATGGTGGTTCCGCTGCGCAGTCGGCAGGGGAGTCGGTCGGCGGTGAGTTCGGCGGTGCGGTCGTTGATCCAGGTGAGGACGCCGGTGACGATGGTTCCGTCGAAGCGTGCGCGGTCGGCTATTAGGGGGTCGTCCAGGCGCTGCGACTCGTAGAGTTCGGCGGCGTCGCAGCGGGTCGCGAGGCCTAGGGCTGCTTTGGTGCGGGTGTCGGGTCGTCGGAAGTTCCAGCCACCGGCGAGGCGGTCAAGGTGGTACTTCCAGGAGCGTTCGTCGCCGGCGGCGCTGTGGTCCAGGCCGGGTAGCGCGGTGCCAGCGGTCACGAGGTGGGCCAGGTGCAGGAGGTCTTGGCCCGTGGCGGTGCCGGGGGTGGTATTGGTACTCAGGTGGTGCCAGGCGAGCCAGGTCTCGGGGTGGCGTTCGGCGCGCGGGGCTTCGCCGGTGTACCAGCGGGCGGTGCAGGCCGTCACGATGTCGAGGACGGCGGCGGTGCCGGGGTGTTCGCCGCGTTGCAGCCACCAGGCCAGGACCGCGGCTTGGGCGTCCCAGCGGCTGCCGCGTGGGGTCTTGGCCAGGATGGTGTGCAGGCGGCGCAGTGTGGCGGTGTCGGAGACGACGAGGGTTCGGAAGGGCTCGCTGGGCGCGTCGTCGTCATCGGTGCTTGTGGCGGGCGCTGCGCGCCGGGTGGTGCCGGTGCCCGGCTGGGGCGTGGTGCCCGGCGTGGACGGGGTGAGGGTGCTGCCGACGCCGAGGGCCGCGAGGGCGTGTAGGGCGTCCTGGCCGTAGCCGGTGGCGCTGCGCACGGCGGTGCCCGGGGCGCTGTCGGGGTGGGCGTACTCGGTGGCGGTCAGCGTCCAGCGCCCGTCGGGGTGGGTGGCGATGGTGAGCGCGATGGGGTCGCGGGGCGCCAGGGCGGGGGCGTAGCGCGAGCGGTTCACGAGGCGGGCTGTGGCGCCCGCACGCAGTCGGGCGGCGAGGTCGTAGTGCTCGGTGCTCACTGGTCATCTCCGTCCGTGGCCGTGGTGGCGAGGTCGGGCAGGGGCAGCTGGTCGGGGCCGGCGGGTCGGGTGTGGCGCGCGGTGGCCGACCACCCCGCCCACAGCGCCGGGGCCAGATCCCCGTGCAGGTCGCTGGCGGCGAGCTCGCCGGTGAGGGAGAAGGCGAGAACGGTCATCACGTCGATGCCCGCTCCGGCCAGGAGATCCTCGGCGTAGTCGCGAAGGTCTGACGACAGACCGGGGGTGGGGTTTGTGGTGGTGGTGGTGGTGGTGGTGGTGGTGGCCGGGTCGCCCGTGTCGGTGGGAGACGTTGCGCCAGCAGGGTTCCTCATGAGCTAAACACTAGCGCAACGCTCCGACACGGTGCCGAGTTTCCCACAGAACGGGCAGGCGAGATCACCGGCCCGCGGGGATCGCCACCGCGTGCGCCCACGACGGAACAGCGGACAGCACGCGAGCGCCCTGCTCGACACCGAGGACACCCACGATCAGACGGGAGCGGGTGGGGGTGGCGGGCCACGGCGTCTCACCGTCGGTGAGCACCACGATCGCGTCCGGTCGGGGCCGCAGCGCCTGCGCCGCAGCGATCCCCACCCGCATGTCCGTCCCGCCGCCACCGGACAGGTCCACGTCGTCCACGACCATGCTCGCCCGCCGCACGCGGGTGGTCGCGGCCACGTCGGCGTCCACGGCCAGCACGTTTAACCCGCGGTCGGGAACACCGGTCGTCTTCACGATGCCGCCGATTTCCGCCAGGGCGGTGCGCAGCAGGTGCGCACCGACCGAGGCCGAGGTGTCCACGACGACGGCGACGGTGACCTGGGGGCGGCGGGTGCCGGGGGTGAGGATGGCGGGCAGGCGGTGGCGGGGCAGGCGGGTGTAGGTGGGTGAGGTGGACCCGGCGCGGTACTGCACGGCGCGGCGGATCGTCGCGGCCAGCGCGCGCGGCCAGTCGA
>Ga0160429_1000833_pt1 | contig 19929 bp, 13 predicted proteins | sample SolpanmetagenomR_FD_108199 | JGI IMG/M metagenome (GOLD analysis project Ga0160429, IMG submission 108199) | Solar panel surface microbial communities from Lawrence Berkeley National Laboratory, California, USA - R | ecosystem: Engineered > Built environment > Solar panel > Unclassified ...
CCAGCACCTGAATGCTATCGGCCGAGTAGTCGGCGGGGGCTTTCTTTTCTACTACTTCACTCATGCGAGAGAGGGGGTTAAACCGACCGGAAATACGGTCAGGAAGAGAACATCCAAAGGTACTCTTTTAGCTCCATTTTGCCTAGCTTCGGGCTAGGATTTTCACGGGATTATCACGCAATAAAAAAGCCTCTACCGGGGTCGGCAGAGGCTTTTTTTGAGGTTTTACACTAGGTGGGTCTGGCTGGTTGGTAGAGCAGCCAGCAGTATCGTGCTTTACCACAGCCTACGCCCACCCGCGCCTGGATAATCCACTTAAAGCAGCTTGCTTGGCAGCTAAGGAGCTTTTATTCAAGTTATTTTTGGGTAATAAAGATTCTAATTTGGCTTGGTGCCCGTAAGCCAGCGTGAGCCCGCGCCTTTTATAGCAGGTCGGCGCGGGCGTTGGGGTAGCCCTCGGTTTCGCCCAGTGGCTTCGCCTACTGCAAAAAGCAGCGCAACACGCAAAGCCTGGCAGCTACCTGAGAAGCTGATGGAAAAATCGACAGGTGCAGCCTGGTTTGATTTAGACCCGCGTTTTTTCCTTTTCCTATGCCAGAAGGAACTCATAAGGCCTTAGCTGTTCCCATAGCGGGAGCTTGTTATTAAATTCTCTGCCAGATAGTCTCCGCAATAGCCCGCATGCCTCGATTAGACGGGTGTTGCGCTACACCTTCCTGAACAAACTGGCCTATCGCCTTATTTTCTGGTTTGTCCAACCCCTCTAGCGATATAAACTCAATGTGCCGGTCGTCGCACATTTTACGGAGGAGTTGCGTAGCCGGATTACCTGACCAGAAAGAAGCCGCTACTACTATGCGGGTGCTATCGGTTGCCAAATGGCTAAGTAGGCGTGGAAAGTATTTCGCAAACCCGTAGGGGCCAATAGAGTCGCCCCTTACATTTTCGCCCAGCCGCACGATGAGCAGATTAGGCCGAAACTGCTTCACTGTGTCGAGCGGCGCATCGTTGTAGCGGTAATAATTACGCTCCCACTCAGCAATATTCAAAAATTTTACAACAGCAGTAGCTTCTTCCTGCTTAAAGCGACGAGTCAGAATATGCACAAAGTCGCTGTCGCGCGCGCTAGCCGCCATTCCCCAATCGCCATTCCACCCAATTTCCGGCCTCGGAGGGTGCCGAGTAATACTATTGCCCACGATGACGATGCGCTGATAGTGATGCACGTGGTGCGTCGCGGCGGGCTGCTTAGCTAGTTGGTTGCAGGAAGAAAGCGCCGCCAATAACCCGGCAGCCAAGCGCAGCAAGTGATTCATAAAGTGGCGAGTAGGGCCTGCATCAGCAGCTACTACAAGATTACTACCTATCCGCTTAGGCTTTTGCAAGCCACGTGCTGAAGTCTTCTTCGGAAAATTTGATAGATGCCTCTTTGCCGGGCACGGCTCTGCGGAGCACAGTATGGCGACACTTGCCCCCTGGGCTAGGCCTTCAAGGCACCTCGGCTACCACTTAGGCTAGCTTCAACTCAAATATAATCTATAAAATTGTCGCTACTGAGTGCAAATCCGGGTGCATAAACGAAAAAAGCTCCTTAACGGAGCTTTTAGGGGGTTCTGGTGGCCCCAATTGGATTCGAACCAATGACCGGCTACTTAGAAGGTAGCTGCTCTATCCAGCTGAGCTATGGGGTCAAATCCAGTGGGAAAAAATGTCGGGGTGGCAGGATTCGAACCTACGACCTTCTGCTCCCAAAGCAGACGCGATACCGGGCTACGCTACACCCCGAAAAAATGAATGAGGAATCAAGAACTTCGAATGGAAAACTGACTGGCAATTTCTCATTTTGATTCTAAATTCCTCATTCTGAAGAATATGCGGAGAAGGGGGGATTCGAACCCCCGGTAACCTTTAGAGCTACGGCAGTTTAGCAAACTACTGGTTTCAGCCACTCACCCACTTCTCCGTACAAAGTGGCTCGCTAGCGCCCTGTTGGCCTTAGCGGCTGCAAAGATAGGTCAGCTTGGTCAACTTTGCTACCATTATTGCCGAACTTTTTGCGTCGCCACCCGCAATTACCTGCTAGCAAAGCCCGTGCGCGTTGCCCAGGTGGGCACCGCCCCGGGTTTTTCGCGGCTGGCTGCGTCCTTTGCGCGCATGTTGACCTGGGCTTACCCTGATTTTTGGCTGGCGGCGGCCGGGCTGGCGCTGCTGGCTGTGGTGCTGGTGCTGTACCTGGGCCGCACCGCGCGGCTGGGGCGCCGCCTGGGCCTGGGGGTGGGCCGCCTGGCCTGGAAGCTGCCGCTGCGGGTGCTGGCCGGGGCGCTGCTGCTGCTGGCCTGGCTGGGCCCCGCGCTAGGGGTGCGCCGGCAGGCCGTGCGCAGCAGCGGCCAGGATGTGTGGCTGCTGGTCGATGTGTCGCGCTCGATGGATGCGGCCGACGTGGCCCCCACCCGCCTGCTGCGCACCCAGGCGGCCCTTAATGAGGTGGTGGCCGCCTTCCCGGCCGACCGGCTGGGGCTCATCGTGTTCGGCTCGCAGGCCTACGTGCAGTGCCCGCTGACCTACGACCAGGCTTCCTTGCAGCTGTTTTTGAATACGCTCAGCACCAAGCTTACCGCGCCGGGCCCCACCACCCTACGGGCCCCGCTTGAGTTGCTGCTGGCCCGGCTCACGCCGCCCGCCCCCACCGGCCCCGCCGGCGCGGGCGCCCCGCCGCCCCGCACCGTGGCGGCCGTGCTAGCCAGCGACGGCGAGGACTTTGGCGAAAACCTGGAGCCGGTGCTGCAAGCGTTGGGGCGCACGGGCGCACGGGTGTACACCGTGGGGGTGGGCACGGCGGCCGGCGGGCCGGTGCCCGCGCCGGGGGGCCGCACGGGGCTGCGCGATGCCCAGGGCCGGCCCGTGGTAAGCCGCCTGCGCGAAGCGCCCTTGCTGCAAATAGCTGCCCAAACCGGCGGCCGCTACGCGGCCCTCAACGACCGCGAAAATGGCTTGGCTGGCCTGCTGACCAACCTGCGCAACCTGCCGCCCGCTACCACGGCCACCGTTCGCACCGTGGCTGTGGCCGACAACCGCTACCGCTACCCGCTGGGGGCCGCGCTCGTCTTACTATTGCTTGACAGCCTGATAACGGTGCGTGTGCTGCGCCTCGACGCATGAAAACCAGTCTTCTGCTGCTCTTTTTCTTGAGCGCCGGCCTACCGGGCTGGCGCTGGCTCACGCAGGTGCGCGCGCACAACGCCGCGCAGGCGCAGGCGCAAGCGGCGCTGGCCGCCGGCCACCCGGCCGAGGCCGTGTATTACTACCAGCAGGCGGCAACCCTGGCCGGCCGCCGCGGCCCGGCCCCGGCGCTGCTGCTCAACCTGGGGCAGGCCCAGCAGCGGGCCGGGCAGTTGGGTGCCGCCCGCGCCACCTATGCGCAGCTGCTGGCCCCGGCCGTGCCGGCGGCCATTGGCAGCGTGGCCCGGCAGCAGCTGGCGGGCCTACTGGCCGGGCAGCGGCAGGTGGCACAGGCGCAGGCCCTGCTGCGCCAGGCGCTCAAGCTGGACCCCACCAATGCCACCGCGCGCTACAACTACGAGCTGCTAAGCCAGTATCTGGCGGGCCAGCAGCCCGACAACCCAGCCCTACCGGCCGACGCGCCGCCCCCAGCAGCCAAGGCCAGCCCCAGGCAGGCACCCACAAAGCAGCCCAATGGCAAATCGGACCCCAGCCCGGCCGAGCAGGCGGGCACCGCGCGCCCTGGACTGGCCCCCGACCCCGCCGCCACCCCGCCCCCGGGTGGCACCCGCGGCGCGCCCCAGCCTGGCAGCACCGGCCAGCCCGACCGCCAGCAGCCCACCAGCAACGCTGGCAGTAATGCCGCGGGCGGCTTTCGGCCCGGCGACGACGAGCGCCGGCCGCTACCCACTGGCACCACGCCCGGCCGCCAGCGCGGCCTCGATGCCAGTGCGGGGGCTAGCAGCCTCAACCCGCCCGCCGGCCAGGGCCGCCCCGGCACCGAGGCCGCTACCGACGCCGACCTTCAGCTGCAAACCCAGCGCGAGCGCCTCAAGGCCATGAACCTGACGCCCGCCCAGGCCCAGCAGGTGCTGGAGGCCCTGCGCGAAAGCGAGCAGCAGTACTTGCAGCAGCGGCCCCGGCCGCGCCAGGGCGCCGCGCCCGCCCCGGGCCAGCCCACGTGGTGAGCTAACAAGAAGACTGCTCGTCTTTACTTTAATTGGTGGTTTTGGCGCGTACCAGCCAACTCACCTAGTGAGCCAACCAGGCTGGCAGCCGTACTTTTGGAACTACGAACGAAGGTTTGTTAGTTTTTGGAGGCTAGCTGCCCGGTGCTGGCCTTTTTGTTGAATTTCTCACTCCCACCCTCCCCTTACATGCAAGTAAAAGAAGTAGTTATCGTAGCCGCCGTGCGCACGCCCATCGGCTCATTTGGCGGGGCCCTGGCCTCGCTCTCGGCCACCGAGCTGGGCGCCATTGCCCTCAAAGGGGCTTTGGATAAAGCCGGCGTGGCCCCCGAACTGGTTGAGCAGGTGATTATGGGCAACGTAATTTCGGCCAACCTCGGCCAGGCGCCGGCCCGCCAGGCCGCCAAGAAAGCCGGCCTGCCCGATACCGTGGAGTGCACCACCGTCAACAAAGTGTGCGCCTCGGGCTCGAAGGCCATTATGTACGGCGCCCAGGCCATTATGCTGGGGCAGGCCGAGGTTGTTCTGGCCGGCGGCATGGAGAGCATGAGCAACGTGCCCTACTACCTCGACAAGGCCCGCTTCGGGGCTAAGTATGGGAATGGCCAGATGATTGACGGCCTGGTGCGCGATGGCCTCTGGGACCCCTACCACGACTACGCCATGGGCAACGCGGCCGATGCCACGGCCGCCCACTACGGCATCACCCGCGAGGAGCAGGACGCCTTTGCCCGCCAGAGCTACGAGCGCAGCGCCGCCGCCGCCCAGGCCGGCAAAAAGAAAGAAGAGATTGTGCCCGTGACCATTACGGTGCGCGGCAAAGACACCGTGGTGAGCGACGACGAGGAGTACACCAAGGTGCAGTTTGACAAGATGCCGGGCCTCAAGCCGGCCTTCACCAAGGAAGGCACCGTGACGGCCGCCAACGCCTCGACCCTCAACGACGGCGCCGCCGCCGTGCTGCTCATGAGCCGCGAAAAGGCCGATGAGCTGGGCATCAAGCCGCTGGCCCGCATCCGCGGCTTTGCCGACGCCGAGCAGGCGCCCGAGTGGTTCACGACCACGCCGGCCCTGGCCATCCCGAAGGCCCTGAAAAATGCCGGGCTGGAAGCCAAGGATGTTGACTTTTACGAGATTAACGAAGCTTTCTCGGTGGTTTCGCTGGCTAATAACAAGCTCCTCAGCCTGGAGGGCACCAAGGTCAACGTGTACGGCGGCGCCGTGAGCCTGGGCCACCCGCTGGGAGCCTCGGGCGCGCGCATCGTAACCACGCTGCTGAGCGTGCTCGACCAGGAAGGCGGCAAAATCGGCGTCACCGGCATCTGCAACGGCGGCGGTGGGGCTAGCTCGATTGTGCTCGAAAAGCTGTAAGCGCAGGGCTTTACGCTCGAACTAAAGAACGTCATGCTGAGCCTGCGAAGCAGCTCGCCCGCGCCATTAGGTTAGCAACCCTGGCGGCGCGGACGAGCTGCTTCGCAGGTTCAGCATGACGTTCTTTTTTGGGTAGGGCGCAAGCGAACTTAGGCACAAACCTTGCGAACCGAAGCGAGGCGTTAGCCAAACCTTTTTTAACCTTGCGCACCTTTGCGCTAAAAAAGACGCGGCCGGCGTTGTACTACCTATGCGATACCTGTTGCTTCTGTTACTGCTGCCGCTGGCTAGCCAAGCCCAACGCTCGCAGCGCGTTACGATTTACTTCGACTCGACCAAGGTGCACCCACACGAGATTTTTCGGGCTCTCGTGGGCCCCGATACCGTGATGCAGGGCCCCTACAAGCGCTTTTACCCCAACGGCCGCCTCGAAGCCCAGACGCGCTACACCGACGGTAAGCGCGACTCGGTGTACGTGGAGTTTCACGCCAACCGCGGGCGGCGCCTGGAGGCTACCTACGTGGCCGGCGTGCGCCAGGGACCGTTCAAAACTTACTACGCCGATGGCAAGGTGGCCCAGGTAGGCACCTTCGTGGACGACGAGCCCAGCGGGCCGCTCACCACGTACTTCCCCACCGGCGAAATCAAGCTGCAAACCACGCTGGTGAAGGGCCAGCCCAACGGCGCCGTGCGCGAGCTCTACGCCAGCGGCCAGGCCGCCGCCGAGGTCACCTATGCCAACGGCCAGCCCAATGGGCCGGTCAAGTTTTTCTACCCCAGCGGCAAGGTGCAGAGCGAAGGCACGCTGCGCAACGGCCTGCTAGCCAGCTCTTACAAAACTTATTACGAAACCGGCCAGCTCGAAAGCGAGACGGTGATGGACGACAAGACCGGCAAGGGCCGCTACCGCTCGTACTATCCCGGCGGCCAGCTCCAGACCGAGGGCACCTACGCCCCGGCCGCCGTGCGCGAGCGCCAGGTCACCAACAAGCTCGGCGACGACCTCACCAAGCGCGTGGCCCCGCGCACCGGCACGGCCGCCCTCGACGGCCCGGCCACCTCGTACTACGAAAGCGGCAAGGTGCGCGGCAAAACCACCTACCGCCTGGGCGTGCCCACCGGCCACGCCGTGGTCTACTTCGAAAACGGCCAGTTGAAGGAGGAAACCGACTACGCCGCCCAGGGCCGCGACCGCAAGGTGACGCGCTACTACGACGCCCCCGGCCAGCCCCGCCAGGCCGAGGAGCAGTACAAAAACAATCACCCCGCTGGCACCTGGCGCGAGTTTTACCCCGATGGCAAAACACCCCGCCAGGTCGAAGCCTACAGCCCCAGCGGCAAGCTCACGGGCGAACGCCTTTCGTACTTCGACAACGGCAAAGTGCAAATTAAGCAGCAGTTTGACGTGAATGGGTTGCAGACCGGGCTCGGCGAAGAATACTACCCCAGCGGCCAGGCGCGCAAGGAGGCCAACTACCTCAAGGGCCTGCTGGCCGGCGACTTCAAGGAATACCACGAAGACGGCAGCCCGGCCGTAACCGGCCAGTACAAAAACGGCAAGCAGAGCGGCGAGTGGACGTATTACAAAGCCAACGGCCACAGCATCGAGCGCCAGGTAACGTACCGCGACGGCAAGCCCGCCGGCGTGGGCACCCGCACCAAGCTCAACGGCAAGCCCTACGTGCCGAAGAAAAAATAGCGCGTGGTAGCGTAAGCTTCGGCTTGCGAGCGAGCAGCTACGCCGCCGGCCACGCCTTTTAAAAAGTCAGACTATCAGCCGTTCTTTCGCCTGATAGTCTGACTTTTATCTTGAGGAACAGTGTATTTCCCACGTCTGGCGCAGCGCAAATTTGCTGTGCATCAGTCCACTCTGGGCCGCTAGCTTAGCCCCCAGCGCTGGCCACCCTGGCAGCGCGTTAGCCGCTAGCCCCGATGCCCCAGCTTTACCTTCCGCCCGTTGCGCACGGCGCTTTTTACTACCAGGTGGCCCAATTGGCGGCCTTCGGGGTCTTTGTGGGGCTACTGCTGGGCCAGGGCTACCGGCGCGGCTATCCGTGGCGGCAGTGGCTGCCGCTGGTAGCCGCCGCCACCCTGGCCCTGATGCTGGGTTGCCAGCTCGTGTTTCTACCCCTTGGCCAGTGGCTGGCCTGGCTGCGGGGCGACGCGGCTGTAGCGCAGGCTCTGGCCCACGGCCCCCGCTCGGTGGTGGGCGGCGCGGTGGCCAGCTTGCTGGTGGTGCTGGCCCTCAAGCGGGCGCTGGGCCTGCGGGGCGGGGCCGTGCTCGATGCCTTTGCCGGGCCGTTGTGCTGGGCGCTGGCGGTACAGTGCGTGGGCTGCGGGCTGGCGGGCTGCTGCTGGGGTGAGGTGGCCGCGCCGGGCAGCCTGGGCGTCAGCTTTGGGCCGGGCACCCTACCCTACCTGGCGCAGCAGGCGCAGGGGCTGCTGCCGCTGGGGGCGGCGCACTCGCTGGCGGTAGTGCCCACGCAGCTGTATCATTTGCTGCTGTGCGGCGGCACGGGGCTGGGGCTGCACCTGCTGCGCCGCCGGGCGGCGGGCTGGCCGGGTGGCAGTCGTTACCTACTGTCCATGAGCGCCTTGTGCTTAGGGCGTGGTGTTATAGAGCTTTGGCGCGACCCGGCGGGCGAACCGCTGCTGAGCGTGGCCGGCGCTTCGCTACCCGCTATTCAGGGGTTGCTACTGCTCGAAGGCCTGGCCTTGCTGGCCGGCTGGGCCTGGCTGATGCGCCGCCAGCCCGTGGCCCCGGCGCAGCCCGTGGCCCCCGCTGGCGCTGGCGCTGCCTGGGTGGCGCTGGGCCTGCTCGTGGCTACGGGCTGGCTGGGTGGCAGCCTGCTTGCGCCGGCCGAAGTGCGCACGCTGCAAGCGCTCCTGCTACTAGTGCTGCTGGCCGAGGCCCGCGCGCTGCTGGCTGGCCTGGGCCACGGGGCGCCGGCCCTGGCGGGCCTGCCGCTGGCCGCGCTGCTGGGCGGGGCGCTGCTGCTGTCTACCGCTCAGGCGCCTGCGCCGCAGCAGGCGGCGACTAGCGCTCCTAGCTCTTCGCTGACACTGAGCGGCGGGCTGCTAGGCAATTATCATGACGAAGAGCTGCAAGCGTACCACGGCGGTAGCTGCAATGGTATCGGTGGCAGTGGCAGTACGCAGTATTACAACCTCTACCACCGCACCCTGGCGGGCGGGGCCGACATCACCTCCCTCACGACCCGGCCCAATGGCCATCAGCGCGAACTTGGCGGGGGCGTATGGGTGGGTGAGCAGCGCACGGGCTATCATTATGTGGGGTATACGCCTGGCCCCTTCGTAGTGCACCCAGACTCGACAACGCGCAGTACACTGCTCGATGTACATGCTTTCTACGGGCAGCGCCTAAGCCGCAAGTGGCTGACGCTGCGCTACCGCATTGGTGTTCATGCGGGTCAGCTAGGCCAATATGCTTACTATCTCGACGATAAGCCCAGGTCAGAAACTACCACCAACTTTGCGCCCGAAGCCATGCTGCGGCTCGGATACAGGCAACTGGTATTTGCCCAATACGATGCCGGCTACGGCGCCGAAAATGCGCTTGGTGCCTATACCACACGCATAGCCCTGGGGTCAGACCTGGGCCACACCGATGGCCGCCAGCTACTGCTGGGCTACGCCAACTCTACCCACTACGGCAACCCTGGCCTGACCTTCGCCAGCGCCAACCTGCGCCTGCCCGCCAGCACCGGCCTAGGCGCGCTCAGCGTGGAGCCATACTTTGCCACCGACTTCGACCGGCACAACATCTTCAGCCTGAAGCTCCACTACCAGCTGGGCCGCTAGCTTGGCTAGCCAAACACCGGCACCACGCGCCCCTCCTCTACCTTGAGCGCGGCATCGTACTTCTTACCCGTTTTGGCGGATAAAAAGCCTTTGATAACGCCCGTTTCACCGCGGCGCAGCAGCTGGCGCAATTGCGTGTCGGTCAGCTTTTTGCCGCCCCACTCGAAGGGCACCCGAAACTGGCAGTCTTCGCGGAAGCGCGAGCAGCCGAAGGCACTGCTGCCTTTCAGCATGGTGCCCAGCTTGCACACGGGGCAGGGTATCTGGCCGGGGTCGGTGGCGGTAGTGGGCTTGCTTTCGGCGGCGGGCACCAGCTCGGGGTTGAGGTTGGCATCGAGCACCAGCGCGCCGTCGAGCTTCTCGCCCGCGCCGGTCATGAAGCCTTTGATGAGCTGGGTGCGCCCCTTGGTAAACAGGCTTTTGACTTGCGAGTCGGTCAGCTTTTTGCCCAAAATCTCGGCCGGCAGCCGAAACTGGCAGCCCTCGCGGAAGCGGGCGCAGCCAAAGGCCGTTTTGCCGCGCAGCACGTGGCCGGTTTTACAGGCCGGGCACGTGCCCAGGCCACCCGCGGCGGCCGGCGCGCTGGCCTGGCGCGCGTTGGCCGAGGTGGGCTGGCCGTTGGCTTTGGAGGGGCTAGCGGGCGCGGCGCTCACGGCCGAGGTCGAGGTTACCGCCCGGCCGCTACGGTCGGTTTTCACCTCCTGCACCATCTCGCGCACCAGGCCCTTGAGCTCGTCCAGGAACTGGTCGGAGGGCAGCTCGTTGCGCTCAATCTGGCGCAGCTTCTTCTCCCACTGGCCGGTTAGCTCCGCCGATTTCAGGGTCGGGTTATTAATCAGGCCGATGAGCTCGACGCCGGTGGGCGTGGGCAGCAGGCGCTTCTTATCGCGCCGGATGTAGTTGCGCTTGAACAGCGTCTCGATGATGGCGGCGCGGGTGCTGGGGCGGCCAATGCCGTTTTCCTTCATGGCCAGGCGCAGCTCGTCGTCGTCGATGTTGCGGCCGGCAGTTTCCATGCCGCGCAGCAGGCTGGCCTCGGTGTAGTCTTTGGGCGGCTGGGTCATCTTGCTTTCCAGCCGCGGCTGGTGCGGGCCGCTCTCGCCCTTGATGAAGCTGGGCAGCACGGTGCTCACCACGTCGTCGTTGTCCTCGGCGCCAGTGGCGGCCTTGTCAGTACCGGCGCCGGCCGGGGCGGCGGGCTTGGGCGCCGCCTGCTGGCTAGGGTCGCCGTAGACCACGCGCCAGCCGGGACTCAGAATCTGGCGGCCGCGCACCCGGAAAAGGAAGCCCGCCGCTTCTGCCAGCACCGTGGTGTTGCTCACCTCGCAGTCGGGGTAAAACGCGGCGATAAAGCGGCGCACGATGATATCGTACACGCTGTTTTCCATGCCGCCGCCCGGCCCGCCGCTGCCGGTCGGGATGATGGCGTGGTGGTCAGTTACCTTATTGTTGTTGAATACCTTGGGTGTTTTCGGAATCTTGTTGGCCAGCAGCGGGGCGGTGAGGTTGCCGTAGCCGATACCGCGCAGGATGCCGGGGATTTTGGGGTACACATCGTCGGGCAAAAACGTGGTATCGACCCGCGGGTAGCTCACGGCCTTCTTCTCGTAGAGGGCCTGCACAATCTTGAGCGTGTCTTCCGCAGACAACCCCAGTTGGTTGTTGCACTGCACTTGCAGCGCCGTGAGGTCGAAAAGGCGTGGCGGCGACTCGCGGCCCTTCTTAATCTCCACGTTTATGACGGTAAGCGGCGCGGGCCGCACGGTTTCGAGGGCCTTGTTGGCCTCGTCTTCCTTCACGAAGTAGCCCAGCGCACGCAGGCGGCTCTGCTCGTCGGGCGCGTCCTGAGCCTCTTTCTGCTCGGCCTCGGTGTTGATGCGGGTGAAGGTGGTATCGCGGTACTGCGTCTTCAAGACCCAGTAGGGTTCGGGCTTGAAGTTCTGAATCTCGTGGTGCCGGGCCACGAGCAGGGCCAGCGTGGGCGTTTGCACCCGCCCGATGCTCAGCAGCTGCTTGTCCTGGTAGGTGGTGTATTTGAGGGTGAAGAGGCGAGTGGCGTTCAGGCCCAGCAGCCAGTCGCCCACGGCGCGGCTGCGCCCGGCCTGGTAGAGGCTGTCGAACTCCTTGCCGTCGCGCAGGTTCTGAAAGCCCTGGCGGATAGCCTCTTCGGTGAGCGACGAAATCCAGAGGCGCTTCACCGGCTTGCGGCACTTGGCCTCGTGAATCACCCAGCGCTGAATGACCTCACCCTCCTGCCCGGCGTCGCCGCAGTTGATGACCTCGGTGGCCGCGTCGAGCAGACGCTTGATGGTAGTAAACTGCTTCACCACCCCGTCGTCGCGGCGCATGAGCTTGATGCCGAACTGGTCCGGTATCATGGGCAAGTCGTGCAGGTTCCAGCGCTTCCACTCGGGGCGGTAGTCGTCGGGCTCCTTGAGCTGGCAAAAGTGGCCAAACGTCCAGGTGACTTGGTAGCCATTGCCCTCGTAGTAGCCGTCCATGCGCCGGTCGGCCCCGATAACCTGGGCAATTTCGCGGGCTACGCTGGGCTTTTCGGCAAGGCAGACTTTCATTGCAGATGCAAACGGATTTAATTGATTTAGCTCCGCTAACTTTTCGGTTGGCGGATATACCCGCTAAAGTGGGCTGACTGAATCAACAAAAATACGGCGCGAAAAGGTCGCGCTGGACGCTGTTCGGTCTAGCCACGCCCTAGACCTTTGGCTACCGGCCGCACCTAGCGAACCAGGAATATGCAGCCGCCTTAATGCTCAACCCAAAAACTTTTGAGTTTTTAGTAGGAATACTCCTTCTTCTTTTGCCATTTGGCATCCCCAATAAATTTGGCAAAAGCCCTATTCACACTCCCACCCAAATTAGCAAAAAGCTTGCGTCTACACCTTTATCTCAAGGCTAGCCAGTCGGCTCCCTTCGACTATCTACCAGCCCTAAAGAGCGCCTTCCACCTCTGGACGGACCACAACCCGGCGCTGCACGACGGGCTCTCGCTCTACTCCTACTCGTGGCTGCACGGCGACCGGGCCGGACGCGGCGGCATCCGCTTCGGCGAGGGGGCCAGTTGGTTTATCAGCGCCCCCGACCGCGAGGTCATTCACACCCTCATCAGCGGCGTGGTGCGCGAAATCAAGCGCAGCAACAAGCTGGAAGAAGCCAGCGTGGCCCAACTCCAGTTTTACCTGCTAACCTTGGAGCGTCACGGTGTGGTGGAGCCCACTGGCCTGCTGGAATACTCTATCTAAAATCCGCCGCGTCGAAAAGGTAGTGCTGACCGACGCCGACCGCTTGGCCATCGCCGAATGGGAAGTAGCCATCAAACAGCTGGTAGCGCAAGAAAGCTGCCCGCCGGTCATCAAAAAGCCCTTCTGCAAAAATTGCAGCTACTACGATTTCTGCTACTCGGGCGAATAACCCCCGAGTCCAAAACCACCCAGCCAGCCCGGCGCAGCCGGGCGTATCTGTGAAATCCGTTTAATCCGTTTGAATCTGCGGTGAAGAAAATGTTCTACTTCTTTAACCCCGGCCGCCTGTCGCGCCAAGACAACACCCTCAAATACACGGCCTACGACGAGGCCGGGGCCGAGGGCCAGACGCGCTTTCTACCCATCGAAGACGTGGCCGACCTCTACGTGTTCGGCTCGCTCGATGCCAACTCGGCGCTGTATGATTTTCTGGGCAAGCACGGCGTATCGGTGCATTTCTTCGACTACTACGAGCACTACACCGGCTCGTTTATGGCCGAGGAATACCTGCTGGCCGGCCGCCTGCAAGTGGCCCAGACGGGCCACTACACCAGTCTCAAAAAGCGCCTAGTGCTGGCCCGCAAGCTGGTGGAGGGCGCGGCTTTCAACCTACTCAAAAATCTACGCTACTACCAGAGCCGGGGCTGGGTGGTGGGCGAGGAAATCACGCAGATTGAGCTCTACGTGTCGGCCCTGCCCCCGCCACGAGCGTGGCCGAAATTATGGGCTATGAGAGCAACATCCGGCAGACGTACTACCGCTGCTTCGAGCAGCTGGTGAATGTACCGGGCTTCACCTTCGGCACCCGCAGCACCCAGCCGCCCCAAAATAAGCTGAATGCGCTGATTTCATTTGGCAACGTGCTCTGCTACGCAGCCTGTCTCTCACAAATCTATCATGCCCAGCTCAATCCGACCATCTCATTTCTGCACGAGCCAGGCAGCCGGCGCTTCTCATTGGCCCTAGACATGGCCGAGATTTTCAAGCCGCTGCTCGTGGACCGCACCATCTTCCGGCTGCTCAACAAAAAAGGAATTCAGCCCCGCGACTTCGTGCGCGAACTCGACGGCTGCCTGCTCAAAGAAGCCGGCCGCAAAACCTTTGTGCGTGTGTTTGAGGAACGTCTGAAAGAAACCATTCAGCACCGCCACCTCAACCGCAGCATGAGCTATCAGCACCTCATTAAGTTGGAGTGCTACAAGCTCACCAAGCACTTGCTCAACATGGAAGAATACCAACCCTTTAAAGCTTGGTGGTAATGTACGTCATCTTGGTAAACGACATGAAGCAGCAGCGCGTGAACCGAATGCTCAAGCTGTGCCGCCGCTACTTGCACTGGATTCAGAACTCCGTGTTCGAGGGTGAAATCAGCGAGGTGAAGCTAATGGCGCTTCTAACCAAAGCCCGCGCCATCATGCATGAGGATGAGGACAGCACCATTTTGTTTAAAAGCCGCACTCAGCAGTGGCTGGAGAAGCAGGTAGTGGGCTGTGAACGCAGCCCGCTGGATACTATTTTGTAGCGATGAATGGTCGTCGACAAGTCTTTCGATTGGCAAAACAGCGTTACTTATCTACTACTCAATACGCAACTTGTTGAATAGTAGCGTCGTCTATCCCCCGACCTAATTCCGTTATCGGCGACCGACGACTCTATAGTATTCTTTTGAAAATAAAAAGTGCTTCTGCGAGTTCGCAAAGCCTATACTTGCACTAAAAGTGACGGGCTTCAATCGGACTGAGTGGAATTGAAATTAGTAGCGGCCGGTTATGAAGCGCAGCAGGGCAAACGCTTCAATCGGACTGAGTGGAATTGAAATTCTTGAGCAGGTTCTCCTCGACGTGGCCGATAGTGTAGCTTCAATCGGACTGAGTGGAATTGAAATTTGAGGTCACGCCCGGCACTGTTCAGGCCCACCTGCAGCTTCAATCGGACTGAGTGGAATTGAAATAGTAGTGAGCTGGAAGTATTGACGCTCTTCTTGCGTGCTTCAATCGGACTGAGTGGAATTGAAATGGTTGAGGTGAACCACTGGAAGTGGGATGCATTCGAGCTTCAATCGGACTGAGTGGAATTGAAATTCGTCACGTTGATGGGCGAGCGCCAGGCGTCGAAGGGCTTCAATCGGACTGAGTGGAATTGAAATTGTAATGTTCCCGATTCGGGGCGTGCGCGGCCAGTGCGCTTCAATCGGACTGAGTGGAATTGAAATGCCGAAGAGGCGTATTTCAGCGGCCGGTTGGGCGCGGCTTCAATCGGACTGAGTGGAATTGAAATACGCACCTACGTAGCCCTGGCCCAAAGCCGTAATAGCGCTTCAATCGGACTGAGTGGAATTGAAATATTTTACGCAAGGCTTGGTACAGCTCACCATTGGCTAGCTTCAATCGGACTGAGTGGAATTGAAATAAAAAGCCCATGCTAGGCCACCGATAGGCCAGTACCCGCTTCAATCGGACTGAGTGGAATTGAAATCAGGGCGACACCGGCCCGGCCGGCCCAAAGGGCAACGCTTCAATCGGACTGAGTGGAATTGAAATAAACCTGGGACGAGCTTATCAGCCCCATCAACATTGCTTCAATCGGACTGAGTGGAATTGAAATACTTTGCCCGGCAAGAACGCGCCTATGCCAGCGATGGGCTTCAATCGGACTGAGTGGAATTGAAATAGGTAAGCATTGAGCAGCTGGCGCCCGCCGCCGGGCGCTTCAATCGGACTGAGTGGAATTGAAATATTTCTCGGCCGCCGCCCGCAGCCGAGCGGCCTGGGGCTTCAATCGGACTGAGTGGAATTGAAATATGATGGAGCCCATCGTGAGCATGCTGGGCTCGCTGGCTTCAATCGGACTGAGTGGAATTGAAATCTGGTGGAAGCACAGACGGCGAAGCGGGCGGGGCTGGCTTCAATCGGACTGAGTGGAATTGAAATACCCTTCGCAGACTGGCACCAGCAAGGTTAGCGACGCTTCAATCGGACTGAGTGGAATTGAAATTGTCATGTCCGCTTTCCTCCTCACCCCAAACCCAGAGCTTCAATCGGACTGAGTGGAATTGAAATTTGCTGCGGTCCTCCAGGAAGAAGCGGCTCTTGGTGGCTTCAATCGGACTGAGTGGAATTGAAATGCCAATAATGGCGCGGCCGTGCACGAGGTAGCCAACGCTTCAATCGGACTGAGTGGAATTGAAATAGCGGTGCACCATCAGCACCGAGTGATAAAAAATGCTTCAATTCGATGGAATTGAGATGCAGTACCGCGCTAGCCAAGCGGCTGGGCACATAGTTTCAATACATAATAGCATACTTTCCGACTTAGTACTTTGCACGCTTTTATGGAATAGATGTAACGGCGGTTGCACGGGCCGCTGTTATAGCCTGTCCCACGAAAGTGCGCGACTTATATTTAAACGTCATTGCACCAGCTAATTATAAGTTGCGAGATGATAGTTTCTAGTGCCTCGACCGCTACCAAGCCCTACATTATTACCCCAAAGTCATACCTAAGTGGCGCAAACGCTCCACTGCCTAAGATACTCGAATGGGCCCCACCGTGGTTTCGACCGTGCTCAGGGCGAAGAGAAAGCTCTGTGTGTCGCGTTTCAGCACCATAGTTTTTGCCGCTACATGACGGCCTCTGCGCTTGGCAAGCCACATTCTGCATCACGGCGTTAATCGCCTCCCGTTGACCGTACTCTTATTTAATGCATTAATTACAAAATAATTGTTTCCAAAACGTCAACCGCTTCCCGTTGACCGACAGAGGCTACGTGTATCCAAAAATAAACTTCAGAACTATCCCATCGGGTAGGTGCACGTCGATTTTGCCAAAGCGCAATCCAAGGGAAGCCGCCAGTTATTGTTGTGTGACTCTTGACTGCATCAGCAAGGTAGCCTCCCCAAATGCAGCCGCAGGCCAGCAGCGGCAGTTGAGTTTCTGCGCTGCGTCTTGGCCAAATTCTCCTGCTATGTGCATACGGCGCTCACCGGCAACGGACACTCTACTGACCTCATTTACACCCAACACGGTCTCGAACGTCGGCCCCTCAGCCCGGGTACCCGTGGCCTAACGGTCAGGGTGAGCGCAGCAACCGCACAATTGAGATTGAGGAGGACGTCCTCCAATGCTACGAAGTCAGACCAGCATCTTCAGTCCTTTTTACTGGCGTACAACTACGCTAAGCGCCTGAAAACTCTGCGCGGGCTTATGCCACACGAATTCAGATGCGCCCAGTGACAAAAAAATCTGTTAACTCCAATCAAAATCCGATTCACCTCACCCTAAGATTATACCTGCTATCACCAACGTCCCGCTTACCGCCAAAGTAGTGGCATCAAGGCACATAATTTTGCCGCCAGCGCTTGACGGCAAACAGGCGAGGCACGGCTAAGGCCGCCGCTGGCAGGCTAGCAGCACCAGCTAGTGCGGGCCTGTTGCAGAGTCACCACCCAGCAACAGGCCTGCAAAGAGTAGAAAAGGTTTCATAGCGCAGAAAGGAGAAATGCTGGGGCGAAGTACGCCGCCAATCTTTGCGCTACCTAATGACTGGCGAGCAATCTAAAGTCTTATTACTGCCAATCTAAGCCCTTATTAGTCAACAAATAGCACTTGACATTAACTCACCCTAAAGTCTGGGCGGCTCGACATTATAGTTCGCTGGCCCGGGGCTAGGTTTCCTTTTTAGGCGCGGCCGTGATAAGCACCACCGAGCCCACGATAACGGCGGCGCCCGCCAGCATCTGGGGCGTCAGCTTTTCGCCCAGCATGGCCCAGCCCAGCAGCACGGCCACCACGGGGTTGACGTAGGCGTAGGTGGCCACCCTGGCGGGCGGGGCGTGCTTCAAGAGCCAGCTATAGGCCGTGAAGGCCACCAGCGAGCCAAACACCACCAGGTAGCCCCAGCCCAGCCACGCCGCCAGCCCAAAGCGGCTGGGGTCCAGCCCGTGCCACTCGCCGGTGGCCGTGCCCAGCAGCAGCAGCAGGCTGCCGCCAGCCAGCATCTGCATGCCCGAGGCCAGCACCGCCGACCGGGGCACCGGCGAGCGCAGCCCGTAGATGGAGCCCGCCGCCCAGCTAAACGCCGCCAGCAGCACCAGCCCCACGCCGCCCAGCTGCGCGTGGCCCGCCCCCGCGCCCGCCGTTAACTGTTCGCCCACCAATAAGTACACCCCCCCGAAGCCCAGCAGCAGCCCCAGCACCACCCGGCCGCTGGGCCGTGCCTGCCCCAGCCACCACCAGCCCAGCAGCACCACCCAAAAGGGCTCGCTGGCCACCAGCAGCGCCGCCAGGCTGCTGGGCAAGTTACGCTCGGCCAGCACCACCATGCCGTTGCCGCCCACCAGCAGCAGCGCACCCACCACCAGGCTCGTGCGCCACTGCGCCCAGGTGGGCCGCTCATAGTCGGCCGAAGCGCGGCCGGCCAGGGCCAAAATGCTGCCAGCCAGCACAAACCGACTACCCGCCAGCAAGAATGGTGGCATCGTGACGAGCGCGTATTTGATGGCCAGGTACGTGGAGCCCCAGAGCAGGTACACGGCCGCGAAGGCCAGGATAAGCAACAGGCGGGAGGTCTTGGCAGGCATTAGGAAGTAGTGAAAATTGGCATTGTGAGCACCGCCAAGCCGCTTTAGTTCGGCACCCGCTATTTGCGCAGGGCCACGCGCACGCCAGCCATGAGCCAGCGGGTGGGCATCTGGGCCCCGAGCAGGTCGGAGTACTCGGCGTTGAACAGGTTCTGGGCCTGGCCCACCAGCCACACGCGCTCGGGCAGCAGGGCCAGGTCGAGGCGGGCGTTGAAGACGGCGTAGCTCGGCGTGAGCGTGGCCGCGAGCTGGCCGTTGGTGGCCGTGACGGTCGTAGTCTGCCCGGCGCGCACCTTATACAGGCCACCGAAGGCCAGCGTGAAGCGCCGGTGCGTGAGGCTGACATTGCCCGACACGAGGTGGCGCGCCACGTTGGAGAGGTACTGCGACTGCACGTCGCCCTCGGTGTTGAGGTTGACCCAGGTGTAGCCCACGCTGCCATCGAGGCGCAGGGCGGGGGCTAGCTGGGCGCGGGTGGTCACTTCGGTTTCAATACCCTGGGTGCGCACCGCAAACAGGTTTTGGGCGAAGCGGTAGGTGCCGTTGGGGTTGAGGTTGGTGAAGCCGCTGGCCTCAATCACCTGCGCACCCGGCTGGCTCACGTAGTCGATGAGGTTGCGGCCCGAGCGGTTGAAGTACGTGCCGCGCAGCACGAGGGCGGCCAGCGGCTGGTAGTCGAGGCCGCCCTCGTAGTTCCAGGTGCGCTCGGCGCTCAGGTTGGGGTTGCCCACGTTGAAGCCGCTGGGCACCGTACCCGGCCGAATGGCCGAGTTGTATTGCTCGGTAAAATTGGGGGCCCGAATGCCCCGGCCCACCGCGCCGCGCACGGTCAGCCGCTCGCTCAGCTGCTGGCTGGCATTGAGCTGGGGCACCACCTCGGTGCCGTAGCTCTGGTCGTGGTCCAGCCGCAGGGCGGCCGTGATGTTGAGGCCCGCCGCGGGGGCTAGCCCGGCCACGGCAAAGGCACCGGCGTGCCACACGGCGTGGTCGCCGCGGTCGTTGCTTTGCACGGCGCGGCGGTCGGCCTGGCCACCCAGGCTCAGGCGCACCTTACCCGACACCTGAATTTGGTGCTGGCCCTGCACGTTGAGGTAGTGCATGAGGTGGTCGCTGGCCACCGAGGTGGGCGTGTAGAGGTACAAGTCGGTACTGGCCGTGCCCACTACTTGCAGCTCGGTGCGGGCACGCTCGTTCCACTCGTAGCGCAGCTGGCCCTGGTACCAGTCGCGGCTGGTGGTTTCGCGGGCGCGGTCGGCGGCGGCGGTGGTATAAAAATTCTGGGCGTTGTAGTCGCGCCGGTCGAAGCTGGCGCGGGCGGCGGCACTCAGCTTGTCCGTAAGCTGGTAGGCGCCCGACAGCGAGTAAGTGTTCAGCTTGAAGTCGTTGCGCCCGCCGCCGGGTAGGTCGAGCAGCTGGCCGCTAGCCATGTTGTTAAGGATGCCGCCGGCTAGCCGCAGGCCCTTGTCCTGGCCATAGAAGCCGGCATTGGTGCTTTTCAAGCCGTACTCGCCGGCCAGGAAGGTACCGGCCAGCTCCACGCCGTCGGGCCGGTGGGTGGCGGCGAAGGTCTTGGTCACGATGTTGACGAAGCCACCCACGGCATCGGGGCCGTAGAGGGCCGCGCCGGGGCCGCGCACCACCTCAATCTGCTCAATCTCGGTGGGCGCGATGGGAAAGTAGCCCGCGAAGTGGCCCGTCAGCGGGTCGTTC